>Ga0114919_10002718_pt1 | contig 14288 bp, 18 predicted proteins | sample BlataG_FD_88682 | JGI IMG/M metagenome (GOLD analysis project Ga0114919, IMG submission 88682) | Deep subsurface microbial communities from Black Sea to uncover new lineages of life (NeLLi) - Black_00105 metaG | ecosystem: Environmental > Aquatic > Marine > Oceanic > Sediment | place: Atlantic... | reverse complement strand
TTCGAGTTCACCTGCATCCACTGCCTGCTTGACCTTAACATACCATGTCAGCCAGTTAGCAATATTGCCTTTGAGCGTCGCCAGATTCTGGTGGACTTGGCTTAGATACATAAGGGCCTTGTCCCTACTTTGTGTTAGTTCAACTGGCGTAGTCCAGTCAGCCATCTCTAATCCCCCTTATCTGTTGTAACCATTTCCAGAATACAATCTCCCTACTCTACCAGATACTTCTGGAGAATTTGTTTCACTGTTTGCAAATCTTCTGGAGTCAACTGCTTCTCCAGCACTGGACCGTCCTTCGCAGCGAAAGCTAATTTACCATCTTTTGAAATATTCACGCTTTCCACTTCCCGAACGATTGTAACTTCCCATCCTGTTGGCATCTTCGTTTCTCCTTCCTTCTAAGGGAGTTCAACTTTCTTGACTCCAAGTACAGGGTCATTAAAAACCAAGTAGAGTTTTGCGTTTACGTTATCATGCCAATAGACCTGACCACCTACTACTGGCGTCGGCTGAACCGCCTGCGAAAGTCTTGGAGTTACGAGGTCAGTAACGACTTGAAGTTTGTTGTTATTCAAATTTTGTCTGCCATTCACGTTATGAATAATATCTATGTGTGTATTAGTTCCATTATCAAGCCAGTCATCAGTCTTGCCTATCCAATGACCACCGACAAACTCGTTGTCTGCGCATCCTGCGTCTATCTGAAATCCATATTTGTGTTGCGGGGTGCCCCAAGTAGACGCTTTGCAATCTTGGAAGACTTGCTTGAGTGTATTGGAAGTCAATCTGACGGCTGCGTAAAGGTCATCTGTTTGCAAACTGGCACGTTCAAACAAACCACGAATAAACCAGTTTGCTCCGTATGAACCTACTCGGTTATACACACAGTTTTGATAGAACTCGCGCCATTGACAATCGACGAATCTATTATGACCAGAGATATTCAAATCAAAATACTTCATAGAATAAAATCGAACTCGATGATAGAAGGAACTACCACTATTGTAAAAGTAGATTCCGTTGGTAGCGTAGTTGTATCCTTGTAAGGTGAGGTCACGAAGTTCAAATAGTCCAACATTAAAAAGTCTCATCACATAAACTGCGCCAGCAGCCGCTTTCAGGACAGTTGAATACATGCCAGCGCCTTGATATGTCACATATTGAATTGGGTCGAACTGTATGCAATCAAGATAAGTACCGTCAGGAATTAAAACTATTCCACCAGCACCTACATCAGCCGCCGCTAAGTGAATCTTCGTTACCATATCATCGCTGTCAAGTCCATACTTCTCGGCGCAGACTACCCGCTTACCGTCTACTCCGCCATACCCACAGAGATATTTGAAGTACCCTGAAGTACATTGTTCACAACGATACATTCTACACTCCTACTCCAGTGGTGGTTCAGGCACAACCATGAGCCTTGGCTCCCATTCAGTGCAAAGTAGACGGTTGACCAGAGTGTCTGCAACATTTGAGAATAGTCTGACTGCGTATTCAAAGATAATTAGACACCCTCTACCTGCCACGAGCAGGTCACTGTAAGGCACAATTGGCACGTCGGCGTAGATAACATCTTGTTCTGTATTCCCGGAAGGTATGGGAATTGTAAAAGAACCCGCGACCATGCCAGCAGTACTCAAATCTCCGCCATCGTTAATAATTTTGTACTCGTATTCGTAATAGGCGTTGAGTGGACCTTCAGTTAGATTCTCCGCTGAGTATTTTATTCTGAATCCCATGCCTTGACCTTCAACAAGGTCGTGTAACTGGGTATGTGCTGAATATCCTGAAGGCTTTCCATTGTTCACAAACTCATGTGCCAAAACTGAACTGGTAGGAATCCTAATGGAAGGTGGGAATCGGTATAGCACGCCATTTAACGGTTCATAACAAACCCAGTCAAAGACACTATATTCAATTCCAGGGAATGGAAATTGTGGACGCCACTCGACTGACTCTTTCTTGAGTTGGGAAAGAGCATCATTGGCTTTAGCAGGATCGCCAATCATTTCTCCCATGATCGGAAGACCTGTAGATTCAGAACCAGGAGGAGTCGTCGTGAAATATATTCGACCGTCACGTTCCTCGCTCATGTAGAAGTGAGCGTCTTGACGAATGTTCATGAAGCACCACGTGTCGCCATCTACCGTGGTGGCAATAAGATCTCCCGCATCTAACAGGAGCACGTCACCAAGCTGTCCAATACTCCGGATCAACGGAGCTACTTCATGTGAAGGATCTCCCTCCTCCAGACCGCGACCTTCTAATCCAGCATCCGAATGCCATCCACCTTCAAGACCACGTTCGCCGCCTCCATAAGTCCTGTCCAGCATAAGCATCGCACGATAAAGCTGATTGTCTTCGTCTCGCGGATCTTCACCAACACAAGCACGGACACGGATAATGTCTGCGATATCACCAAGCTTATGGTCACAGAGTCTCTGGATTGCATCACTCTGATTATACTTCGTGTTTAGCAGATACTTGTCGTCTACAGTAAGGAACCGTCTTACAACCTCAAGAAGAACTCCTGCGGCAGAATGTGTTACTTGAATACCTCTTCCACCTTTGATATTCTGTAGACGACGGACTTCCTCTACGATAATATTCAATTCCGAAGCGGAAGCGTAATCACCAGCCTTAAATATTCTAATTTCTTTCATTACATAGCTTACCTTATATTATGGAGTCCACTGAGCCCACGCTTCATTGACAGTTGGAGCATCCGATGCTGGAAGAGCTTTGTTATATTCCTCGACGAAGAACGTCTGGAATAACTTAGAAGCTCCAACAGAACTTATGAGGGATGCTCTGTCTCCCACAGCAAACTCAAACGGATATCGTAGTTCAATATCCAGGTCGTCGATAGTATAAGCCACATCTACAGTTCCTGTAAGTCCTGAACCACCCACGGCGGCAAGAGTAAGCGTTCCATCCCCGATTAGAGTTCCGGTTGCTACCTTCTCCGTCTTTGCTGCATCCCTGAATAGTTCCACTTTCCGTGTTCCTGCGGCATCTGTAAGCTCAACAAAGTACTGTCCGTACCAAGAAGCGTTTGCATGTGCGATATCCTCAGTCCACTCATCACCTTTCCGCTTCGCCGCACCGTTCAGAACCCAGTTTGAAAGCTGATTAGCTCCATCAAGTTTTTCTTCAATAACAGTGATAGCCTCGATTCGAAATGACAGTCCATATTTCTCGCTATAGAATACGACGCCGGACAGGACTGTCCCAAGCGATTCCACCGTCCCGTTCGTTCTCTTGCACTTAATACTCCATGTTTCTTCGCCAGGAGTTCCAGTAGTGCTTATGCATTGAAAGAGGAATTCTATATCATCATGAACCTGTTGTTCATGAAAGGTTAGTGGCCAAAGATATCCAACTCCTGCGTCGTCTATATCAAACGCGTCATCCGGGCCGCCAAGAGGAGGTTCTTCTGGAGGAGGTATCGTGTTTTCATGTACGGTATCATCCGCAAGATACATAGCATCTTGCAAGGCATCCAGAACTTTTGGTATACTGTTCACTTCCACGACTTCCAGCATTTCGCGAAGTTCCGTAGTGATATAGTTCGAGACGTTCGTTTTCGTCGCAGCCTTCATATCATCTACAGTTTCACGCTGGTCTTGTGCTGTATCTGCTGCTCGTTCAAGCAGGCGTCTTGTTTCATCGCTGACATTCAGGACGCCTATCTGTTCGCTCCAGATAGTTTCAAGATCTCCCTTCTGAACTTCAAGCTCATTAAATCGAGCAATGAACTTGCCGATAGCCTGGAAGATTTCATTGCGGATATAAGCCATGCTTCATTTCCTCCTACAATCCTAAGGGACCGAATGGGGTTGTCTCATACAATTTCTTTGTGTACGCTCCACCTTCGTCCACGAAGAAGACTTCCTCAAACCGAGCACCGTCTGGATGTTTATCATTCCATGCCATCTGCCAAGAAATCTCTTCTCTGTAGACGAATCGATATGTAAATCTCCACATCATATCGCCATCGTTATTAGTGAAGTTCCGCGCAGAAGCACCTTCAAAGAGCCAATGTTCTTTCTTGCCTCCCTTCCAGCCTGTTGAATTCACCTTACCAGTCTTCTTGCGAATGATTCTCAACTCTGCGTTCACGTCGGCTACAACCTTAGTAATCACATACTCAATTCGAGGATACCAAGTACCTCCAACTATTTCCTTCGGAGCGTTCAATCCGCTTCCACTTTCTGGATCAAACTTCCCATCCCCTTTTGTTAGCATCTCTCCAGCGAATTCCACCGACTCATCAACGAGCGCTCCGTCGTCCTGAGCACCTTCTTTGCTCTCTTCTCGAGTCGTGTAGTCCACGGTTATTCTGCAGAATTCATAACCTCCACTTAATATGCTCTTTCCGAAAGGTTCAAGCCGAACATTGGAAGCATAAAGGCCAATGAGATCTGGAAAGGGAGTTCCAACATGTGGAGAGACCGCATATCGTTCACCCCAGTCACAGTGAAAGATCTGTTGTCCAGTCAGACCGTTCTCAGTATAGTTTACTGACCGACTTCCCTTCTTCTCGATGAGCGCCATTTGAATCTCCTACGGTCCGAGTACCGCTATGTTCTGTTTTGTATTATCCACTTGCTTTTTCTGAAGTTCAATCATCTCATCAAACTGAGAAGTATGCCTCTTGTCTTCGTCCGATGGTTCTGCTTTGGTGCGCAGTTCTGGCCTTGACCTTCCTACCATTGCGCGACGCCCAAGCTCACGAACACCAACTAACTCAGGGTGGAAGATTCTGTTCATTTCCTCAGCATCTGTCTTCATTTCTTCTTTCTCTTGTTCAATTATCTTTCGAAGTTCTGCTGCTCTCGCCGCCTCAATAAGGCTACGCGCCTCAGCATTACCTTCTGCAATTTTGAGCATCTCGTCATACCGACGCTCAAACTCGATTCTGTTTGCAACCCATTCCTGTCCGGTATCTCGCAGGAATGTTTGCTCAGCGGCTAACAGAGCATCTTGGAGAGCTTCTTTTTGGCTGAGTTCTTCTTGGAGTGCCTTCACTCGATCACTACGCTCCTTCTCCATCTGCTTCTTCCGTTCTGCCTCTTCCTTCTTTCGGAACTCATCTAATATCTTTTCTGTTTCTTTTATGTTCTTTTCATGGAGTCCTATAATCGCTTCGAATCTTTCTTCCTCAACGAGTTTCTCGAGATCAGCGAAACCTTTTACTTTCTCGAGAATCTTTTTGAACCGTTCATCTATAGCATTAAGCTCGACTTGATTCTCCATCCCGAGCCTCTTCATCCGAGTATCTCTTAGCTCTTTATCCCAGACGTCGAGCGCTTTCTTCTTACGCTTACGTTCCTCTGCCTCAGCCTTTTCAGCTTGAATCATTCTGCGATTCTGGAAATCTTGCTGAATTCTCTCTCGGTGCTGTTCAAAGTTCGTTTCCAGATCAAGTAATTGACCAAGAGCTTGTTCATAAGATAACTGCCCTGCTCTTAGAGCCGAGAGAGGCGCATCCCATGCGTCGAGCATAGCTTCGCCGACTTCCTTCGAGATAATCTGTTCTCTAATGAGATCTCTGACCCGTTCAGCAAATCTTTCAAATTGTTCTATTAGAATCTTGGTGTCTTTTATCCGCCTCTTTTGTGCTTCTTCCGTACCCGCAAATAACTCTGTCCACCATTTCGCGGCATGAAGAATGTTCTCCGCGAATACGCCAGCTGCTTCACCTATCTTACGAAGTTCTGGTTCCATGTCTTTGATTACCTGAGTAATATCAAGTAATCCGCTACTTGTCTCGTCCAGCATTCCAACGCCCATAGCTTCCATGGCATCGGACGCCGCGTTCTTCAACTTCGCCCATGCCCCAGCAGTTGTAGTTCCGATCTGTTTAGCAAGTCCGCCGAACTTCTTCTGGAGGAGCTCTACTGCGAATGCCGCCTTCTGGCTCGTTGTCATCGTCTTTAGTGCTGCTGTGTTTGAAGTCTTCAGTTCAGGAATGTAGCGTCCGAGAATTTCCACGTTACCAACCATTGCCATGCCAAGCATTCGAACAGCACTTCTCGCATCAAACATGCCGCTCTCTGCCATATCCTGGGCGAGGGAGAGGTTCTTCATGCTACCTTCGTAATCATCAGTGAGCATGATGAGTCCAGCAAGCATTCGTCTCGTGTCTGTATCTCCGAACCGAGTTAGTGATTGCTGGGAGTCGGCGAGTTTGTTTACTTCTTTCATGGCTCGTTCAGCATTGAGACCGAGTCGGCCAATCTGATGGGCAAGCTGAGCGGTCTGTAATTCTTCTGCTGCTGCTGCTTGAGTAGCTTTCACCATTACAGCAGTAATAGCAGTAACTCCAGCGACTGCTCCGGCGAAAGCCACTTTACCAAACTTGCCAACCATCCCAGACATCTTCTTTGTCCAAGAGGCGGTCGCTTGATCGCTCTCACGAAGCTTCGCTTTGAGCTTCGCGTTCTTTGCCGTTAGCTCGTAATAAGCTTCTCCGACTTTTGTTGCCATCACATCCTCATTACATTACAGGAGGCATCTCACGTCCAGCTTTCTTATAAGCTTCCTTTATTTTTTTCATGAATTCTTTTGCGCCTGGAACTTCTTCATATTCCAATTCTCTATTAGTAAAGTCCCGTACAAACCGAAGATAAAATCTAACTTGGGCTTTTGTCAATTCCAGAATCTGTTCTACTGTCCAACCGTACTCTCTGGAGAGCAGAGCAAAGATAGTCTCCCAAGTTAACTCTCTTCCGTAGGGCGGTCTTTTTCTTCCTCCTTCTTTTTCTTCTCGTCCTCTTCCGTCAGACCGAGAAGCTGTAGCTGAGCTCCATTGAACTCTTTGAAGCCCATGAGTTCCTTGACTTCTTCCAGTTTGATATCTGGATGATTATGTCTGAGCATTGTATGGAGACGGTGAGCAGTTCCCTCTCCATCATCCATATATGGAGAACTCTCACGCATTACTTCTGCGTAAGTCATTGTGGCGAGGCGTGCTCGAATTGCCTTTCCAACTTCGCCATCGCCTACAAGTTCCATCCGCTTCTTCATGTTGGAATAGAACTGTTCCTGGGCCCAAGCTTCTACCTCCGCCCAGTCGCCGAGGGTCATAGGGGAGACAAGATATTCCTTATCCCCCACCATGACCTTCACTGGCTTCGCTGCTACGATTGGTAAACTCATCCTTCTCTCCTTCTTGACTTTGCCGATTACGGTGCGGTATACAGATTACTCGTGTCCACCGCTCCGCTAATCGTGAACGTTCCGGAGAATGTTACAACTCCTGGCTGAGGCGTTGTAATCGACAGCCCAGTTATAATCGCGGTGAAGGTGATATACTCCGTCGCGTTGATATAACCGTTGATATCAACCGTCTGACCCACATTGAGATCTGGAGGAACCTCCGTGGGAACTAACGCAGTTTCCCAGTTTCCTTCGAAGGAACCTGCTCCTCCTTTGTTTCCTGCGACATAGTCGCGGACTCCTGCCGCTTGGAAGTCGGTCGTTTCTAAGGCGTCCGCATCCAAGTCAACAGTCCATGAAGTCAGTCCGAGAACATCCGTAACTCCCGGATCTGCTCCTACCATCAGCTTCCCGTTCTTGCCCGCTAAATGCATTTACGCTCCTCCTTTCAGCTAAGGCTCAGAACTCTACAAGGCTACTGTTTTTTCCAGTTCCGAAATGACCTTCCAGGCTTCGCCAATGCTACCGACTGCACAGACGATTGACTTCAGCACGATAGACTTGTACATGTCCGTTCCGTGTACGCCGATATCATCTTCCGTATCGACGGGATCGCTCGCATCGACGTTCACAACCTTATCTTCCGTTGTGTCATCCCACTTTGTGCAAGTGAACGTTATAGCGATCGCATCCGCTCCTCCAGCGGCAGTAGTCTTCTTGACTATCAGATTCGCAGCATAATAGTTGCTCGAATCGATATCAGTTCCCGGAGTCCACGCCGCCGAGTTGTTGCCATCCACGATTAAACTGCCCATGGGATCAACCACCGGAGAGAACGTGTTTTCCGGTAACAGAGTTTCTATCTCCATGAGTTCAATAGCCGTCTTGAACTCCGGAGCGACCCGCTCATCCTGCGCGATAAGATAATCGCTTATCCCATCTACATGAGACTTCAAAGCACTTATCGAGCCTTTGAATCTGTTGTAAGCATTCGGGTTTGTAGTCACTCGTGCGAGTTGTGTAGTAAACGGACCGAGGAGAGCTATCATAACATCTTCCTCACCGATACCCAAGCCAGCTATTCGCTCGTAGTTATTCTTTGCCCCAAGCGACGCCGTCCCAGCCTCCACACCAGTACCCATTTCCTTCGCAAGTTCCTGAGACTGTGCAGCTATTGAATCAGCCAAGTCCAGGAAATCAGACGCGGCAATTGTCATTCGACTACCTCCTTCTTACTACTGTTTCTGATTGAGTAAATGATATTCAACATTGTATTGCCAAGCTTCCTCTGGCGTCTTCGTCGGAACCCTTTCTGCTCGCTCGAACAGAACCGGACTATAACCAGTGATAGTCAAGACGACGTCGTCAAAGACAGCTATTAATTTCTCAAAGATGTCTTGCGCCTCCTCTGAGGAATTCTTGCTGGAGAAGATGGAGAATTGAATCCTGTCATCTTCCATCCGCGTGTTCATTGTGAACTCTGGAATACCAGTCACGAGCAGATAGACGACATAAGGCATGGATGCTTTCTGTGGAGCCGACTCAAAATATAACTTATATGGATTTAGAGTTGCCTCAGCATCCCATTTATCCTTGATCGCCTTAAAGATTGCTTTCATCGGAAGCCTTTCATTTCCTTCTCGAACGTTTTTATTTTCTTCGCAACTGCTGGACGAAGCCAAGGTCGCGCAATAATGTTCTCGGTCCCGAACTCCAGATACTTGCCGTAGTCTAAGTCAGTCCCAACTCGAACTGTCCGTGAATCTACTCGCTCATAGCTAATGCGTCCTTGCAATCCTGCACCACCATGCTGAGCAGCCGGAGGCTCGCCTGTTCCCGGAATAACTCCTCCAGTCTCAGCAGAACTTCTTCTCTTCGCTCGCGGATACATCTTACCTCGCTTCGGTCGCGCCATTGACTGTCTTGCCTCACGAACGATTGCGGCGGCTGTTTTCAATAGTGCCCGAATAGCTTTCTTATTTGCCTCTCTTGTAAGCTTTCCGCTATGCGAAACAAACTTGCCGAATCCGAATGTAAATGCTATTCCCAAGCAACTTCCTCCATATCAATCATAAAGTAGATCCCTTGGAAATTCCAGTCGTCTACGTGTATAATGTCGAACGTCTTCCCTTCCGACACGACCCGCATCTTTTCAGTAATCGTCAAGCTCGGTGGAAGAATATACATCCGATGGGTAGCCTTCACATTCCGCTTCAAGTATTCCTCTTCCTCCTTTGCCGTCAACTTACGGATCCGACAGGCGACATTTGTAAGTAGATCTGACCATGTCCGATCAGTATCGTCACTGTAGTCATCGTCTACTTCCGTGAAGCTCCGGATTGTTGCTGTTCTATTTAAGAAATCTGCAATCGACATAGCTTATCCTATCGCAATTCTCTTCCAGCGAAGAAGCTCAGTTGCATGACGGTCCACGACGGCGGCTACAATCACGGAGACGTCCGCCGCCGTCCATGAGTAGTCACCGAGCTTCTCACTCTTCAACGTCAGGTCTCTTTCCGACTGCCGAACAGATTCTGCTGTGAGTTTTGTTGCGAGTATCTTCAGATCATCTGGAAGAACATCGTAGCCTCCTACGTACTCTGCGAAGATATATTTCTCCGACGGGAATGAACCAGCGCTTACTTTCACACGTCCCTTGGATTCTTCCAGCGTCAACCCTGTCATTAAATCCCAAGGAACATAGAGGTCGTGTGCATCTGTCGTCACGCTATTGTTCAAGCAGGGCTCGCCAGCAAAGTCAAGCAGTTCTGTTGCAGGATAACCCTCACATCCGCCGACGATATCCACAGCCCAGCCTTTCGCTAACGCTAAGATATCCGTTCTGAGTTTTGTAAGAGTGTTTGGGGAGACGGCTGCAATATCTATACTTGAATTGCTTTCGTTCGCTCCGCCTACGACGTTCAGGTACATAGTATACGTACCGTCTTCGGCTCGCGCAATCTGAACTGTGGCGGCGACTGCATCTGCACTCGTATTCTGTATCTTCATAACGTACTTGTCCGACTGCATAATCCGCCTGACTTGAGTGACTGGATAGTTCGGCAGATACAGGACATTTCCTCCAGCACTCCAGACCTTCCCCTTGTAGGCCGCTTCGGCGAAGACGCGTCCACAGTATCCTTCTATTTGTTGGCTAATTGCAGGGATAAGCAGGTTAATCAGAGCGTCTTTCGTAGCGTCCTTTATCCCCATATATGCTTTGACGGTAGCTAAGTCGGTCAAGTCCGCCATGACTATATGCCTTTCCTCTTCATCTTCTTAGGCTCAAGGATTGCCTTGTTCTTTGGAGGTTCTAACAAACCTTTCGTCAGGTCAAACTCTTGTGCCTTCCCTGATTTGATAAGCTCATCTGCTTCTTCATCAGATAGCTTATGAAAGGAACCGTCCTTCTTCTTAATCAATTTCATACATCCTCCGTTCTGGAAGGAAGATCGGTGGACGTCCGGATGAACGAGACGTCCACCTTGCTTCCAGCCAAGAAGGCTTCTCAGCTCTTCTTCTTTTTCTTTTTCTTTGTGACCTTCTTGGAATTTTCCTTCGTAGAAGACTCCTTCTTTCCCGAAGCCTTCTTTGGTTTCGGAATTACTGCTTCGCCGCTCTTTACGAGCTTCTCCGCGATGCTCGCCGGAAGTTGGTGGAAAGATCCGTCTTTCTTCTGGACGAACACTTCCTTCTCGGCCATAATTGGTACCTCCCCTATTATCTTGGCTCCGTGTATGTCTCTCATCTTGACAGCAAGAACATAAGGAACATGTCTAATACTCCCATCACGTTCCTTGACTTCCGTCATTCTGTACCTACTGCCACAGGCCATGAAGCACTCCTATTCCCAAGTCGCGATTCGCAAGGTCGCCGCTTGGAGGTTTCCGTACTTCTTCCGCAGATTGTTCTGCAGATGTGATCCTTGAACGTCACAACTGTTTATTCCTCCGGCGGTCTCTGTTGCTAATACTTTCACGAAAGGCTTTCCGTCCGGTAGGTCTTCCGTATGAAGATCTACAATTGCGATGTTACCATTGCTCGGCTGGAATCCTGTCTCTTCTTTGATTGTTTCACTGTTCAATCCAGCAACATTCTCAGCCGCCTTTACCGTGATAGTAAAGGTTGGTACATTAGTTACATCCAGGAATCGAAGTACAAACTCCGCCGAATCCGCTTCTCCCATGCCTAACCAGTCTGATTCCATTCCGGCACCAGATAGGTTAGTCACCTGAAACGTATTGCCGAGTAGCACATTGTCACTCAACCTATTACCCAAAATTCCCTCCTCCCTATTCGGCGGAAGCCAGCGTTATATTCTTGCTGTCGCTCCGAGGACGTTCGCGGACTTCTTTCGGAGGTTGTGACCGATCTTAATGATCGTCAGCGAAGCATCCACGGCTGCTCCAGTGTTTGCCACATAACACGCTACGAAGTTGAAACCTCCTGCGAGGTCGAGGTCTGTTGCCTTGCACTCGAGAGCGTAGACCTCTCCGGCTGCACTTGGGTCGTTGACCGTCGGTGCCTTCCCCACGATATCCTTGACGCCAGTTCCGCCAGCGTCTGTGGCCTGCACGAGCTTGCACGTGTCAAGGGTTTCTGCCGCTTCCCACGTGCTCGCAAGAACGACAAGGAAGGTTGCGTTGTCGTACGTACCCATGTCGAGATACGCCGACGTCGCGTTAGCGCCGATGATGTTGGTCGTTATAAGACCGACTCCGGCGAACAGGTTGTCGGTAATCTTTTCCATTCTCAGTTCTCCTTATTGAGAAAGGTTGAACTAAGGACGCCCACCCGAAGATGAGCGTCCGGTTCTGTTACGCTCTTTCTGCGAGAGTGATGAACGGACTCATAGGATCGCCGTTCTGTGGAGTCATCGCGCTTCTCCACCAGCAAACACCGTCGTACCTCAGCACGAAGCGGAATGCCGTCAGGTCGTAGTCGAACCACAAATGAATGCTCACATCCACCTTCGGCGTCAGACCTGCTGACTTCCCTCCGATGAGGTACTGTTCCGGATCGATAAAGTTGAGGTCGTTCGCATCACCGATCGTCGGAACTTTCTCCGTCCACAGAAGCGGACGTCCCAGCAGAGTATCGTGAGGCTTCTGAGTGAGACCTCCTGCCGGGATGAAGACAGGCTGGGTACCTATCGTCATCGTTGCCAACTGAGGCAGAGTGTTATGGTTCGCCACCCAGACGGCGGTGAACTTGCTTGCCTCCGGCATCCTTGCGTACATCTTGAGGACGTTCTCAGCCACGATCGTGTCGGCTACCTGCGCAGCCTCCTTGTCGACTGTCACAAGAGCGGCACACTGGAGGAATCCGACGGGCTTCCCGGCACCATCACCGTTGATGAAGTCGTCGTCCATTGTGTAAGCCATCGCCGCGCCGAAGGTCTTCATCAAGATGGGCTCAATGGAAATCGCCGAGTCCTCAAGCAAGGAATCGGTGACCGCCGCGAGTCCGGTTATCTTGTGAAGGTTCAGCTGAACTTCGCCAAACGTCGGCTTGCTCTTCTCCTTCTGCTGAGTCTCACCCGTGCGGTGAATGGTAACTCCGCCGAAGAACTCACCACCAGTGTGGTCCTCATCGTACATCGCCGGAATGTTGATCCGGTTCGTGCTCATAGGCACGAAGGTCGCCCTCGGAACCATGATGGTTCTCTCAAGAGCGGTCTGGAGAAGCTTCGCAGCGAACTCCACGGGAACGAGGAATCCGCCCTGAGCGTCGTCCCCTTCCTGGAGAATCTGCTTCTTTGAATAATCCTTCATCGAGGGACTAACGTCCCTTCCAATGCAGGACTTGTAAACGTCCGATGCGAAGTGGCCAAAGTTCTTGAATCCACCCTTAGGGTCGACTACTGACTTGACCTCGATGACGGTCGTTTTCTTCTCGAGCTTCTTCTGGGCGACCATCGCCCTCTCAACTGCACTCGAGATGAGCTTCTCCGTCGCTTCTTCCTGTTCACGCTTCGCTTCCTCTGCCGCCTTTTCGGCTTCGGGATCGTACTCTATCGCGGTTCCATCCGCGATGAGGTTCTTGACTGTGTCCTCGTCAACTTCGAGAAGAGTGCCGGGACCGAACGTCCTCCCCTCGTGTGTCCAACTCTTCAGCAGTTTGATCTTTTTCAACTGCTATCTCCTTTCGTAAATGTGATGTCGGTGCTAATCGCTCCGCCACCTTGGCTACGATCTCTACACTCTTCCTAATCTTCTTCCTATTTCTTTCTCGGTCATCTTTTCAATACTTTCCGGTTCCTCCCTTACTATTGGAAGTATAATTGATTTCTTGATTTCTTTTATGACTACTTCCGTCTTGACGATCGTCTTCTTTTTGGGCTCGATCATCTTGATCACCGGAGCCGTTCTAACTATTGGCTCCTTCCCTCCCTTCGGAGGAGCGGCAGGCTCGAATGGTTTGCACTTGTAGTTATGATCTATGCACCACTTCTTTGCTTCGGCTGCAGAATACTTGCTCTTGTCAAACCGAACGGACTGAAGCTCGCTCTTGCCTTCCTTGATCCCCCAGATCGCGTGAATGCCCGGACCGAACTTGTTATTATCACGAGCGAACGACGTATACTTCCCGGGATCGTTCACTCGGCAGGCATGTTCATTCGGGAAGGGCTTGAGCACGTCTTCCCAGAGCGAAAGCCAGACCTCTTCCGGGAACTGTTGCTTCAGTTCATCTTCTCCGTACTCCCTGAGCTCAGGAGTTTCTTTGTCGAACTGCTTGTAGTGCTTTGATAGATGGCTATGTATTCCCTTCTTGTCCCCAGACGGAACGTCCACTCCTCCGCGAGCTCCGAGCAGAATTCCCATGCTCGCCGCGACCGCTCTCCAGACGCACTTCTTGCCGTCTTTCAGGTGATGCGGGAGCTTGTAAGAGCCTTTGATATCTGGATTCGCAGAGTCATACCAGGTACACATGAGTTTCAGGTCGTCCACTTCCGCAAGCCGAACTTCCCTCGCCCCGTTCCATGCAGTACCTTCTGGAACAGTCCCAAGGTCTTTGAACGGTATGACCCCTTTATCGACGGCTCCAGCTGCTTCGATATCACTCTTCTCTATGCCGAGCTCTTCCAGAAGTTCCTCGCTGAGCTCCAGCCCTTTGCC
>Ga0114919_10002716_pt1 | contig 14291 bp, 15 predicted proteins | sample BlataG_FD_88682 | JGI IMG/M metagenome (GOLD analysis project Ga0114919, IMG submission 88682) | Deep subsurface microbial communities from Black Sea to uncover new lineages of life (NeLLi) - Black_00105 metaG | ecosystem: Environmental > Aquatic > Marine > Oceanic > Sediment | place: Atlantic... | reverse complement strand
GACTGGCATGCCTCCGATTGATGTTGCATGAAACAGGAAATCCGGTTGATGGCCTCAACATAAGCCTTGGCGCTCGCCTCCAGGATGTCCGTGCTGGAGCCCCGTCCCAGAGCGCGGAAGTCATCGCGAGAGACACGCACGGTGGCCACTCCCATAGCCTCCTTAGTCTCGGTGACGGCCCTGACCTGAAAGTCCTCCAGTTTGTGGAAAGCCCCGACGATCTTGTCAATGGCCTTAAAGATGGCGTCAATGGGTCCTCCGCCTTGAGAGCTGGCCTCCAAAATGACTTCCTCCCTCCTCAGCCTCACCGTGGCCTCAGGGGTCTTGCCGTTGCCCGTGCGTACTTTGTAGGATTCAAGGCTGTAAAGCCTGTTGTTTAGCAAGTGGGCAAAGATAACGTCCTGGATAATGATATCCACATCTTCATCATAGACCCGCTTCTTTTTGTCAGCTACGGACAAGAAGCCCTTATACACAGCTTCAAACTCGTCCTTATTGAGATCATAGCCCATGCTTGATGTCTTATCCCTCAACGCATGTCTTCCAGACCTTGCCGTAAGGATCATGGCGTGCTTGACGATCCCGAGGTCTTCCGGGCGTATGATCTCATAAGTCGCGCGGTCTTTCAGGATGCCGTCCTGATGGATGCCGGAAGAGTGGGCAAAGGCATTGGCTCCCACAATGGCCTTGTTGGCTTGAACGGTCATTCCCATGAGGCGGCTGACCAGGTTGCTGGTTCTCATGATCTCTCGCGTGTTCACCGACGTAAAAAAATTGAAATAGTCTTTACGAGTCCTTATGGCCATCACTATCTCTTCCAAAGAAGCATTTCCCGCCCTTTCTCCGAGACCGTTAACAGTACATTCTACCTGTCTGGCTCCATTTTCCACGGCAGCCAGGGTGTTGGCTGTAGCCAGCCCTAAATCATTGTGGCAGTGAACACTGAGCACAACCTCATCAATATTGGCAACCCTTTCTCTTAGAAAGACAATGAGTTTGCCAAATTGTTGAGGCACGGCATAGCCGACCGTATCAGGGATATTTACTACCGTGGCCCCGCCTGCGATTACCTGTTGGACTACTCTGGCGAGATAGTCCGGGTCCGTGCGTGAGGCGTCCTCAGTGGAGTATTCCACATCAGGACAAAGGGACTTGGCAAATTTCAAGGCCTCAAGTCCCCGCTCCAAAGCCTTGTCTCGATCAATGCCGAATTTTTTCTGGATATGAACATCAGAAGTCCCGAGAAAGACGTGAATACGGGGTTTTTCCGCCCTTTTTATTGCGTTCCAGGCTGTTTCTATGTCCTCGCGGACTGCCCGGGCAAGGGCTACAATGGTGGGGCCTTTGACTTTCTCGGCAATCCCTTTGACAGCGTCAAAGTCCCCGGGAGACGAGATAGGGAAGCCTGCCTCAATGGCGTCCACCTTCAATCTGGCAAGCTGTAAGGCGATTTCCAGCTTTTCTCTGGGATTCAGGCATGCCCCCGGAATCTGTTCGCCATCTCGCAGTGTAGTGTCAAAAATGAATACCTTTTCCATGCTCTCTTCCTCCTTGCTAGGTGGTTTGTACGACAAAAAAAAGCCACAGGTCCTGGCAGCTCCCTGTGGCCCCAAAAAAAAGAGCCGCAGGTTTTGCTGCCTGCGGCCCGTCGTTCCCTGGATTGTGCCCTAACTACCGCCGGCAGACTCCTCCCTAAGAAGCCCAAGAAGAAGCAACAGCTCAAGCGATAGTAAATGGACATCGTTTATTTTCATTAGTAATAAGTAAATCATGGTCATTTCCACATGTCAAGAAATTTCTCAGCACATTCTGCAAAGCCGCCAAACTTCTTGACTTAAAGCCACTTGGTTGTTATCAAGACGGCGCCATGAAATTAGATGAACATGTCATAAGCAAGGCTATTATCCAGCGGTTTACTGAAAAATGGCTCGACCATCTTCGTCTTGATGTGGCCATTGTGGGGGGCGGCCCCTCGGGATTGGTGGCAGCCTATCATCTCGCCATAAAGGGGCGGAAGGTGGCCCTTTTTGAGCGCAAGTTGAGCATTGGCGGCGGCATGTGGGGTGGCGGGATGATGTTTAATGAGATTGTGGTTCAAGAGGACGGCAAAGAGGTCCTTGATGAGCTAGGTATCTCCACGCTTCCCTTTCAGAGTGGATACTATACAGCAGACGCAGTGGAAGCCACAACAACTCTTGCTTCCAGGGCATGCCAGGCAGGCGCCAGGGTCTTCAACCTGATGAGTGTCGAAGACGTGATGATCCGTCAAACGGACACCCCTGAATCGGTCAGGGTTGTTGGCCTGGTGGTTAACTGGACAGCAGTCGAAATGGCACAACTCCATGTTGACCCCTTGACAGTTGAAGCCCGCTATACCATTGATGCCACCGGCCACGCCACTGAATTGATGCATCTTATAGAGAGAAAATCAGGGGCAAAGCTGTTGACGAAAACCGGCAAGGTCATGGGTGAGAAGTCACTTTGGGCCGAGGTGGCGGAACAGTCCACGCTTGAAAATACGCGCGAGGCCTTTCCCGGTGTCTATGTGGCCGGCATGGCAGCCAATGCCACCTTTGGCTCCTACCGCATGGGTCCCATTTTCGGCGGGATGCTCCTTTCCGGTAAAAAAGCCGCTGAATTGATTATCGAGCGATTGGAGAATAACGGCTAAAAGCGACGGCCTCCAGGGCTACACGTTCAAAGGCTGTAGTCGAGCATGTCCGTGGAAGAAGATCAAGAAACCAAAAACGCGACATTTGAAATACAGGCCGACGTAAACCTCAACGATACCGACGCGGCCGGCATACTGTTTTTCGCAAATCATTTCAGGATTGCCCACAACGCTTACGAGGCCTTTATGAAGTCCATCGGTTGCGGCCTCGATCATATCATCCGGAAGTCGAATTATCTATTGCCGATCGTCCACGCTGAAGCCGATTATAAGCGCGGCCTTCATCTTGGAGACGAGTTCACCATCTCTTTGAAGGCGCAAATCGGGCAAACCTCTTTCACTTTGTCCTATTTATTCACGGATGCGCACGGCAATCTGGCTGCGGAACTCCGAACGGTACATGTGTCAGTGGACAAGAAAACCGGGGAAAAGATTCATTTGCCAGAAGAGATAAGAAAGGGGCTGGCTACGATTACTCCGATGCCTTTCTGATTTTGGGTGGAGCTTGGTGTGTTGTGTTGGAAGTTTCAGCAAAGGCTAACTTGCTGTAATGACAAGGCCTCTCCAATATGGCATCCGTTTTCTGAGTTGAGGGAGCACCAGAGATCTATACTGGAAACAGAGCATGAGCCTGTACAGCCTGTGCAAGGAAATCTTGGATGGGCTTGATAGCCACGGCCGGCGTGATATCAGAATGACATCTGACTAGGGCATCTGTGACCTGAGACGGAGGCATGGTTAGATATCTGTAGTAAAATCGAGGGATAAGCCTGTATAACGTGTGGCAAGGTATCGCCAGGAACATGACGTTGATTCCTGTGGACTGGCTCACAGTTACGGCTTTTAGGCACTCTAATTACATCGTTCGGCCAGTAAGAGATAACTTATGAACAGACGAAAATTGCTTAAAGAAATAATTAGTGGTTCTAAAAACATAAGATTTGCTGATATGGTAAATCTTGTTAGAGGTTTTGGTTTTGAGCTATCGAGAACTGAAGGCAGCCATCACATTTTCTCCCGACCAGATATCCCTGAACTCGTGAACCTTCAGAATGTCAAAGGTCAAGCAAAACCATATCAAATGCGGCAGTTTTTAAAACTCGTTGAGAAACATACTCTTAAACTGGAGGATTAGTAATGCGCGATTATCATATTAACATTTTTTATTCAGAGGATGACGAGGGTTATATCGCCGATATCCCCGATCTTGAGGCATGCTCTGCATTTGGTGAAACACCTGATGAGGCATTGCATGAGGTTCAACAGGCTAAAAAACTATGGCTGGAGGCTGCACGAGCAGAGGGTAAGCCTATTCCGCCGCCAGAATATCGTCCGGTTATTTATCAGGTAGCATCAGCTTGACAATACGGAGCGCCGATGCCGAACCCTCAATGGAGCTGACAGAACCGTCGTCTAACACACACTCTGCGCTTCGCTCCGGTGCGATTAGACGACGAACCTGCAGCTCATCTCGCGCCCGTTCGGCACAAGGGAGAACACGATGATCGCACTGCTCGGAATCGATTGCGCGACGGTTCCGCGAAAAACTGGACTTGCGTTGGGCGAGTTACGAGGTGGGGTCGTCCATATCTTGCGTTCCGTTACCGGAACGAATCGTGAACCACCAGCCATGATTGCTAGCAGTTGGCTTCTCCATTACGATGAGGCGCTCATCGCCCTTGACGCACCTCTTGGCTGGCCTCGAGCGCTTGGTCCCTGCCTTTCCACCCATAAGGCCGGACTTCATATTCAAGAAGGAGCTGACCAATTGTTTCGGCGTATGACCGACGTGGAAATCAAGCAACGCATGGGGAAACAGCCGCTTGAGGTCGGTGCGAACCTTATTGCAAGAACTGCTGTTGCAGCTCTTACGATGCTTGATCAAATCCGCCAATTCACAGGTTATCCAATTCCCCTCGCATGGGCACGAGAGGAAAAGGCGCGATGGAGAGCAATCGAAGTATACCCTGCGGCCACACGCATCGGTCATGGCGCGCCAGATGTTGGAGGCAGTCTTGAAGGCTTAAATGAATTACTGGACTGCTCAGCGGTTTTGTTGGCAGCATTGACGAAGTCCAAGGATGCCGTTGATGCAGCCGTCTGCGCGCTTGCCGCGGCTGATTTTTTGCTCGGGCGCGCAATCGCACCTATTGATCATGAAACGGCCCTATTGGAGGGCTGGATCTGGGCTCCTTAGCGGTGGCTGGGGGGCCGAACCTGTCAGTCCAGCGGACTCGCAGCTCGCCGCTGACTTTCGCGATTGGGCGTCCAAATAAACAAAACAAGGCGAGGTCATGAAATCTTATATTGTTGAAGTAAAGAAAGGCGGGGGGACGAGCATAAATAAATAACCAAGTTATTTTCTAAACCGGTGATTATTGTCCTTTCCGATTTTCTCCCCTCTTTTTACTGCATACCCCACCCCGGGTCGAGTCATTCCAAGCCGTTTAGCCAAATCATGCATCCCAGATCATCACCCACTATGTAAAGTTACTTATTGATTTATGACCCTCCCCCCGTTCCCTTTTTTGAAACCATCACAAATAACGGCCCTCACCCCCGGACTTGACAGTTTTCCCAATTTCCGATAGATATCCGAACGTAAGCTGTTATTTTTTCAGAATATATGTTGGCCTTGACAAGCAATAAGAATGGTGTATAATGCCAACGTATACAGTATTGGAGGTGTGGCATGGTACGAACGCAGATTTACCTGACAGAACGCCAGCGTGACGAACTGGCTGCTATAGCCAAAACCGCGGGGAAGAAACAAAGCGAGCTTATTCGAGAGGCCGTCAATCGCTTCATCGACCAATCGGGCCGCAGTCGGCGGGAGGCTGTGTTACGCGAGGCTGCCGGAATCTGGAAGGACCGTAAGGATCTCCCAGACTTCAAGGCAACGCGAGCCGAATGGGACAGGAGCTAATTATGGGGGGCTCAATCCTTCTCGATACAGATGTTCTTGTTGACTTTCTCCGCGGCCACAGAAAAGCCGTGGCCTTCGTCAAGGCCCACTCTGCTCAGATCATTCTGTCATCCATCGTCGTTGCGGAGTTGTACGCTGGGGTGAAGGGAGATGCAGAACAAGCTGCTCTGGAGGACTTCGTCTCCCTCTTCCGTGTTGTCGCTGTAAGTGCGGAGATCGCTAAGGCCGGAGGGCTCTACAAGCGCGATTACGGCAAGTCACACGGCGTCGGCCTTGCAGATGGCATTTTGGCTGCTACCGCTGATGTCGAGAACGCGGAACTTAAGACCCTCAATAGAAAGCACTACCCCATGATTAAAGGACTTCGGCCAGCATACACGAAGTAGAAGACCAACAAGACTACCATAAGGCCATGGAGGTAGTCATGCAAGGAACTGGGCTGTCAGCCCCTTTTAATCCTTGACTAAAGGGAATAAATGTGACATTTTAATATTATCTAACATGCCAATATCAATAGAGAACCTAGCGTTTGTTACGTATACCTGCAATAACACCGCATTCCGGAAAGAGTATAGACTCCACCATTTTGCCGCCGCAGAAGCAGGATTCCAGCGATAAAGATCATTTGTAGATCTTCACTCAAATAACTGCTTTTACGGCTACAACTTTCTGTCATGATCTTGGTTTTTTCAAGGCCGCCAAAATGCTAGATAACTGCACCAGTGTTCGGCCCTTCCCTGGCTGGAGTATAGATCTCATCATTCTGTTACCGGAGAGACTGAAATCCTGGGGCTACAGATCGCGTTTGTACATTTCGACTCTAAAAGCGAATATGCTGCTCATCTCCCTGTCATGAATCCACACTCATGATTTGAAAGTAGCGGGAAAGGCGGGGGGACTGGCATAAATAAATAACCAAGTTATTTTCTAAACCGGTGATTATTGGCCTTTCCGATTCTCTCCCCTCTTTTTACTGCATACCCCACCCTGGGTCGAGTCATTCCAAGCCGTTTAGCCAAATCATGCATCCCAGATCATCACCCACTATGTAAAGTTACTTATTAATTTATGCCCGTCCCCTTGTCTCGCAGGCAAGGTGAACAGTTGACTCCCCTTGGGTAGAGGAATCGGTTCAAAAGGATGGGAAACCGCCATACAATCTCCGGATCGACCTGCCAGTTTGAGATACAGGTGGTCAAAAACCCTACCTGCAGATTCTGACAAAACGAGTCTTGGGTATTCGAAACTCATATTAGGTAACTTGCATCTATCGCAACCCTCAAGCGCCGATATCCACGAGGTAAATTAGCTCAGGCTTGGGCGGACAGCTACTTATTATTCGATCAGGAGCCATACCTTCTTTCTCCTCTGGACTTTCTCAAGCATCTTTTGACATTTTTTCTCTTCAAGGCTGCCTTCAAGCGGTTGGTTTTGCCTCGCTTTTTCATGCCTACCTCCTCTTCCGACACAATAAACCCGTATGAAAATCTGTATTACTTGACCAATCATATTCCTGTGACCATAAAGGCGCTGACGATTGGGCCAGGACAACAGAACAAGGAAAAACGTCGAGATGCCAACACAGAAAAGCCCCGAAGAGCAACGTCACCAACCTTCTGTTACTTGGGGTGCAAAGCACGTTGATTCGGACACGCTTTTTACGAGACGCATTGTATATTGGGTTTGACTCTCGATGTCTGGAACCAGAGCTTTCTTGATGACGTCATCAGTCCCTACGTTCCGTTTGTCTATCGGAGGGGCAAGAAGGTAGGCCTCTCCCCGATCCCAACCTCCATCTCTTGCGTTTTTCCTTCATGATAAACTGTAAGGCGCACTTTTCCTCCAACCTCTAAAGATTCAATGAAAGTCGTTAAGTTCTCTGGACTGTCGAGAGGCATGCCATTGGCCGAGGTGATGATGTCTCCCCCAAGAAGGAACTCCGTACCGGCAAAGCTAATTGGTAGATCACCTCCCCGTAGGCCAGCTTGCTCGGCGGGACTGCCAGGCTCAACGGATTCAACCAGGAACCCATCCACGATCGCCAAGTTTATGATCTGCCCCAACTCTGCCCCAACAAGTTTGCCCACCACACCGAGCCACGGACGAATCACACGCCCCTCCTTCAATAGCTGTGGGAGAATCGCTTTGACCAGGTGGATGGGTATGGCAAAACCGATGTCCGGGCCGCGTTCGAACATGGCCGTGTTGATCCCAATGACTTCTCCGCAGAGGTTAACCAGCGGACCACCTGAGCTGCCAGGCTGGAGGGCGGCGTCGCTTTGTATGACGGGAAGCGCTGTACTCATGGGAGCAGAAGAGAGGGCTCGGTGAATACCTGATATGACACCTCGGGTCACCGTCTGACCCAGCCCAAACGGATTCCCAATGACCAGCACGTCCTCCCCAACCTCAATACTAGTAGAGTCACCCAGCTGGACTGAGGTCAGTCCCTGAGATGGGGCTGGAATCCTTAGAATTGCCAAGTCAAGAATCGGGTCGATTCCTACCAACGCCGCCCGTTCCATATGACCGTTAGCCAGAGTTGCCGTTATAGCTCCACAACCCTCGATTACATGGTAGTTTGTGATGACGAGCCCGCTGGGATCAATGATGAAACCGGAGCCAAGCGTGGTGCTCACCCGGTTGCTAACTGCCAAGGGATCGATGAACACCGCGGCAACAGATACAACCGAAGGTGATATGCGACGAAAAACCTCAGGAGCAGATTTCGTGCAATCGGATGCGGCGGATACCCAAGCCTTGCCTGAGCCAATCATGGATAGGCAGATGAACACGCAGATCAGACGCCTTTTCATTTCATTACCTCCTCGCATCCCCAGTCATTGGCCCTTCACAAAATCGAAGCTTCCTGACCGGCGGTCAGCACATTTGATCGATTTCAAAACTCGGCGCGCCCATACTCCGACACGGTTTGTCCGACTTATGTGCTTGGGCTCGCCAACTCGTCTCGAAGCATTATTACGACAACCTGTCGTTCTATAGGGCTTGCTCGGACTGCTCCAAAGCTTTCTGGGTGTCTGCTTCAAAAGCTTTCACCCGGGCATTGGTTGCACACCCCAAAACAAATGCTCCCAAAACCAACGACACGAAGACAACCGTCATTAGTCGTCCGCGCTTGAATGCATACATTTTGACACCTCCATTTCGTTGACTACTAGTGTTGATCCCGCTATTCTGACAAGGCAAAAATAGTTGCGGTTTGATTCCGCGCTCATTTCCAAATCTTGAACCCAAGAACCTTGCCAGAAGCGCACATTCCCCTGACAAAAACCCCTTTTTGCTTAAGGAAAGAAGATGTCCTTATGTCAGTTGTCCAGTGCTCCTGCTATGCCATCTGACCGACGGAGCCAGCCACGTTTGTCCCACCCAACTCGGACATCTGTCAAATTTAGATACCTACGTGGCTTTCACCTGGATTTTCTTCACAGCAGCTGCCTTGGCCTTAGGCAGAGTGATCCTCAGCACGCCATCCTTGTAGGAAGCCTCTACCTTACCCGTATCGACTTCGGCGGGCAGCTGGATCGAGCGAGAGAAAGAACCGTAACTGCGCTCAACACGGTGGAAGTTTACGCCCTTCTCCTCTTTCTCTTGTTTTCGCTCACCGGCCAAAGTGAGAATATCACCTCGCACAGACACATCAATCTCTTTGGGATCCATGCCGGGCAGTTCTGCCTTCACGATCACTTCTTTGTCAGTCTCTGACACATCCACAGACGGCGCCCAGGGGCGCTCTTCAGCAGAAACCCTAAAAGGCCAACCTTCAAAAAAGCGTTCAAAAAGCCTATCCATCTCGCGTCTGAAGCCGGTCAGTTCGCCACCCCGCCACGGTACTAAGCTAGATCTTTCCACAATATCACCCCCTTTTTTGCATAATTCAGAGGCATGATCCAGGAGGAACGCCCCTTTACACCTTAAATGGGTTTTTAATAACAGCAACAGTTGTGCCATAGGCCCAACATTTTGATATTGCTTAATATTCTGTAATTACCGCGGCGAGATATCGGAACCTTCAGTTCCGAGTTCTGTGGATAATAAGTGTTCCGATGAAGAGGATAATCATAAAAGGCCGGCTAACCTATTGACAAAATTCGAAATCGGCAAATAAGAACTCATAGTTCCACTTTATAGCATATCAGAATAAAGAGTTCTTCTCTGAGGCCCCTCCCGTCAAAGGCTTTGATTCTTCTTTTCCAAATCTATTGGTTTTCGCGGTAGCGGGTCTTGTCGTATCTTCTGGTCTCCGGGTTGGGGGCCACGCTGAGGCGGTATCCGCTTCAAGATTGAAGCTCCCTGCAGTCCTGCTTTTGAGCGGTGTCAAGGGAATGCGCTTGCAAAAAGCTGAGCCCGGCTCCATCGGATACTAAAAGGCTACTTTTTTACTGTAGCCCTATCGCGTCTGAGTTCACGAGCTATCTTTCTGTCTGGCCAACCAAGGTTTTTAAGCCTGTGTATTTCAAAAATGCTCCGTCTATCGATCATGCTCCCCTTCACCAGCCAAACTGTTTCAAGCCTTCCCGTAAACTGAACGAGCAAAATCTTCAGGTATCCTCAGACTTGGGTCACGAAGCGTCAACAATCTGACACATCGCTCGCATTTCCATACTCGTGTATTGGGAAGAGGAAGGTCTACTTGTCTGAAATTATAGCTGATCAACTTGTCCCGTTATTTCGGCACGATTCCTGCTGAAGTCGGAAGACAGTGTGTTGTTACCGTATTTCAATCAGCATGTGCTCTTGGAATTGGGAAGTTGTTTATTCGCCGAAGCCACGAAAAGGAAGTGAGCGCCATGGGTATCAAAGGTTTCGTCATGAAGCCTTTTGTGAAGCGTGACCTGGCAGAGACCATGCGGGAGGCCTTGGAAAGGAAGTGAAAGTCCAAGCCACCACATACAAAACCAAGGTGCTTTTTGTTGATGATGAAGAAGGCTACCGGAAGAGCTTCAATCGAGCTGTGAGGAGAGACAAAACACTCCTGGTCGAAACGGCTGCCGATGGAAAGGAAGCCTTGGACAAGCTCAGGACTTTCCGGGCGGATGTAGTAATGACGGATGTTTTCATGCCCAACATGGATGGCCTAACGCTTCTGAAAGAGATCAAAGCGCAATATCCAGAAATTTTTGTCCTTGTCATTACCGGTCAAGGGACCATTGAAAACGCGGTCACAGCCATGAAATTGGGCGCCTACGACTACCTCCTTAAGCCTTTTGATGTTGAGGTGGCAAGCATTATTCTCAAACAGATCGCAAACCACAGAAACGTTTTATTGGAAAGCAGTTCTCATGAGCAGGAGCAAGGAGGAGCATTTCGATTTGAGAACATTATTGGGCAAGACCAGAAGATGTTCAGAATCTACGAGATGATTACCCAGGTAGCAAAAACGAACGCTTCAGTTCTCATAGCTGGAGAAAGTGGGACAGGCAAGGAACTCATTGCTGAAGCGATCCACTCCAGGAGTCCTAGACGGAACAAGCCCTTTGTCCAAGTAAACTGCGGCGCGCTGACTGAGACCCTTATCAACAGTGAATTGTTCGGCTATGAGAAGGGCGCGTTCACTGGAGCGACGAGTCAAAAGAGAGGGCACTTTGAGGCGGCCGATCGAGGAACAATCTTATTGGATGAAATCGGGGATCTCCCCATACAAACTCAGGTTGCTCTGCTGCGCGTCCTCGAATTGGGAAGCTTTCAACGTGTGGGAGGCACCCAAACTCTGAAGGTGGACACAAGGTTGATCTGTGCGACAAATCAAGATCTCTCCCAGAGAGTCGATGAAAAGCGTTTCCGACAAGACCTCTTTTACCGCATCAACGTGGTTTCCATACATGTTCCCCCCCTGAGAGAAAGAAGGTCTGACATACCGCTGCTGGCCAAGTACTTTTTGGGAAGATACAGAAAGGAGACGCAACGGGAGATAACGTCCATTTCCAACAGCGCTATGAAGAGGTTGACAGAATGCGATTGGCCTGGAAATGTGAGAGAATTGGCGAACATTATTCAACGGGCAGCCGTTTTTTGCAAAGGCAAAGAAATCAGGCCAGAAGACCTCCCGGAAGGTATTAGATCGAATCGGCCGTCAGGTGGGATCACCTTGCAACTTCCCTCCAGGTCCCTGCACCTTGCGGAATCTACTTTGATTAAAAGGACTTTAGATGAAACCAACTGGAATTTCAAGCAAACAGCAAAGGCCTTGGAGATTGCTCGCGGCACCCTCTACAGCAAGATGAGGAAATACCAAATAGAAAGACCCTGCTGATTGCGAATTCTTCCTCAGTGTTCGATTCTGAACACAGTCATCCCGCAGAATGCTCCTCCCTTCCCTGCGCCCTGGGACACGGAGCCTATGGACAACAAACAGCATCTCGTGTGCCGAGTGTCCATTCTTGAACACAGAGCCCACCAAATCCTCTTTCGCCCAAAGCCTTGATTCCAAGAGCATTCGTTAGCTTTCGGAAAAATCCGGTTGCCGAAACTGTGCCCAATTTTGAACACTTTTTCCTCGCTTCGCATTCCAGAATAAGCGACTCCGTTTCGATGCTGTTCTGAAACTGGCTGATATCATGGGACGTTTTGGCATCCGTCTCTTCTTGGCACATCTGTTGCGGAAAAAGAATCGGCAGAGAGGGCAATAAGACGGGCAGGCACACATTGTGGAGCATCAACCCATAGACGAATGAGGAGGTCACGATGAGACTCATTGAGCAACCAAAACCTTTGTCAAAGGATCTTACACTGAGATGTTTTTCCTGCAAGACGGAGTTAGCGAGGTACACCTGTCGTTTTGCGTGGGGCGGAACGACGGTCCAGGCTTGCCTATGTCCCAAGTGCATGACGTTTGACACCACACTGCTGGTTGAGAACGTGCTGGGATACCGCAAAGAAGGGCGCCAAGGATTTGGATATCTAGATTTGGCAGCTTGATTTACGCGGGTCTCGAATGCGTCAACAAGTCATGGATTCTCTCTGGAAGAACAGGGAGACGCATGGAGTTGAAGGCCAATGACAGACCGTGTTCTTATAGTAGATGACGACAAGAATAACCTAAAGGCCGTAAATCGCATTCTGAGGGCGAGCGACTGCAAGGTCGAATTTGCCCACGACGGCGACGAGGCCTTAAGAATCGTTTCCACCTTCAAACCAGACGTCGCCGTACTGGACGTCATGATGCCCGGGATGAATGGATATGAAGTCTGTCGACGGTTGAAATCAGATGATACAACCTCCAATGTCATGATTTTGCTTCTGTCGGGAAAAGGCGCCCTGGAAGATAGGCTTAAAGGATACGGGGTTCAAGCCGATGACTATCTAACGAAGCCTTTTGATGGCGAAGAATTGCTCGCCAAGATCCGCATTCTCCTACGCCTCAAGCGTGCCCAGGACGAATTGAGAACGCTCAATCAGGATCTTGAAAAACTCGTTGATGTAAAGACCAGAAAGCTTGTGAAGAAAGAACGACAGGCTATTGTCGGTCAAATGGTTCAGGGTATAGTGCACAATCTTCGAGGACCTACTATGGTTGTTCATGCAAGGGCTGAACTGGCGTCCATGGCTATTAAACAGTTACGCGATGTTCTGGCTGACGATGTTGAGAATGCACGAGAGATGGTGCAGAGGACTCTCCGTCATCTAGAAGGCCTAAAGCAGGCAGTCCGCAAGACTGAAGAACTGATCAGCAGCCTGCTCTCTAAGGGCGCGCAAGAGGCTGAGGAGAAGAAACAATGGCTTGACCTTAATGACATAGTAGTTCAGGAGATCGAATTCTTGGATGCCGATATGGACTTGAAACATGGGATCAAAAAGAATTTGGATTTTGATCCCTCTCTTCCCGGCTTTTTCGGCATCTATTGCGACTTTTCGCAAATCATCTACAATCTGACGAAAAACGCATCAGATGCCATGAGAAATTCACCAAGAAAAGAATTGACCATCTCTACCGAACACGATGAACAGAGCATTTACATAAGGTTTCAAGATACTGGCCCAGGAATTTCTCCTGACCACTTGGAGCGGGTCTTTGAGCCTTTTTTCACCACTAAGCCTCAAGAAGGCTCGGATAATGGAGACAGGTCAACTGGCACGGGCTTGGGTCTGCACACCTGTGCTCAACTGATGAAATCATACGGCGGAGATATTTCAGTAGAGAGCAAGCCGGGCAGTGGAACAACCTTTACCCTATGGATTCCTCGTTAGCCCGGATTATGTGCGAATCTGATTTGCACCATGGGATCCGTCGCGATGCTTTCGCGAGCACAGGTTTCTGCTACCAAGACAACTATTGGCATGATTTTTGCCGGTAAGAACAGGCCGTGTAGTGTTGTCGTGTTGAAATCATTATCCGGTTGGTACAAGGAAAAACAGAAAGAAACTTTGTCATGGCCAGAAGTCCAGACTACAAAGAACTGGGACAAAGGATCAAGACAAGGCAATTTCTCAAATGGATAAACCGTCTTAGGGATGCCTCACTTTAAAATCTTTCCGGGATACAACCTTTCCAAGCCGCATACCGGTTACTTGGCGTTCCCTGTTGGGAAAAGATTCTATTGAAGAAAGGAGAAGAAAAATGAACCAGAAAACCTTGTTTCACGTAACAGCCTATGTATGCACGATGGCCATGTTGGTAATCATCTCCGTGGGGGCAGCCTATGCCGCAGATCTTCCGGAAATCAAGAAAAGAGGGGT
>Ga0114919_10002714_pt1 | contig 14293 bp, 7 predicted proteins | sample BlataG_FD_88682 | JGI IMG/M metagenome (GOLD analysis project Ga0114919, IMG submission 88682) | Deep subsurface microbial communities from Black Sea to uncover new lineages of life (NeLLi) - Black_00105 metaG | ecosystem: Environmental > Aquatic > Marine > Oceanic > Sediment | place: Atlantic... | reverse complement strand
TCAGCAGCTGAAGGTTCACCAGCCTTCTCAGCATCAGCCTTCTCAGCATCAGCCTTCTCAGCATCAGCCTTCTCAGCATCAGCCTTCTCAGCATCAGCCTTCTCAGCATCAGCCTTTTCAGCATCAGCCTTCTCAGCATTGGGTTTTTCTGTGTCGGCCTTCTCCTCCGGAAGTGGTGGCAGTTCCTCAAGGTCGGGCTTTTCCAACAAATCCTCATTGAACCGAGCCATCACCAGCAGATAGCGAGCTGAGATTTCACCCGTCCCGGCCGCAGCATCATCTTGGCTTTCTGCTTCAGCTTTGCCCTGTTCGGCGACGGTGGTCCCCGCCCCAAACCGCAGGACGTACTCCACTCCATCCTTCATGCCGATCACCGTCTGGCCTTCCGTCGAGAGAATCTCGCCAGACTGGAGTGGCAGGAAGCCCCGTTGCTGTAGTGAACTCACCGCCTCGGGATCCTTGGTGAAACTCTCTTCAGCCTTCAAATCTCCGCTGAGCCCCGAAGGCTTGCGGGCAACGTCAACGATCTTGAGATCACCCAGGGCATTCCGAAGATCGTTAAGAGCAGCTGAGGCGAGCTCCTCGTTCTCCTCCAGGCCACGGCTTGCCGGCTTGGCGTCAGTCGCCGCTCCCTCGGGAAAGGTTTCAAGGGAATCCAATGCCCATTTCGACTCCTTATCGTCATAGACCAGCCGCATCCGTTCATCCCGCTGCTGCTCGACTCGCAGCCGTCCGCCCGATTCGACGGCAGCCAGTGTGTAATTGTCGATTTCAACCCGCCGCACATCCCAGGGTGTCAATTTCAGCAGATCTTTCTCAATCCAGTCATCGAACTTGGTTGTGAATTTCGAGGTGTCGATCTCAACCCGATAGACCGGATCTTGGCCCGCCTTTCGCACAAACCGCAGCTTTCGGCCACCAGCCGCTGCCACTCCTGGTTGCTTATCCTCCTTGCCGACCACTAAACGGGCCAATTTGCTACCAGAGGCATCACGGATTTCAATCAGTTGGCCAACCCCGGTCATGCCTGGCTGAATCTTTTCACGATTCGGCTCAATAACACCGTATATCTCATGGTCACCAGGACTCTCACTGACAACATCGAGTGTCTTTAAGTCAACCAACTCCGTGGCTGCGGCCGCCAGATGATCCTTGGCATCTGCGGGATAATTCTGATGTGAGGGTAGTACCCAGACGCCTCCCGACTTCACCACCTTGAATGGGTAGAGCGTCGCCAATTCTTCGTCATACTGAAGGATTTCCAGACTGGCGGCCTGTTGCACATCGGTCAGCTCAGGAAACAACACCCGTTCAGCTGCTGGCTTCACCTCAGCTGGTTTAAATCGGGGTTGCGCAGCCCAGCCGAGCAGCAACAGCAGACCACCCGCAGCCAGAAAAAACGCTGTTCGCTGCATGGCCGGGTCGGCCCCACCTGACCCGCCTGCGGATCTATCCGTGGTCATCTATGGCTCTCCTCTGTTGCTCTTGACTATCTCAGTCGTGACTTTGCCACGCCCTCACGTTCCTGGGCACGGCGACGGAAGAAGACGAAGAAGGCTACAACCAGCGGCGGAATCGGCGGCAACACCACTGCCAGCCACTTCTGCCAATCCTGCTCGCGGCGAATCGTCGATTCGAGGGCCCGTTCAACCTGCTCGATCTCAGCATCCCGTTTCCGCTTGAGCTGCTCAAGCTTGGTATCAAGCCGCCGCTGGGCAAGCCGCTGTCGGCTGGCCAGCTGCTGGATTGCCTGCATCGCCGCCTGCGGATCAGCCCCCTCACCAGCTTCCATCTCTTTGATTTTCTTCTCGAACTCACCCACCTCTTTCTGCATCTCGGTGTTGGCGTCCTGCTCGGCCTGGTCGAACTGGGTGATGTAGTTCTGCCGTTGCGCATCGGCTTGTTCCCGGGCTTCAGCCACGGTGTCCTCAATCCGCTCAAGCGTCCGGTGCTTTGGCTTCCGCTTCCGGATTTGCAAAAACCGCTCATCACCAGCCAGCGTGTCGAGAATATTGAGCACAAAAGTGACGTTGTCGAAGTCGAGTCCAAAAACTTCATCGGGCCGGTTGCGCAGCCCAAAAATCTGCGGTCCCATCAGGTCGATGTCGGCAACTACGATGGCTCGGATCGGTTTGCTCGATGCTTCCGCCTCCTTGCCCTGGTCCCCCGCGGCTGCAGCTGCTCGTTCGACGAGCGCTGCCAGTACCATCGCCTGGCTCCCTGGCTTTTCAAAAATTCGCAACTGCCGCATGTCGCCGCGGTTCCCCAGCACCTGTTCGACCTCAATCGTGCCCGACCGGGTGCCGGTTGTCACCAGCGGCACCCACTCAATGTTGGCCTTCTCGTCCTTGGCAAGCGCACCGGGAAACGGGAGCAGAACCTCCTGCAGGCCGCCGGTGATGGCGCTGTTCTGATTGAAGCTGCGTGAACCACTTCCGTCACCAGAGTCCCCAAGTTCGGCATCAATAAAGACGAACTCGCTGGGCAATTCGAGCTTTGGGTGCGGGTTGTAGTCCTGCCAGACAACATATGGCGCCGACCCCATCTGTCCCATCAGCGGCCGGCCGCTACCGGCAGCAAGCTTGAGTCCGAGCACATCCCAAAGCTGGCTGAGGTCGCCCTTGGGCTGATTTTGCTGCTGAAACATCGCCATCGGCCCACCACCACCGCGGCGGGGCTGCGATGTGCCGGGCACACCATTCATCAAGACTGGCAGCGGATCCTCAAAGATCGCTGTCGGCTGGCCGGCCTGAACCGCTGCCACGAAGTTGTTCATCTGCTCGGGGCCGAGGCTCGACGGCTGCACTGCCAGCAGCACGTCGTAGCTTTCGGTGATCGGGCTGGCCGGATCGACCTGCACCACCTCGTACTGCTTCTCCAGTTCTTCCAGCACCGGCTGCCGTGGCCGCTGCTGGCCGGCCATCATGTCAAAGCCGCCGAACAAGTCGGCGTCGGTGGTCAGCACGCCGAGCCGCTTCCGCTTCTGTTCAGCGACAGTGCAAATCGAGCGAATCAATTCGTACTCCACCGGTGTACCGCGGTCGAAAAATGGCACCACCACTTTTTCCAGGCCGGAGGTAAACGCACACCCAAGAAAGATATCTTCGTCCCGGAACGCCCCGCGTTCCCGCGAGAGCACCGTCACAGGCTCGATACCAAACTGCTGGCTGGCGAGTGCCGCCGCCTCGGTTTTTGTTTCCGTCTCAACCACTTCGACCCGCAGCTTGCCACCGCTAAGTCGCTCGAACTGCCGCAGCATGTTGAGCAAGGTCAGCCGGGTCTGGGTGTAGTCCTCAGGAACGGTTGGGCTGACATAGGCGGTCACCTCAATGCCCCGTTCTGTTTCAAGCCCAGCCAGCAGTTGCTTCGTGTCCTTCGACAGTGAACTGATCTGCTCTTCCGAAAGATCGGCCCGCACATCGTAGGCCCGCAGGATCAGCACTGCCCCCAGAGCCGCCGCCGCCAGACCGAACGTACGGACGACGAAGTGGGTGCCCATTCGAGCGCCGTCGCGGCGCCCCGTCCAGTGCCGGCGGCCGATCAGCACCATCGAGATGTAAAGACAGACCGCAACGATTGCCAGGAAATAGCCCGCTGCCGACAAGCTGACGATGCCTCTGCCAAAGTCGAGGAAGTTCTCGGCCAGACTCCACGAGCGGACAACTGCCGCTGCCGTTGGCCCCATCACGCTACTGGCCTGGTCGGCCACCACCAGCGGCGCATTGAGGGCAAGACCAAGGATGAAGGAGACCGTCAGGTTGCTGGTGAGGAAGCTGGCCACCATACCAATCGCCAGCATGGCGAGGCCAACGAACCAGTACCCGAGATAATTCGTGAGAAACAGCCCGGCGTCGGGGGTTCCCCAGCCGAGCAGAATGATCAGGTTGCAAATGCAGGAAAACAACAACGCAACCGTGAAGATGCCGACTGCCGAGAGGTACTTGCCGACGACCACTTCAAGGTCACTGGCCGGAATCGTCAGGATCAACTCGTCCGTCCCTTGTCGCCGCTCGTCTGCCCAGACGCTCATCGTGATTGCAGGCACAAAAACCAACAGGATGTAGGGCAGATAGCGATTGAGTTGGTCAAGGTTGGCGAGATTTGAGTTGAAGAACTCAGGCGGCCAGAAGGCAGCCAGTGACCCGAGCAGGACAAAGACGCAGATGAAGACGTAGCCTGTCGGGTTGGAGAAATAGGCCACGAAGTTCCGCTTGAATACTGCATCGAGTACGTGCCACTTCATGTCAGATCCCTTCTTTTTTCTCGTACTGCTTTAGCTTGATAGTTGTATGCAAAGATTTTGTCGCAATGACGTTTGCCGGGTGGTTGACTGAAGCCTGGTGCCGTCAATGGGGAGATCCCCGGGACGAGGTGGTCCAGCCCCTGCCGTAGCGACTGCTCGCAACGGTCATGAACCTCGGGTTAGTTCATAGAACCGCTCGTCGAGCCGCTGGCCACCAGCCACCAATTCTGCAGGGGTGCCATCAAATCGCATTCGGCCCTCCGCAATCAGGATAACCCGGTCTGCCATCGCCTCGACTTCCTGAAGGATATGGGTCGAAAGCAGAACGGTCTTTTCCTGACCAAGGCGGCGAATCGTCTCCCGCACCTCCCGAATCTGATTTGGATCAAGGCCACTCGTCGGTTCGTCCAGCACCAAAACGTCGGGCTCGTGCAGCAGCACCTGGGCCATCCCAACCCGTTGCCGATAGCCCTTGGAGAGTTTGCCGATCGCCTTACCGATGACGCTGCCGAGTTCGCACTGCTTGACCACTGCCTCAATTCGCTCGTCACGGTAGGGAGCCTTGAGCCCGCGGGCGTCGGCGAAGAACTCAAGCAGGCTCCGGGGGGTCATGTCGGGATAGAGCGGACCATTCTCCGGCAGATAGCCGAGCCGCTCAGCCGCCTCGAGTCGGTCGGTCGACATATCAAACCCAGCAATCAAGGCCCGGCCCGCCGAAGGGGCAAGGTAGCCTGTCAGCATCTTCATCGTCGTGCTTTTGCCGGCACCGTTCGGCCCCAGGAAAGCAACGATCTCGCCGCGGGGAACCCGAAATGAGATGTCTTCAGCAGCAATGAAACTGCCATAGTACTTACAGAGGCCATCGGCCTCGATCATCGCGGGAGAGTCTTGTTGACCCCGCCGCCCTGCGGCCACTGGAGCCGGTGTCGCTGTCTCGGTCATAGATCCTTCAACTCTCGCCAACAAACGGATGCATCAAGCTATTGGGAAACGAACTGGGAACCATGAATCCCCCCCGGTTTTACGAAACGCGGTCGGGACTGGCTTGACGCGTCTATTTTTTACTGGAATCGGCCAATCGGCAATCCCCGTCTCCGAGAACCGGGGCCTGGCTGGGACCGGCTGGCGGCAACTCCACCCGCTGCTCCCAGGGCTTCTCCCGGCCTCGCTGCCAACAGAGGTGCTGCCGCCAGCGATCCGATGTCTCGGGGTAATCCGATCGTACATGCACTCCGCGGGTTTCTTGACGGGCGGCTGCTGCCCGAATCATCAGCCGGCCCACTTCCAGCAGATTTTGCAACTGCCAGCCCTGGGGGTCGGTGAATTGCCGGGGCAGGACATAGCGGCACCAGCCGGCCACCGTTCGAGCTGCTTCAGCCAGGGAGGCCTCCGACCGTTCCACCCCGACATGCCGCCACATCAGGCTGCGGAGTGAATTGCGAATGTCTCCCAGGTCAAGGGTCTCTCCGCTAGGCCCCTCGGCCGGTTCCTCTGCTGGCGGCTGGCCGATTCGCGGGACCTGGAAGGGGTCATGCTCAGCCTGTACGGCCGCGTCTCCGCGAGCCTCGACACTTGCTTGTTCGCCAACCCTCCCCCCGAATACTAGTCCTTCAAGCAGGCTATTGCTGGCCAGCCGGTTGGCGCCGTGGAGCCCGCTGGAAGTCACTTCACCGGCGGCGAAGAGATGCGGAACTGTGGTCCGGCCCCGGTCATCAACCACGACACCCCCGATCATGTAGTGCGCCCCCGGCCGCACCGGGATCGGATCAGTCGCCAGATCGAGGCCAAACTTCCGGCAGAGCTTGGCCATACCCGGAAACCGCTGCCGAACCGTGTCGGCATCGAGATGGGAGAGCTTGAGATAGACGTTCGAGTGGGCCGTCTTCCGCATCACTTCGGTAATGGCCCGTGAGACAACATCGCGGGGGGCGAGTTCACCGCGTGGATCAAAGTCGGGCATGAACCGGCGGCCATCGCGATCGACCAGATGGGCCCCGGCGCCCCGAACCGCTTCGGTGATCAGGCTGCGGCTGCCACCAGCGATGTAGAGCACCGTTGGATGGAATTGCATGAACTCCATGTCCCGCACCGCCGCCCCCGCCCGCCAGGCCAGGGCGATCCCGTCGCCGCTGGCTCCCGAAGGATTGGTCGACTCGCGATAAATCTGTCCCGCTCCACCGGTGGCCAGAATGGTCCGGCGGGCCCAGATCATCGTCTTGCCCCGACCCGGGTGCCAGACAAGCGCTCCGCGGCAGACGCCTTCGTGGGTCACCAGGTCAATGGTGAATGTCTCTGGCCAGACCTCGATGTTGGATGTTGCCCGGGCCCGTTCGATCACGGCCCGCATCACCTCGCGGCCGGTGGCATCGCCCAGGGCATGGACAATTCGGTGGTGACTGTGACCGCCTTCCCGACCAAGGTCGAGGGCACCGTCACGCAGGTCGAACTTGGTCCCCCAGCCGATCAGCTCAGCAATCCGGTCAGGGGCTTCGCGGACCACGCCCTCGACCACTTCGGGGTGGCAAAGCCCGCCCCCCGCCGTCAGCGTGTCGGCAACGTGGCTGTCGAAGCGATCCTCAGGATCGATTACCCCGGCGATGCCTCCCTGGGCCCACTGGCTGCTCGACTCCTTTAGGTCGTCCTTGTTGACGACCAATACCGACAACCCAGGGTCAACCGCGAGCGCCGCCCGCAGCCCGGCCAGACCACCGCCGAGCACAAGCACGTCGGTGAACCAATGAGGCACCCGGGTTGGACCGAAGGCGACAAGATAACGGGGGCCATCCGAGGAGGCGGTCATTCACGCTCCAGTCGACTATCGGTCCCCTTCAAATAAGCTTTAAATCGCTCGCGGTAGTCGAGCGGTGGCCTGGTGCGACGGCTCTCGGCCTGCGGCCCGCGCTGCCCAATCGGCACCTGTCCCGATGACCGGACACCATCAGGCCGCAGTCCGAGGCTACGCAGCGTCTCGTCAAAATCTCGCTCGCCAGCACCACCTGTCACCGCTGCCTGCCGCATCGCCTCCCAGCGGTCGAGGAACGCTTCGGCTTGTTCTCGAGTCCAGCCCAGTTCATCAAGCACCTCGTCGTCACCCGAGCGAACCGAGTCGCGAAGGTGCCGAAGGGCAAGGTCGGCTGCTTGGCGAACTGGAGAGAGATCCTGCTGCTCCCACTCCAGCGGTTTTGCGGAAGCGTCACCAGCATCTTGGCGGTCGGCCGGTTGGTCGCCCCCGTCACGGCCGCCACCGCCCCCGCCAGCGGTACTGCCTGCTGGTGTGCCGCCGGAGCCGCCCGTTCCGGCCGCATTGTCACCAGCTTGATTCCCCCCTTCCGGCTGTCCTGCCGACTGCGGGTTCGCCTGATCTCCAGGCTGGCCGCCGCCGGGCTGGCCGGCCGCAGACTTCGCGTCCGACTCGGCAGACGCCTTGCCGTCATTACCAGTTTGCCGTCCGGGCTCCCCACTATCAGACGCACTACCAGCCTCGTTCGCCGCCGGATTACCTTCACCCGGCTGATCACCACCAGCCGGCTCGTCACCGCCCGCCGCAGCGGCACCTCGGGACTGCCCGTCGGGCGTCATCCCGTCAGGCTTCCCACTCTCTGCGTTGGCCTCACCCCCGGCAGCAGGCGAGCTATCTCCGGTTTTCTGTCCATCGTCGGCAGACCCTTCCGGCGAAGCTGCGGCGGCATCACCGGGCTGACCTCCACCGGGCTGACCTCCACCGGGCTGACCTCCACCCGACTGACCACCGCCAGCCGCTCCGCCACCGTTGCACGTTGAGCAGCCAGCATCGCCGCAGGGCTTACCATCTTTTGCCTTGCACTCACCCTGCTGTTGTTCGTCCGGTTTCTGCCCCGGCTCCTCACCCGCCTGTCGACGCTGGTGGTCAAGAATTCGCTCCATCGCCTCACCGTCATCGGTGCCATCAGACGCAACGGTCGGCTTCGGGGGCGGCGAATCGGCTGGCTCGCCGCTTGTTCGTTTACCGTTTTCAGCAGCCTGTTCTTGACCGCCAGGCTTTCGATCCTGCGGATCACCATTCCGGGCCGCTTGAGCACCGTTTCCCGGTCGCTGCTGGCCGTCCTGACGACGCTGTTCACCTTCTCCCGACCGTTGCTCGCCGCCGTCGGCCATCTTGGACTCACGGCCATCGGCCGCCTTACCACCCGGCTGCTGTTGATCACTGGCCGATTTTCCGCCTTGCTCACCGTCGCGTGGATCTCCGTTCGGCTTCACCGCCCCGCCTTCAGCCTGCGGCTGACCCGCAGGCTGTCCGCCCCCGGCTTCCGCGTTTCCAGTCTTTCCTCCTTCCCGCGACTCGCCTGCCTGCGGCTGCTGCTGCCCCGCCCCCGGCTGGCCTGGTTGCTGCTGGGCAGACTGCGGCCCCTGCCGACCCTGCCCCTCCTGCGGCCCCGCCGTGCCACTGGCATCCTGCATGCCAGATTCGCCCCCCTGCTTGCCGGCCTGCTGCTGATCATCGGCCTGACGCGGCTGATTGTCTTCTGGGGCGTTGCTACTCGGCTGCTCACCGGCATTCTCACCCGCCGGCTGCTTGGGCTTGGAATCGGCAGCACCTGCTGATTCAGCCCCCGCTGCCTCGCCCTCGTCCCGCTCCCCACGGCCCTGATCCTCCGGCTTTCGTTCCGGCCATTGCGGCTCGGGATCGGCCGGGGGTGGCGCCAATTCGTCGATGATGAGCTGCCGCCAGGGTGTGGCCGCCGTGTTGGGCTCAGGTTGCCTGTTGTCGAGCACTACCGCCCGATACTCAAGCACCCTCGCCCCGGCTGCATCCTCGGCCGGCACCACCCGGGCGCTCACCCGCAGGCCGCTGCTGGCCCGGGCATCCGGCGTCGCGGGCTCGGCCTTCCAGAGCATCCGTTCCCGCACCTTCCCGCCCCCTTGCGGCCTGGTCTCAACCCGAACTGAAGACAACAAGTAGTCCGGATCGACCGCCCGCACCCGGATCCGCACCGGAGCTCGGGGCGGCACCCGCAGCGTGTCGTCCTCGGGATGGTCAATCGCCACTTCTGGCGCGAGATCGGGCAGCACCTCAATCCGGTGGGTGAGCGGCTCGGAAATGATCGCAACCGCCCCAGCATCCTCTTCCGTCCGAGGACGAAACCGCAGTCGATACGAGGGATGCTCGGACCCGGCACGATCGGCGGCCATCCGCAGGGTCAGGCTGGTCCGGGCGAGCGTCGGCTGCTTTGCATCAACCGCCAGCCGCAGATCGTCCTCCCGCTCGGTGTCCAGAAAATCGATCCAGGCAGCATCGAGCGGCTCATTCGATTCGACCTCAAGCATCACCTCGGTGCCCTCGAGGCCACGCAGATCGCCCTGCCATTGCCGCGTCTCAGGAGGGCGGCTCGTATATGCAGGAAAACGGTATTCAGCCTCGCGGACCAACAGCGACGGGGCATCTATCACCAGCACAGTCAACGGCTTCGTGCGGGCATCACCGGCAGCCAGGCTGAGCCGAACCGACCGGTCGAGGCCAGCTGCGGCCGATGGCAGCCGGACGAAATAGCGGTTCGGTTCGACAGCCCGTCGAAGCGTCGCCTCCCAGGGCTCGGCCCGCCGGTCAACGCTGCCATCATCCAGCAGCGGCGTCACGCCAACCGCAGGGATTTCGTCGCTGCGCAGATGCTCAATCGAGGCTATCAGGATCAGTTGTCGGCCCCGCACCAGCCTGACGGAATCCTGCTGCACTGGCAGCAGCCTGCGTGGATCGAACAACCGCTCACCAACCGCCGGCTGCTCCAACTCGGCCAACCCCACATCCTCGGCTGCCGTCGTCCAGAAACATTCGACCGCCTCGATCGTCACCCGAGAGGGCGCCGACCAGGATGACCACGGTGCCAGCAGCCGAGCAGCCGAAACAAATGGATTCTTCGGCGATAGCAGTGCGTAGATCGATGCAGCAATTACCAGCATCGCCAGCACGGCAGCCAGTCGCACCAGATGCTGTTTGTCGATCACACCATCTGCCGGCAGACTGGTCAGCTGCCGAGCAGCCCGGTGATCCAGGGAACGGGCAATCAGATCAGCCCGGGAGTCATTGCCCTGTGGCCGCACCAGCACGGCGTTGACCAGGTCGTTGTGAAGCTCAGGGAACTCCTGCTCGATTGTCCGTGCCGCATAGACGAGATTGACCCGATAACGGAGGAGCGGAACAAGCCACCGGACCGTCGCGGCGGCAGCACCGGCCAGACCGGCCAGCAACCAGGTCCACCGCAGCCAGACCGGCATGCCGCCAGCCAGCCACCAGTGCTCTAACAGAATGCCCAGCCCCAGCCAGCCTAACCCAGCCACGGCGAGACTGAGCGTGAAGCCTGCCACCGCAACACTCTTGAAGTCGGCCCGGGTTTCAGCAAGTCGTTGCGCAAGATACTTCGACGCCTTCGATCGTTCGGCGTCGGGCCAATCGGAGACGGCAAGAACTCGGCCTGGCTGTTGTTCGACTGTTGCCATCATCTGCCTCGAACCGGCTTAATGGGGAGAACGCCCTTCGTGACGGCGGCATCGCCGGGTGGCGACCAACCAGCCCCGTGCCCCGCGGGGAACCCACTCCACAAAACGTTTTGTCGATCGGCGCATCGGCTACCGGTTCACATCGCCGCGAGCCGCGTTGACGCCGCCTGAAAACCTCTCCTATTGTACGGCCCGTGGCTGAAAAAACCCGCTGGCGGACCAACCGGGGGCTGAAAACCGAATGCTTCCCGACGCTGAACGCTTCCGCCGGCTTGTTGACGGCCGCCAAAGCGGGCTGTTCCCGGCCGTCGCCCGGGCTGGGCTGGCGGCCGCTGCGGTCCCTTATGGGGTCGCCGTGAGCCTGCGAAACCTGGCGTTTGATTACGGACTGCTTGCTGTCGAGCGAGCGACAGTGCCGGTCATCTCGGTTGGCAACCTGACGGTCGGTGGAACCGGCAAGACGCCACTGGTCGCCTGGCTGGCAAAGCAGTCAGCCGAACAGGGCTGGCGGCCGGCAATTGTCAGCCGTGGCTACGGTGTGGCTGCCGGTGAACGCAGTGACGAGGCGGCAGAGCTGGGGTTGCTGCTGCCCGATGTCCCCCATCATGCCGCCCGTCGGCGAATCGAGGCAGCCGGCGTAGCAACCGCCAGCGGTGCCTCGCTGATCATTCTCGATGACGGCTTCCAGCATCGCCGGCTGGCCCGCGACCTCAACCTGTTGGTAATCGATGCCACCGACCCCTTCGGCTGTAGCCGCTTGTTGCCACGCGGGCTCCTGCGGGAATCGGTTGCGGGAATGCGGCGGGCCGACGCGATCATCCTGACCCGCTCAGATCGGGTCACCACCGCAACCCGCCAGCAGATCTGGGCGATCTGCCAGCAGCATCTGGGACCGCGGCAGATACCCTGGCTGGAGACTGAACATCGGCCGCGCGAACTCCGTGCAGCCGACGGCAGTTGCGTGCCGCTGAAGACCCTTGAAGGCCGCCGGCTCTTCGGCTTTGCGGGCATCGGCAACCCGGCACCATTCCGAGGGCTCCTTGCAGAACCGCCGCACCAACTGGTCGGCTTTACGAGCTTCCCCGACCATCACCCCTACTCAGCCGATGATGTCGCCAAGCTTTCGCAGCAGGCTGTCGCCAGCGGGGCCGATCTCGCCGTCACAACACTGAAGGATTTGGTGAAGCTGCCCCCCGCAGGTCTGCCAGACATTCCGCTGCTCGCATTGGTCATCGGCCTAGCATTCACGAGCGACCCTACTCCACTTGAGCAGTTGCTGCTCCGCGTGCGACAAAAGGCTGAGAACTGAAAGAGGCCACCAGCTGTTGCCGGACGCTACTTTTTCTTCTTCTCGTTGTGCACCGTGTGTCGCCGCAGTCGGGGCGAGTACTTCTTCAGATGCAGCTTTTCCCCGCCGGTCTTTCGCCGCAGGGTGTAGTTCATGTCACCCGTTTCTTCACAGACGAGGTGGACAACTTCGAGTTTTTTCTTGCTTTTGGCCATGTCAGGGTCTCAGGGGGGGCCGTCGCGGATGTCGTCCGCGGGGCCTTTTACAATAGAGGGGAGTCTGAGGCTCCGCAACCCGCCGGCTTTTCGATCCAATGAAGCCGACGCTACCGGGGGGTCGATGAGAAAATGAGCGTGTTTTTTCCCCGGCGTCAGATGCAACAGTCCGTCACCGACCAGCCCACCCGTGCCAGGACCGCCCCATGCCGGAACGACCGGCACAATCCGTAAAGGTTTCTCAAGAACCCGCCTCTTCCATCTCGTGGCTCGAGCAGGCCACCGAGCACGTGGGGGTCCGCGCCGTCTACCTCAGTCTGGCTGGCCATTTGGTGCTGGCCATCCTGCTGACGCTCTGGGCCACACAGCTACCCGAACCCCCGCAACGTCTGGCACCACTGGTGCTCGACTTCGGGCCAGCGGACGCCGAAGACTTCGGCGAAACACTGGGGGATGATGCTCAGGCAACCGTGATCGCAGCAGCAACAAGCGAGGACGAGGCGGACGAGGCTCCCGCCGACGAAATCGCCGCGGCCGCGCCGCCGGCAGAGAATCCTGAAGCCATGGTCGATGACGTCCCCGTCGAGCCGACCAGACTCCCGCCCGCTGTTCAACCGGCCGCCATGAAGGTTGCGGGGGGCCAGCCCCAAGGTGTTGGTGAGCCACAGCCACCAACTGAGGCAGGGACACCGGGTGGTCTGGCCGCTGCGGCAGCCGCCGGTGGCAGGGCAACGGCCGCCGACGCCAGGCAGGCAATCGGCAAGCGATCGGGTACCGCGCGGGGCGAGGCCGCCATTGCCCGGGGCGGATCGCCTGCCAGCGAGATGGCCGTTGAGCGGGGGCTGCTCTGGCTGGCTCGGCATCAGGCTGCCGACGGCTCATGGAACTTCATGCAGCCGCACTGCATCGACACATTCGGCAATCCTGGGCAGCGATGCGAATGTCGCGGCAAGGGATACATCGAGGGTCGCACCAAGGCCAGCACGGCAATTGCCCTGCTGCCTTTCCTGGGCGCGGGCAATACCCACATCGACGGGCCATACAAAGAGGTTGTCTACCGCGGCATCGAGCAATTGAAGGCCTCACTCGATATTGAGTTGCAGGAACTCCATCCCGACGCCCCCGACTTTGTTCCAACCTTTGTTGGCGACCTCTACGGATATGGCATCACCACGCTGGTCTTCGCCGAGGCCTTCGGCATGACCGGTGATCCTGATCTCGAGCGGTACGTTGCCGCTTTGGCCAGTTTTCTGACAAAACACCAGCATTCCCTGGGAGGCTGGCGGTACGAGCCGGGCCAGCCGGGCGATATTACCGTGACTGGCTGGCAGGTTATCGCCCTGAAAAGCAGTCAAATCGCTGGTGTACCAATTCACTCAGACCTTTTCCGTGACGTCGATCGCTTTCTGACCAGCCTCACCCCACCAGCCTCCGTCGCCCGCGGCCAAGCCCGGCTGGTGAACGAACCGGGCCCAGAACCAGAGCGAGACCTGACCCGTTACCACTACCTCGCCTCCTATGCCAACTCGACGACCCGCGAGCCGAACGAGTGCACGTCAGCCATCGGCCTGCTTTGCCGGCTCTACACCGGCTGGCAGCGAAATGACCCTCGATTGCTTGCCGGCGTCGATCAACTGCTGAAATCGAAGGCTCACCCAGCCCTGCAGCTTTATCGCAATTTTTATCTCGCACAGCTTCTCCGCCAGACCGACCATCCGGCCTGGCCTCATTGGAATCGCCGCAACCGCGACTACCTCGTAATGATGCAGGCCACCGAGGCAAGCCTGACTGATCCCCGCCATCCCGCCTTTGGTGGGAAAGCCTGCGAGATCGGCAGCTGGTATCTGGTGAACCCTCGTGGGACAACGAAAGAGACGGCCCGCGACCGGCACATCGCTCCAGCCGGCCGACTGGCCCACACGGCGTTAGCGATCCTCACGCTTGAGGTCTATTACCGGCTGCTGCCGATTTATAAAGCCGACGCAATTGAGTAGGAGGCGTTGCTTTGCACAAAAAGGCTGCTTCACGGAATGAGTTCGTTTCACAGAAAGCCCGGACTGCCTGTCCGACTTTCCT
>Ga0114919_10002713_pt1 | contig 14297 bp, 13 predicted proteins | sample BlataG_FD_88682 | JGI IMG/M metagenome (GOLD analysis project Ga0114919, IMG submission 88682) | Deep subsurface microbial communities from Black Sea to uncover new lineages of life (NeLLi) - Black_00105 metaG | ecosystem: Environmental > Aquatic > Marine > Oceanic > Sediment | place: Atlantic... | reverse complement strand
TTTCGCGGGAATGACAGGAGGCAAGTATTAAAAAATGCGAAATTGCAGCCGAAGCCCCCCCCAAAAACTACCTACAATCGTGACATGCACCCCCAAAGGCTAACCGGAGAGTAAAATCTTTGACATTTGCCAGCAATACCTTTATGATTTAGGCGAAGTTTCTGTACTATTTTCATATTTTTGATATCAGGAGACTAATTTGAGAATTCTATCTGGCATACAGCCTTCCGGCGGCCTTCATATAGGCAACTACTTTGGCGCAATGCGCCAGCATCTCCATCTCCAGGCTGAGCATGATTGCTTTTATTTTATCGCCGACTACCACGCCCTTACCAGCAATCCAACACCTGCGGACGTTACTCGGCGTGCGCTTGATGTTACAATGGATTATCTGGCCCTGGGCCTCGATACCGAGAAAACCGTTTTCTGGCGGCAATCCGATGTTCCGGAAGTTACGGAACTTACCTGGCTGCTTTCCTGCGTAACCCCGATGGGCCTTTTGCAGCGGTGCACAAGTTACAAGGAGAAAGTCGCCCAGGGCATCAGTCCCAACCACGGCCTGTTCGCATATCCCGTCCTCCAGGCCGCTGACATTTTGATTTTCAAATCCGATTTAGTTCCTGTGGGCGCCGACCAGAAGCAGCATATCGAGGTTACGCGTGACATCGCCATCCGCTTCAATAACGCCTATGGCGAAATCTTCACCGTCCCGGCCGAACACATCATCGAATCCGTAGCCGTCGTACCGGGTACTGACGGACAAAAAATGAGCAAAAGCTATGGAAATACCATCGAGATATTCGAGCGCGAAGAAAGCGTCAGAAAAAAAGTTATGCGTATCGTTACCGACTCGACACCCGTTGAGGAGCCAAAAGATCCCGACAGGTGCAGCGTCTTTGCACTTTTGAAGCTGGTGGCCTCGGCGGACGAGTTAGCCGAGTGGGAGAAACGATACCGCGATGGCGGCGTGGGCTATAGCGAAGCCAAAAAGCGTCTCGGTGAGCTGCTGATAGATTATTTCAAGCCGTTCGTACAAAAAAGGACCGAGCTCGAAAGCAATATTGATTACGTCAGGAAAGTCCTGGCCGATGGTGCCGAGCGGGCAAAAGCCGTAGCTGCCGAAACCCTCGCTGAGGCCCGAAAGGCCGTTGGATTGGGAGCCTAACCGTGGCCGATAAACTTGTTATAGTTGCGCAGTTCACCAATTACATTGAAGCCGAAATGGCAAAGCAGCAGCTCGCTGACTACGGAATCGAAGCAGTTGTGACCGGAGATAATGCTGCAAATATATATCCGATACCTGCCGTGGAAGGGCCGGAGCTGCAGGTCCTTGAAAAAAATGCACAGCAAGCGCGTCAAATCCTGGAATCTCAAAAAGAACAGGAGCATTAATACCGAGGGCATAAATTGGCTGCTTATCGCGTAGATCTTGACATATTTGCAGGGCCTTTAGATTTGCTGTTGTATTTGGTACGCAAGGAGGAGGTGGATATTTATGATATTCCCATCGCCACAATCACGGACCAGTACATTCGCTATATCGAAATGCTCAAGAGCCTTGACATTGATTTAGCCGGCGACTTTTTGGTGATGGCGGCCACGTTAATGCAAATAAAATCTGCAATGCTGTTACCGCAGGCCGAGCCCGGGTCGGCCCTTTTAGACGGTCAGGCTGATGATTTGTCTGACCCTCGCGCAGAGCTTATTCGCCAGCTTCTGGAGTACAAAAAGTTCAAAGACGCTGCCAATATTCTAAGTTACGCAGCCGACAGGCAGAGAGACCGTTTTCCGCGTTCCGACAGCATTATCGAGCGGCTAAGGCCCGACACCGGGCCACAGATTGACATAGACCAGGTAAGTATCTGGAACTTACTCGAAGCTTTTGATTCGATTATGAAAGCTACCGGAGTGGTTCGTACGATAAATCACATCAAGGACGATACGCCTATTGATTTGTATCAGATAGAGATTTTGCACCGCCTTCAGTCGGAAGGCCGGATGAGTTTCGAGAGTATCTTCGAGTCCGTGGCCAACCGTATCGTAATGATTGGATTATTCCTGGCGATTTTGGAGTTGATTCGAGAAAATTTGGTCTGGTCTGAACAACGAGCACATTCATCTTCCATATACTTACGGTCCTTGACCGATGAGCCCGCCGAAGAGGCTGTGCAAAAGGCCATTCTCGCCCTTGCCGGTGCCGGCGGTGATAAATCTACTCAAAGCAAAAGTCGGGAACAGCCGCCCATTCCAATTTCTGAATTGTCCCCGAAAGGGGAACCGGCAGTCTCGCCTGATGCCCGGCAGCAGCGGCAACCGACCATCCCGATCGCTGAATTGTCGCCAAAAAGCAAATCGGCAGGCTCGACCAACAGGCAGGAAAAAGAGAAAATAGAACCGACCCAAGACAATAGGCAGCCGGCAGCAGATTAGCATTTGACAATTTCCACACTTGAATTCATCCAGGACGACCGGGCGCATCCACCGCAAATATATTTTGTGGGTAGTGTCCTAATTCGAATTTTTTTTTCAAGCCGAAAAACTCAAAATTTCCTCAATGCTCCAAATATGGCTCGTTATCCTTGCTTTCATGGCCGGTGTTATCCTTAATGAGCCGTGAATCCTCACAAAATTATAATAAGCAAAGTGCAAATAAAGTGCAGCAATTAGGTTTTCGAGCTTTTTGATAAAACCGTTTGTTAGCCTTGTAAATCTCCTCGAAGACATTCTCAACGTCAAATTCTGCCGTTCTATTTGTGATGTAGAAATCCGTTTGTAGTAAGGCTTCCCACTTACTACTATGCGTGCGGTCAGTACAAAATCCACCGGAGAATAGCCTTCTTTTCTTGCATTGCCATTTCCTTTATATGCTTTTACAAGTTGGGCGTAATCGACAACTCCACCAAAAGATCTTTCGACAGCATCCTCGTATGCTCTTAGCTTATCAGTTGTTAAATGTGGCCGTCCTGCAATCCGTTTTCTCAAATCTTTCATAAATACAACTGCTGTCCTTAAATCGCGTTTTCCAACCGCAAAACAAGGGATTAGTTTGGTTTCGCTGTCCATAGCTATAAAGATAAATTGTGAGCCAACCCTTCTTTCTCTCGCTTCTTTTTTGCTTAGGTATCTATCCTTTTTCCCCACAAACGTCCAAATCTCATCGGCCTCAATGTAATTTACAGGTATTTCTTTAATGAGGCCATCCATCACCAATTTGGCTTTTTGCCCTGCATGGACAAGCAGGCGCATGATAGTATCTCGATGGTGACCGGTCATTCTTTCAACACTGCGAATCGAACATCCTTCAACAATGGCGCGTAGAATAGTGGTTTTTTGGTCGACAGATAACGAGTACATTTTTTGCCTCCCATCTGGATTTTCCGATTGACAGGAGGCTCAAAAGCTGATATATTAACCATGCTTTGACTTTTCGATGCTCCTGCATCGGATGGTTAAGAAAGGGTGGGTCGGCAGCTACCCAGCAGAATGCCTGCCCTTTCGATTAGTTACCGGCGGGTGGGGGATTCGAACCCCCCGAAAGCCAAGGTGAGCTTTACTCAGTTGTAAGCTGAGTCCGTTCAGCCGCTGCGGTAACCCGCCACAGTGTGCCCCGTTGGGTAGTTTCGAAGTAGCCAGCGGGGCTTTATTATTTACTTTTTTAATTACAAGGCTAAACTTCATATTTTAAGTATTCGAGCAATTGATAATTTGGCCCAATATATTTTGTGTTATCTTTTTCAAAAAGACGGATTAAATTTATATCTTTCATTTTTTTAAAATCACGATACTTTGTTGGCTCAGAACGCTTATGATATAGCGTTTTTATTTGAGGATAAAATAAAAATTTATCAAAGGGCATTTCGCCGCTATGTGTTAGTAGTTCTAATATACCTTCGATTCTTTTGTTGATTTTTTTCTCTCGTTTTTGTTGTTTCTTAGTCGACAATAACCACCGCACGTAATCCATTAACATAAGCTGTTTGGCTTTTTTCAACACTAAACCCTTGATTCTTTGAACCTCTTTTAGATAACCATTAAGTCCCCATATTATATAATCCCACGGATTACAAGTAGAACGTATGTTGCCCAAATAAACGATATAATCGTTTCTGTTTGCACTCCAAAAGTTAGCTAAAGACCAAAAACAGTAGGTGTTTATTCCATTTGCAAATAAGACAAGAGCTTCTAAGGCTCTTGCTGCTCTTCCGTTTCCATCACCGAAAGGATGAATCTCTGCCAAATAATAATGTGCCATAATAGCCTTTGTAATGGGGTTACTACTTAAAAGCCCAGAACCATCTTTGTTTAACCAGTCTGTCAATTTTGACATTGCCAGCTCAACTGTTTGTTTTGTATCGCAAAGGCTTCTTCTTGGCGGTTCGCCATATATTGGATTAACATCTCTATATTGACCGGGCGCATTTAATCCATATTCAATATTATCTGTAATGTGTTTATGTATTTGTTTGATATATTTTTCCTTATAAATAAATTTATTTTCACGATTTTTCGCCACTAAATCTATGATATAATTATATGCTCTTTTTGTGTTTTGCGTTTCTTTTTCTTTCCTTTCAAGTTCTCTGTGAAGATTAGTCTTCTGAAAGGATATTTCTATTTCTTCTTTTGTAAGTTTTGTCCCTTCAATTGCAAGGGTGGCCCCAATCGATGAAACAAACTCGCTTCTGCGAATCTTGTCTGTCGAACCAGGCTGGGATGGATAGTCTCTTATGAATTGGTCAATACTATGAATTTGTAGATATACACCGAGAAAATCAAAAAGCATTTTCGTGTCTTTTTCATTCTGCATTTTTGATTCAAGAGTTTCAACCAAATCATATTTCATCAATTTTTCGAGATTAAGTGTCATTTTGATTTATCCTCAATACGCCTATAACACAATTCTTATTGTTTTTAACATATATTACAATATATCGGCAGAAATGTCAATGAAAATGTTATAAAATATGTAATTTTTTTATATTTTATAACTATATTATATACAAACACTTATATTATATTTGCGTAATATATGTAAATAAAAATGTTATACATTCTGATATGGCTTACAAAAAATCGGTGTATTTTCTTGACAAATTGCGATGTTTATATAGGACTTTTTTCTTGGTAAAAAGAGCTTTTTTCAAATTAGGACACTACCATTTTGTGACGGGGCTTGATTTATCCACTATTAGGTGCGAGAATAGCAGGTTTTAGAGATTCTTGTATAAAGGAAGTAACAAAGTGCCGCACAAAATTGTGTCCAAAAGACAGCTTTCGGCGGATGTTTTCACTGCCGAAATCGAAGCTCGGCTTGTTGCCCAGGCAAGAAAGCCGGGCCAATTTGTCATTATCAGCATAAACAGCGAATACAGCGAGCGGATTCCTCTGACAATCGCCGATGCCGAACCCAAAAGGGGCACAATCCGGCTAATCTGGCAGCGAGTCGGCAAAACAACGGCCGAATTGGCTGATATGGAGGCCGGTGATGAGATTGCCAACGTGACCGGCCCGCTTGGTAAGCCAACCCATGTCGAAAATTTTGGCGCCGTTGTCTGTGTCGGCGGTGGTATCGGTAATGCCCCCTTATTGCCGATAGCTAAAGCCCTGAAGAAAGCCGGCAACAAAATCATCAGCATCCTCGGGGCAAGAAATAAAGAGCTGATTATCCTCGAAGATGAATTTGCCGCAATTTGCGACGAACTGATAATCACAACCGATGACGGCTCATACGGACGAAAAGCCCTGGTGACCGAGCCGCTGGAAGAAGTTTGCCGGCGCGACAACAAGCCGGACCAGGTCGTTGCAATCGGCCCGGCCATAATGATGAAGTTCTGCTGTGAAGTTACAAAGCAATTCAATATTCCTACGCAGGTTTCTCTGAACACCATTATGGTTGACGGCACAGGTATGTGTGGCGGATGCCGGGTCGAAATTGATGGGCAGGCAAAATTTGTTTGTGTTGATGGCCCGGAGTTTGACGGCCATAAAGTCAATTTCGATTTGATGATAAAAAGATTAAACGCATATAAGGACCAGGAACAGGAAGCCTACGAACAATACAATGAGCACAGATGCAGAATAGGCCTGGACAAACGGAATGCTGAATAGTGCCCGGGCTTGGCGTTTTCGGACTGTCAACGCCCGATTCTTAGGGGACTGGTTACAGTGACGGACAAAGAGAGACAGGAATTGCTCCAGCGGCTTCTGGAAAAGCAAAAAGATGGTGGGCTCAAACCCGCCGACAGATACGAAATTCCTCCTCAGGACATGCCTGAACAAGACCCTGTCGAAAGAGCAAGGAACGTCAACGAGGTGGCGACCGGATATACCGAAACCCATGCACGGCTTGAAGCATTACGCTGCCTGCAATGCAAAACAGCTCCCTGTGTTAAGGGCTGTCCCGTCAAGATAAAGATAAAGGATTTTATAGCGGCTGTTTCCGAGGGCGATTTCAATAAAGCGCTTACCATCATCAAGGAAAACTCACTTCTGCCGGCTGTTTGTGGCCGGGTCTGTCCGCAGGAAGCTCAGTGCCAGCAGACATGCACAGTCGGTCTAAAATTCAAGGACCCCACTAAAGCCGTTTCAATCGGGCGGCTGGAGAGGTTCGTCGCCGACCTCGACCAGGAAGAGATCATTCCGACCGTCGCCCCCAATACCGGAATGAAGGTAGCGATAATCGGCTCAGGGCCCGGCGGCATCGTCGCCGCTGCTGATACGAGAAGGGCCGGCCACGATGTTACTTTGTTCGAGGCCTTCCACAAAACCGGCGGCGTGCTGGTCTATGGAATCCCGGAATTCAGACTGCCTAAAGCCATCGTACAAAAGGAAATAGACATCCTCAGCAAAATGGGCGTCAAAATCGTCTGCAACTTCGTCGTCGGCAGAACAAGAACCATTGAGCAGCTTATGAAAGAGGATGGCTTCGATGCGGTGTATGTTGGCGTCGGGGCCGGGCTGCCGAGGTTTATGGGTATCGAGGGCGAATCCCTTGTCGGCGTATATAGTGCCAACGAATACCTGACACGTGCAAATCTTATGAAGGCCTACGACTTCGGCAAAGGGGCCGACACTCCAATCGCTCGTTCGAAAAAAGTCGCCGTTACAGGCGGCGGCAATGTCGCGATGGACTCAGCCAGGACGGCCGTCAGACTCGGAGCAGACAAGGTTTATTTAGTCTATCGGAGAACCGAAAAGGAGATGCCCGCTCGAATTGAAGAAGTCCATCATGCAAAGCAGGAAGGTGTCGAATTTCACATATTGCAAAGCCCAAAACGGGTAATCGGTGATGAAAACAGCCACGTAACTGCCATTGAATGTCTCAAGTATCGGCTCGGCGAGCCGGACGAATCCGGCCGGCGAAGGCCCATCCCTATAGAAGGCTCGGAGTTCCAAATCGATGTTGACACTGTAATTATTGCTATCGGCAACATCGCAAATCCGTTGATTCGCCAGACAACGCCCGGCCTGGAGTTCAACAAGTGGGGAAATATCGTCGTCGATGAAAACTGCAAAACCTCACTGGAAGGTGTTTACGCAGGCGGTGACATCGTCTCCGGCGCCGCGACCGTCATCCTGGCAATGGGCCAGGGCCGAATCGCCGCCGCTGCAATAAATGATTACCTTGCGAGCAAAAAGGTCCGCCAGAGTTAGCACAGCAGCCGGGGTGGCCTCCCACTATTCCGGCCAATAGGACGAATTCTAACTCGGATCATTTATCACGTTCCGTACTTTTCAATGGTCTAAATATGGTAGTAATCGTGCCTGCACTTGAACGATACAATTTTAATTGTCGGTCAGGATTACCTGTGCTGCCCCATCTATGGAGCGGCTCAGCTTTCTCCCAGGTATCAATATCTTGATGTTCACAACTTTCATGCCCGGAATACGCAACGTTCATTTGTGTACCATTTACGTTCAATATCACTTCATTAGTTTTCCAGATAGGTACGCCTTGTAGATGCCAGTAAACATTGCCGGCTTTGGGCAAATAGTCTTTTACTTCAATCCGCCGATCGCCGGTTTTGTATAATGTCACAGTTCTACTCCAACCTTCGAGTGTGGTTACAGAGCGTGAATAATCAGGATTGTCAGTAAAACCGTCTAAAGAAGCACCCCAATTGTGTCGTGTATCTGAGGGTATGTCTGTAACGCTGTTCTGAGTATATTGTTTATTGTATCTGGGTATAATTTTGCCGGTTAAAAATTCCTCGCCAGTATATGAGATACTAACAATAGAATTGCCAGCTCCACTTTCGTGATTCTTATAAGTGTAACGAGCAGGATCTACCATAATAAAAAGTGCATCAGCATCCCAGGAATCTCTATGAATTATTTTATCTCGCATATCTACAAATGATGATAGGTCTGTATCACGATTGGAATCCCCAGCAGCTGCATCTCGTAATCTATGCACTACCTTACTGCCAAAAGAGCCAATATTAGGTTTTCGGGGAACTATGCTCTTATCAAGAAACCAGTAGAGCCAGATGGGATTCACCTGAAAGATAAACGAAGGCATAGTCATCTTCAAATCATCATAACCGGTAATAGAGCGGTCTTTCCCATATTCAAACATCTTTTCGGCAAGCCATTTACAGTTTCCGGCAAGCTCTATATCAACATCATTGAGAAAATAAGATCCTGCAATTAATCCTTCCATATAATGGTCAACTTCATTCTGTATCCAACAATCGCCAAATGGTGGATTAAATCCATTATGAGGAAAGGTGCTCAATAACCAGCGCATCTGTTTTGATAGGTTGGCCTTGGAAGAATGAGGGATATTAAAATTGTGAGTAAAGATCTCTATCCTGATCATCCTTTCCATAATCAAGCCCGCATAATGACGTGAGTCCTCCTGGATAGTCCAGGTATCTTCATAACTTAAAAACTGTCGGGCTTTATCCAGCATAGTATTATCTCCAGTCATATAACCGACAACTGCACAAAAGCATCCTTTTGTCCCTTGGTGCTCAGCATGAGACATGTTATCCCATACATAGTTAGCTGCATTGCGGTACCAGCTCTCTATTTTTTCTTTCTGAGAACTGGTAAAGACACCTTTCTCCCTCATGGCTAAATATACTTCCGCTAAAGTCTGGACAATCCTATCTCCGTGAGCATGACCACCACATGCACCGGCAAAGATGCAAGCATAATCTTGGTCGGCTAAAGCCACCTGTTTTTCTATAAAGTAATCTCTATCCGCAGTACCACCAAGGACTAGATATCGGAAGGCCCTGTTTGCCATTCGATCACACACATCACCCCATGGCGGAAGAGGCGGTGCCAGATGATAGATAGTGAACCACCTGCCATTATCGAAGTCAATCCACGAGGCATAATCGCGCTTAGTGTAGCTGCACTGCCCGGCGCTTATGAATAGAGACAGCATCAAAATGGAGGCTAATCCCGTGAGCACAGAAGATTTCATCATCTTAAACTCCTTCCATCCGGAATATTTTCATCCTTAAAGTGCTTATCAAGCCAGCCGCATCTGACATCGTCTCGGCTGTCAAAATATTTGACATAAGGTTTTATATCGAGAACAGGCGTCTGGTTCAAAACATCCACCTCGGTAAAATACATCTTATTTGCTTCTATCTTTTTTATCTTCACAACGGAAAGCCCTATATGATTAGGCCGATGTGGGCTTCTTATCGCGAATATCCCGTGTTTATTTTGTTCTAAGAACGGCTGGCCGTCAATCTCCTGCCTCTGGGACTTATGGAAATAGTATAGGATTATAGCATGGCTGAATCCGTCCAAGTCTTTCAATCCACCTGCGTACTTTTCTTTTAATTTAACCCACGCCTCCACCTCACCTTTAAAAATCCCCTGGATGGGGATATCCTTGTTTTCCCTATATGGCGAATGGATTATCCCAATCGGATGCATTATTATTCGTTCCATACTTACACCTTTCAACTCTTTTTAACATAGGCCTTTGACAATTTGTTTTTTCTTCAGTATTATCCTTGTTTCTGTAATTTTGGCAATCTTGTAAGTGATTCTGAAATATTGCGTTGAGAGTATTAGATCGAGTCGAGAGTATGGAAGTTAAGCCGTTCAAAGCATTCAGGTTTGACCCTGGCGCAGTTGGCGACGTGGGCAGCTGTATTTCTCCCCCGTATGATGTTATCAGTCCCACACAGCAGCAGCAGCTATACGAGAAAAGCAAGTATAATATCGTTCGCATAATCAAAGGGAAAACCACCTCTTTCGACAATGACGATAACAATCAGTACACAAGGGCCGCCGACTATTTCAAAACCTGGGTAGAGAAAGGCGTCCTGAAACAGGATTCGGCAGAAGCCATCTACGCTTACGTCCAGGATTTTGAGCTGGACAATCCGGCACAACGCCTTTGCCGGACCGTGCCCGACAGCCAGATGGCCATCAAGCTAAAACGCCGGAGTTTTCAGAGGTTCAGCTTCATTGCACTGGCCAGGATAGAAGAGCTCGGGAAAGCCGTCAGAGACCATGAGAACACCTTCGATGGGCCTATAATTGACAGGCTCAATCTTATAGAAGCGACCGGTGCGAAGTTTGGCCTGCCTTTTATGCTGTACGAGGATGCCCAAAACATCGCAGACGATATCATTGAAAGCGCTGTTGACAGCCGGCCACTTATCGATTTTCTCGATGAGCAGGATGTCAGACATCGGCTCTTTGCAATAACGGCTAAAGATGGCATCGAGGCAATTTCGAAAATGATGCAGGATAAAAGCTGTATTATTGCCGACGGCCATCATCGTTATCAAACGGCTTTGAGGTATCTCAAAGAGACCTCTAATCCCAAAACCGCATATCAAATGACTGCCTTTGCCAATACCCGCCACGAGGGGCTGATAGTTTTAGCTACTCACCGCCTTGTCGGCAATGTCAAAAACTTCGATTTGAGAAAATTACTTGCTGGTATCAAAGAAGACTTCGAAGTTGCAAAGTTTGAGTTCGGTTCACCCCACGCGAAAACAGAGGCAAAACAGAAGATGCTCGCACAAATGAAAGCTGAGCATAACCGGGATAAAAATGTGTTTGGTGTTTACGGCGGTAATTGTTCTTTCTACACAGCGGTTCTGAAAAACAAACAGGCAATGGATTCGGCTGCGCACGAAAGAAGCCGCTCCTGGTGCTTGCTTGATGTCGCCGTGCTGCACAAGCTTGTGCTCGAGAAGCTATTAGGCATCGATGAAAAGAAACTCGCAAGCGGCAGCGACGTCGAATATATAAAGGGTACAGGCAATGCAATCGATGAGGCAATTGCCAAAGTTGACGGCAGACAAAAGCAGGTCGCCTTGTTTATGAATCCCATAAAAATGCAGCAGCTTAAAACGATTACCGACGCGGGTGAAAAAATGCCGCAAAAGTCAACTTTCTTCTATCCAAAAGTTTTTACAGGTTTGACCATTAACAAATTGTAACTTTTAGTATGCACCGCTGTCGGCAACCGGCCCTGTTTGCATATTTACAACAAAGGTAAAACTTCCCCCTCTTTTATGAAATCTATAACTAACGAAGAGGATTCCTGCCACTGTTTTAAAGACACAGGAACAATATCAAAAGGGAGCATAAATTTTTCCACGAGTGTCCATTTTAATCCTTGAAGCATTTCTGCTTTTTGAAAAACGTCTTTTTCGTTGAAGTCCTGAGAGATTACAGCTATATCTAAATCGCTGTCCTTTGTATAATTACCTTTGGCGTAAGAACCAAAGACGATAATTTTTTCAACTGTTATATTGCGGTCTTTGAGGAGATTCTTTATTAACTTTGCTGCTTCTCTAACTCTTGCTTGAGCCATCTTAATGCCTCTTTTGATTTATCGAGTATAGCTTCTGTCCTGTTTTTGCTGTATTCTTTTATTAAATTTTCTAATTCTTCAGGATATCTTGTAGGAACACTGACGTTGTCAAGTATTTCTAAAAACTTCTTGATTTGTTCAGGTAAGTCTAACCGTATGCTTTGGGCAAGATACACAAGGCTGTGAGTTTTGGAAGGATTTTTACCAAGCTGCTTTGCATATAAAGCCTTAAGAGCTTTTTCTATTGACAGGTGGCACATAAATACGCAGTAAATATACCGCCCGCTATCCAGCATAGCACCGGCGGTCTCCATATCATATTCAGCTTGTTTGCTCCATTCCTGTGAACTTTTAATTTTATCCATTTTACTCTCCAGAAGCATTTTATATCTATTTTCTTATAACATCAAGATTTTATAAGCCAGATGATGCTTATTTCAGAAACAAAACGCCCCACATCTTCATAATGCCAGTAGGCGCCTATTACTAATTGTCACTAATTAGTATCTGTTGCGGAAAGCTTCTTCCGCCAAGTCACCCCTGCGAAAGCAGGGTTCTACAGCCCAAAAACTGGATTCCTGCTCCCTCGACACTTCGGCAAAGCTCAGTGCAGGCTTCGCTCAGGACAGGTTTCGCAGGAATGACAAATGCTGTTTCCGCAACAGTAACTAATTTTGTAACCGTTCAGGGGTATAAATCGCCTCTCTGTGTCATTGCGAGGCCTTTTTCAAAGGCCGTGGCAATCTCAAACGCTCGAAAATCGAGATTGCTTCGTTCCGTCCAGGGGCCGGACTTTCAGCGCTTCGCTCCTCGCAATGACGAAAAACGGCCAAAATTCAACCCGTCCAAGGGCCGGACTTTCAGCATATTACCCCCTGAACGGTTACCTAATTTTATTATACTGTGCGCACTGTAGAAAATGGCTGTCCCTATTTATCCCCATGGCAGCTTATCTGCTTGTTGTTCCTGGTTCGTTAATTATTTGACAATCGGGCAAAGCTGCTTGAAGCTTTCTTATTCCTTCTTCGGTTATTTTCGTTCCACTAATATCAAGTCCTTGCAATGAGCTAAGCTGTGATAAAATACTGATACCTTTCTTAGTTATATCGGTATTGGCTACATTCAAATATTCAGGTGATGTTAAAGCAGTCAAATGATGCATGCCGGCATCGGTGATTTCTCGATTAACTGATGATGCAGTTGCGATTTCGTTTCCCTTTGTCCTATTATTTCCTGTAAGCCATAATACGTTGCCATTCATTAGAGACCTTAGAGCCGCTATAAATTGCACTTTAATATATTGAGAATCGATAAAAATTTAAAGTTTTTCTGCCAGAAGCAGGCTATTTCTGTGGCTTATACTAAAATTTTGGTGTAAAATCCTGCCCTTAATTATAAGTAGCGGTCTGATACTGGTGTTTTAACAAGTTGTCATTGTACACTCGATGCGAGACGGCAACAAGACCAATAAAGGAGCAGACAAGTATGGTAGATTGGAAAAAGCCGCCAAGGTTATTCATCCCCGGCCCGGTAAAGGTCAATGAAGACGTTCTGCAGCAGCTTGCACGGCCGACACTGGGACATCGCGGCAAAGAATACGCGCAGCTGCACGGCGAAACGGTCGGTATGCTCAAAAAAATTCTTTTCACTGACCAGAACGTATTTTTATCTACGTCCTCGGCCTCCGGAATTTGGGAGGCGGCTATTCGCAATTGTATTGGCCTGGAAGAGACTGTTCTTTGTACCTGCTGCGGTGCCTTCAGCGATAAGTGGGCAACCGTAGCCAAGAATTGTGGCAGAAACGTTGATGAGCTAAAAGTCGATTGGGGCAGGCCTGTTCTGCCTGAAATGGTCGACGAAAAACTCGCAACCGGCAAATACGCCGCTGTTACTCTTGTTTACAACGAGACAAGCACCGGCCTGACGAATCCGCTCTATGAAGTAAGCGAAATGATGAAGGAGAAATATCCTGATGTTCTGGTTTTTGTTGACGCGGTAAGTGCGATGGTCGGCCTGCCTCTGCACTTCGACCAGCTCGGCTGGGACGTGACATTCGCGTCGGTGCAGAAGGCCTTTGCAATTCCGCCGGGACTGGCCGTAGCTGCGGTGAGCAACAGAGCTTTGGAAAAAAGTAAAGATGTCCCTGGTCGAGGTTATTATTTTGATTTTCAGCTCTTTGCAAAGTCGGCTGAAAAAAACCAGACCCCTACTACGCCGAACGTCCCCCACATTATGGCCCTGAACTACCAGTGCAAAAAGCTGCTCGAAGAGGGTATTGAAAACGTCTGGCAGCGCCATAAACAAATGGGTGATTTTGTAAGAGCGTGGGCCAAGGAAAAGTTCGCCCTCTTCTGCGAGGAAAAATACGCCTCAAATACATTGACAACCATTAAAAATACCCGTGGTATCAACGTCGCTGAAACGATAAATTCGATACAGCAAAAGCACAATACTATTTTCGGAAACGGCTACGGTAAGCTAAAAGAAGAGACCT
>Ga0114919_10002712_pt1 | contig 14297 bp, 9 predicted proteins | sample BlataG_FD_88682 | JGI IMG/M metagenome (GOLD analysis project Ga0114919, IMG submission 88682) | Deep subsurface microbial communities from Black Sea to uncover new lineages of life (NeLLi) - Black_00105 metaG | ecosystem: Environmental > Aquatic > Marine > Oceanic > Sediment | place: Atlantic... | reverse complement strand
GCTATCTGACATCTTAATATTAGACCATGTTGATGTTTAGCTATCCATTTTGAAGAAGTAAAGTTTCCTCCTGAATAAGCTAGCAAATAGTTCTTATGATTTTTAGAATTTGGTACAACCACAATGGGTTGTGGGACATGTGTATGGTGTCCAAAAATTAAATCCCATATAGGTTTTTTTTCATAGGTTCTAATGGGGGGTCTTCGAAGTCTTTTAGGTAAAAATTTACGTATTGCATAATAAACTCCATCTATAAATAGGCTTTTACATCTTTTTACTATTTCCTTTCGAACATAACACTCATTTTCAAAATGCCAATGGGGATACAATATATTAAAAGAATTTGGCTTATGGTACAAATTGATTTCTCTAAAGTTAGAAGTATATTCATTTTTGTAATTATTCCACATCGTTCCAGTAACTATATTTATTCCTTCCCTAGGAACATAGAACTGCCTTTCGGTTTTTTCTCCAAAAGAACTGAAATTACTCCTCCCATCTATTGCATCTTGTGTAGCATGAAACCATTTTTCTTTATAATCCGCTGAATGATTATTACTAATACAGAGTAACCATTTCGGAGGCGGTTCTGTTATGTTTGTTAAATCATCTAAAATAGCACTCTTATGCTTCTGGCGTAAAATATTAATAGTCTTATTATCATTGATAATTCCTTCTAAGTTCCCAACGATTAAATCTACTCCTTTAAAAAAATTCCCGATATTTTTATCAAATTTAATTGTGTAATCTCCCATTTTCATAATATCTCCTACAAAACCAATTTCATAAATAACATCTTTTTCATCAATCTCGTTCAACATTTCAACCCTCCACCTACGATTTTCGTCATAAGTTCCAATATTTTTCTCTTTTGATCTTATACTTTGGATCCAGTAGAAAATGAAATAACACAATGATATTACAGATACACAAATTGCAAGAAGAATAAAATACGAGGGGACTGATTCGAAGAAAAATAAGATGAAAATTACTAAAGTTAGAGGATAAAACAGATCATAAATGATGTGCTTTAAAATCCACCTGAAAGTTTCAATTAAATCATAAGGAATCCCAAAAATATTTAAAGGAGTTTCTTTAGACATTTTAGCATTAAATTTAGATTACTCGAGAGGATTTCGAATAAAAGTATAATTTTCTTAATTAAATATTACTTGAAGATGATTTATAATATTATTCTTTTTTGTCCTTAACGATAAAACTGATAATTCTTAAAGAGAGTCTTACATTTATTAAGTTAATGAAGAAGGAACGGAAAAAAGCTTTTTTTAAATATCTATTTCTATTCGTGATTTTTTTAATTGGAACCATATTCTCCATAGTGTTTCTTGTAGTCAGAGAATTTGACAATTGGGTAGAATATCAGATAGCTATTAGTATAATGGTTACAATAATATTCTTTATGGGATTTTTTTTCTTTTCTGCTCTACATTATGTTATTCGGAGAGGTTGAGCGTATTCTCGTTAGTTTCATAACATACTCATAATTTTAAATAAGTAAAATTGGATTTAAGTTTCATTAACAGATTTAACAATAGCTTTTGTAAACGATTTGACAAATTTTATTGTGAGTGAAGAATCCATACGAATGTGTTTAGCGACTTCAACTTGAATAGTATTTATATTCTTAGTCTTTAAAAATTGGTGAGTAATGTATCCACCTGAATATGCCAAACTATATTCTGATTCTGCAAATCCATTGTCGATGTTGAAATACTTTGAGATTTCTTCTTCTAATTGATGACAGCCCCAAAATTTCTCACAAGCTTTACTCGCAGTATCTTGAATAAGATCAAGCGTTCTACCAAATACGTGGCCAAAAATTACATCAGGATAACTCTTATAGGGGCGAGTAAATCCATGAAGGTCTATCACCAAGGCTTTGTCAAACTGAGCGAGACAATCTTGAGAGAACTTAATTAATTGGTCGTGAAAGGCATGAAAAATACTACTCGCTTCCGTAGAAGATTTATTTAATGCCGAGGAAGAGTGAGGCGGCCGGTTTAAATCTAATTTACTTCTGTGTATTTTATTTAGAATATAGTAGATATTTATTCCTTGTTTTTTCAGTAGATCTATTATTAATTTAGAGATAAAATATGTGTTCCTATCGGCAATATTTGGACCTTGTATTTTATCTGGTATCCTTTTGGGCTTTTTAAAACCTCCGTGAGGGCAGGATAAAATCACAGGCGTGTTGCCTTCAGCGAATTTAAAATATCTACGAAAATCCATTCAAGATAAGAAATTAATATCGAATTATAAAGTTTGATTAATAACTCTGTGGATGAAAAACATATTCACAGTAAGATTTTATTCGAACCTTAATCCTTAACACAATTTTTTGTCGGTAATTCTTTTAAGTTTTCCAATTAAGTTTTAAGTACGTCTCATTAATAACTTAATATTTATTTCCATAAGGTTGTTTAAATTAGATAATTTTTATTTATTACAATTTAGTAAATAACGTTACCATTAAATTGAGGTTAAGGATAGATTGACTATTGACGACTTGATAAGTTTTTTAAAAAAGAAAGGTTTTAGAGATACTTTAGAAGTCTTAATGAATTCTAAGGGCCACAAGATTGACAAGCATGCCTTCTATAGCGAATTAAATAAATTTAGCTACTACAATTCATATTTTCGAGTTAAGGAAGATTTAATCGAACGAGGCTTAATTTCTATAGAGCAAAATAACAAAAAGAAATTTGTTAAACTGACATCTAAAGGCTTAGATGTGTACAATAAGCTGGTAGAAATCAATACCTTAATAAACAACAAGTAGAAAACACTTTTGACTTATTTCTCAAAACTTTAAGAAAATTTTTTTTATTCTTTCTTTCTTTTTTTAACCTATAGAATCTTTTTAACTAATAATTAGGAGATAGGATATATTGATATTCAAAAAGCTGGTAGTTGGACCTTTAGCAACAAATTGCTACATTTTTGGTTCTGAAAAAACGCGTGAACTTGTAGTTATAGATCCCGGTGGAAATTCGGATGCTATTATTAAATCTATAGAGGATTTAGGTGGAAAACCAGTAGCGGTTTTGTTGACTCATGGGCACTTTGATCATACTACAAAAGTTAGTAAAATAATGAGACAATATCAAATTCCATTGATGTATAACAAAAAAGAATACGAATCTGGAACGTTCGATCAAAAAGAAGCTAATAGATGGTTAAAAGAAGGAGATGTGATCGAGATTGGAGAAATAGTTCTTCACACTCTAGAAACACCTGGACATAGTCCTGGCTCTCTATGCTATTATTCTCCCGATGTTAAGGAACTTAATGGAAAAAAAATTGACGGAATACTATTTTCGGGGGATCTAATCTTCAGAGGGAGCGTTGGTAGGTCTGATTTTCAGGGTGGAAATCAAAATCTTCTATTTTCAAGTGTTAAAACCAAATTAATGAATAATAAAAATCTAACTGATAACTTTATTATTTGCCCCGGGCACATGGGTTTGACAACAATAGGCGAAGAAAGAGCACACAATATGTTCAAGAAGTATTTTCTTTAGCTATATAAGATTTCTCACTATGATAATTGTTAAAAACAATATTAAAGGTAAGTTAAGTTTAATCTATAAAAGGAAGTTTCACTTTAGGATAATTAGAATAAGTTGTTCTTCTAAAGCAATCATAGTTTCTCCTTTTGATGTTTCCAAGCGAATAAATTTCAAACCACCTTCTTTCAAAGCGTTTACCACTTGTTTACCTTTACCGATCAATGAAGTTACGTAAGCGGAGATTTCTTCACTAATTTCGATATCCATATTGGAATCTATTGGTAAGCCACTTGAATCGCAAATTATAACGCCCCGAATACCTTCTCTTTCTTCAAAACGACGAATAATAGCCTTTACTTCTTGTCGATTAATCATATTCTAATTTTCACCATTCAAACGTTAATTATTTTAATTTTAATTTTAATGATATAAGTATAATATATTCAGTATTTAAAAAATTATCATCTTCTTTTAATTCCTTTAATAAGCTATAAATAATTTATGGGTATTTTGGACCACAGTATCCAGACTATTTACACTAAAATAAATTTAAATTACTTTAAAATATATATATATTTAAGAATTTATCTGAACTAATTTACATAAGCAAATTCAGAATTCAAACTGATAGCAAAAAAATAAAGAGTAGCGATACTATGGTAGACAAAAAAGTAATTGAAAATAAATTGGCAGAATTATTTGATATTGTTCCTGAAACTGAAGGTTTAATAGCTTCTGATCTTGAAGGTAAAGTTATCGTAGGACAAACTATAACCGACATGGACCACAACATTATCGCTAAAAGATGCAGTGCAATAATGAAAGAATCTAATGAAATGGGGGCTAATACGGGAAAAGGAGCATTAAAATCTGCCACTATCGAATTAGAAAACGGTTATGCGGTTATTGTTGGTTCTAATACGGGTATATTAATTGCTTTAGCAGGGTTGGATGGGAAATCATCTTTATCACTTCTTAAAAGAAATTTAGTTTCAATATCAAACTTATAATTTTATTACCTCTTTTTTAAAATAAAATTATAAAAGAAGCAAAGCTTCATTTTTAATCTTTGAGACCTTTTTCTTCTAATAAAGAATCTAAATCAGTAGCTTGTTTCTCTTTTTCCGCGACTTTGGATTGTTTAGATTTCTTCTTGCTTATTTTTTTAGGTTTCTTGGCTGGTGTTTCTTCTACTTTTTCTTCCGGCGCCTCTTTGGGTAAATCACTTACCGATACATATTTTCCTTTCCTTGGTCTCGCTTTTATCGGTTCTTCAAACGGAGTTTCAATTTTCTTGATTGTTCTTCTCACATACATGTACATTACTGCCCAAACTACGATGAATATACTGATCATTATCGCTGTAAAAAAATTGATAAATAACTCATCAAGGGAAGAAGTATAGACGTCAAACATTTTAGAGGCTTGAAACGTTACCTCCTCTTGAGTTTTTCCATTTATTGCATTTATTGATACTGAAATGCTCATTAGATCTATATCTGGTATATTAACTTTAATCAATATATTCGTAATATCTCCTGGTTTAAATTCTGCTAATGTCATATAATCTATCTGCACAATACTATAGATTATTACGGGAGAAAGTTGGATAGAAATATTCGGGATTAACACATTAAGCTTAGAGTTGCCTATATTTCTTAAAGTTATCTCTATCGTCGATTGAGCGTTTTTAAATAACTGATCTACATTTTTAGTGATCTGTAATGATATGTTGTTAATTGCTCGATACATTGAAACAGTAACGTTGTGTGAATTCGCTAAGGTATATTGATCTCCTTGCCAGACTAAACGAAATATATTTTCATCTTCATTTGGTAATATTAAAGTATCGATTTCAAAATTGGTTGTTCCATTTTTGTTAGTGATTTGAGTCGAAATGTTTTCCCATAAATCGTTATAGAAATATTGAAGTGAAACATTTTCGTCTGCAAATTCGATACCAAACTCAGTACTTAATACAGAACTTATGTTAAACTTTTGACCATATATGGGTTCTTCGGGTTCAACTAAAATATCTGAGAAACGACTATTAACTTTCAAGGAGAACGACTTTATGAATTGGTTATAGCTGCTTATGAAATTTTTATCATATATGTTAATTAAGATTGTTGTTTGGTTTGGTTCGTACAAACACTCGTCTCTCTCGAATGGCTTTAGTATTGAGGCACCAGTGATCTTATTGTTAGTTTTCAATGCAATAACATTGCCTTCAAACTCATCTTGTGTGCTATTTACAATTAATGAATATTCATCACTTTCAAATGTACCAACTTCATGACTTTCTCCGCTATATTCAAAGTAAATTGTAAACCTAGTTTTCGCTCCTCCTTTTCGTATAGGAGCATTAACCCCTTGCCAAATTCCATTTCCAAAAAGAGTAGGTATTGAAAGATCAACAAAAAACTCTTCGGTATCATCACCATTAGGATCGATACTAGGCTTCAATGTTTTAGTCCCTGTAGTTTGCTCTGCAATTATCCATTCTTCGTTAGCTAAAGATACCAATTGAACATTAACTTTCACTTTTAAATCAAGAAATCCGTGTAAATTTCTTATTCGAGTGCCGATTCTAATATCCTCCTCAGGATTCAAGATGGTTTCATTTTGTAAAAAGGTTTCAACTAAAATCGGTATTTGTTCTTTGTTTACTTCGTGAATAAATTCTTGATTCACATCAGAAAAATTTACAGCGTAAAATTCAGGATGGTACAGATCATCTGTAACATTGACAGTAGCTATTAATATTGAATATTCTTCGTAGACTCTATCTACAATTCCAACTAGAATGTTTTGGTCAAAGGAAGGCTCGTAAAAGAAATCGTTTATATTAACATTGTAAGTATCAATGTATAATTTAAGCTTTTGACATCCAATAGCGGACCCGTTCTCCCAAAAGAAACCTAAATAATAGTTCCCAAGAAGGGGTGTAGTTTGAGTAACATCAAATATTGTTTCGTTGTTAAAATCGTATGTGAGAATATCACTCTGCAAAACTCCCGCTCCAGAATTCTTTTCAGCCCCGAAAACTTTTGTACTATTATCGGGATAAAATAATACGACATTTGCATTTCCAGTAGGGGGTGGTGTACTACCTGGACCTTGAATATCCAGTCTAATCGAGATATTATCGCCGTACATAAAGCCATTTGTTTCCCATAGAATGTCGTTATAATTGATATAGCTATGTGTAGCATGAACGGCATTACTACTATTTAAAGCCAGAGAATATTGGCCACTTATACCATTGACGATGTAGTTAGGAACAGGTGTATAATCGTATGAGGGTCGAGAGATCAACTCGAGTTCACCTCCCGTTTTGTTAGTTACTTCTCCGTAAATATCATCATAATTCGGATTTGTCAAATTATGGGCCGTGTAATCGCTAGGATACACAAACCAAAATTCTTGAAAGACCCAATTGTCTAGGTTCGGATCTGCGAGGTTTAGTGTGAAATTCAGCTGCCATTCTGGAATTGTATCATATGAAACATTATAATAACTAATTCCGTCTTCTATCCAGTAAGCCTTTACTGTATATGTTACATTAAATTCAAATCCTTTAATGATGCTTTTATTCCAAGAAAGATATATTGGAAAATTGTAGGAACCATCATTGACGACATCTATTGTAAAGTTATTATTCCAATCCCCTACTCCCCACGTTAGAGGTGAACTCATATCATATGGAGGGTCGCTTATAACACTATTATTTAATGGAATGCCTTGGATTTTTAAGGTATCTTGATTATCATAAGGATTTGTAAAGTCTGATGGCATAAACGCTCTAGTTACATTCAATTTAAACGCAGCTGCGTCTAATTGTTCGGAGAGGTATAATGGTGATGAGAGCACTTGTTTTTTAGCTATATTCCATGTAGATCCACTGTTAGAAGAAGTTCTTAATTGATGGTCTAACCGATTATCTGGATCACCATAGGTTTGGCGTGGGAGCGTTACTAAGCTATAAATTTTGTCTGTACGATTTGATTTTATCACGACAAAATAGTTATAAAGCTTTAAATTTTGAGTATTAATTGGATTAAATTCAAAATATGTCAATGAATCCCCATGAAATTCGTTATTACCAACTATTATCGAATCAATAAGTTTAGCACTATCAGGCCTAAGATTATTTGATGCTAAATTTAATGGAGTTCGTGATATGGTAGCGTTTGCTTCGTATAAGGATATATTTAATTCTGCGTTCACAGCTTCGGTAAGGTCCAATGTTCTAATCCAAGCGTAAAACCCGTTTACCGTAGAATTTTTTCCTTTTAAATCAAACTCCAACGCTACTTGCTTATTTTCAGTAATCGGTACATCAAACCCATATATACACGCTAATTGAAATTCTCTTAAAGTGAGTATAAAGCTAGTAGTATCGTATTTTTGGAAGTAAAATTGTATTCGACTAATATCAGAGGCGTTAATAAAGTTAAGATTTTCGTTTACGAATCGGTTTTCAAAAAGTTGCGTACCTAAACTGCTATTAAAAAACAATCTATCCGTTACGTTTACCCAAGTCGAGTCGTAGTTATTAAACATTTTCAGAGTAAAAAACGCGTCATTGCTAAGACTGCTTGAAAATTTTGAAATTAAACCCAATATTAGGGATCTGTTGAAATTGACGTCGAATAACGGTCCGTCGTAGATTCTATTAGTAAAATTTGAAGATATTGTAAAGTTGAGAACTCCGCTAGAGGAATTCAATCGAATATAAGTAGATGGGAGACCATCGACCAAATAATTAAAATTTATTGGATCTAAGTTTTTTCCCGTATTGATATTCATAGCAGATGTGTCTTTATTATAAATAAATTTTATAAAATCATTTGCATACAACGCGTTGGTATTTTCAATAATATAATCAGCAGTGAAGTTGTTCTGGAAAGTAAAATTGAAATTTCCGTATGAAAGGTATGTTGTATCTGTAGTTGACATAGAAGGAATGTCAAAAGACTCTAGATTATTAACATTTGACTCTGAACTATTCAAAGCGTAAATTCTAACATCTTGATTGTCTCCTGAACCTGTTATATAATAATCTGTTAGGTATGGGTCAGCATAGGAAGACTCAAGATTCTCTTCGTTATTTAACCAATTTTGTTCTTGGTTATTATTTATATCAGTATTAGAATTACTAACCATCTGAATATTTGCTAATAGCATAGAGATCATAAATATGCTCGCCACTATAATTCTTTTAACATCCTTTTTTCGTCGTTGAATCAAAAAAACCAACCGTTATTGTCAATATTTTAGTTATTAAATAATTTAAGAATATTAAAATTTGCCAATTTATATTAAATTTATTCGATAGATTACTAAATATCAAAATATTCAGATTAATTGAAATGGTAAAAAAATAAAAATGAAGATGGGTAAATTAGAATATGAGCGAAGAATTAATTTTAAACAAAATTGAGCAAGGAAAAGAAGAATACATCGAATTTTTGGTGAAACTTGTCAAAAGCGACTCAATAAATCCACCCGGAAATGAAAAAAATGTTGCGTTAATTATCGAAGAATTTTTGAAAGGAATGGGAATTAAAACCGATATTTTCCCATTTGGGAACAATAGAGCCAATTTAATTGCTTATTTAAACGATTCATTTGAAGGAAGAAATTTGTTATTTAATGGGCATATGGACACAGTCCCTCTCGGTTCTAAAGAAGATTGGAAATATCCCCCATTATCGGCCTTGATAAAGCATAAAAAGCTTATGTTTGGTAGAGGTACTACTGATATGAAAAGTGGGTTAGCAGCTATGGTTATTGCTTTAAAAATCTTAAAAGAATTAGATATTAAAGTTGAGGGAAATCTAATATTAAACGCCGTAGCAGACGAGGAAACAGGAGGCATATTTGGAACTGGGTGGAGCGTAGAAAATCCTCTTAAGGAGATAAAATGTGATTTTGCTATTATAGGTGAAGCTTCAGCCCTCAGTCCCCTTCCAAAAGCAATACTTGTAGGGGAAAAAGGACATCTTCAAATAAAGATAACTACTAATGGTATTTCTGGTCATTCAGGAATGCCATCGATAAGTAAAAACGCAATCTACATGATGAGCGAGATTATTGAGAACCTCGATAAAATCGACGAATATATACCGAAGACAAAACCACCAATGACACTGGAAAAAGTTAAAAAATTAATAGGAGTAGCCTTTCCCAGCGAGGAAATTTTTAATAGGATAATGAACGAACAACCCGATTTGCAAGGCGTTTTACAAGCAGTAACATCTTTTTCAAAGGCGCTTACGATGATAAAAGGAGGGATTAAGGAAAATGTAATTCCGGACTCATGCGAAGCAGTTCTTGATGTTAGACTTCTCCCCGGCCAGAAGGGTGAACCTATAGTGAAAGCTTTAGAAAAAATGATTGAAGAAGACATTGGTTATGCGGTAAAGGATCAGTCAACTACTAGCTCAAATAAAATCTTCGTTGAACTGGAAGTGATTTCTGATTCTGAAGGATCATATTGGCGTGATTGGGAGGATTCAGAAGATCTGAAAAAATTTAACAGTCTAGTAGAATCAATTTATGAAAAAAAGCCTTTTTATTTTCTACTACCCGGATCTGCTGACGCTCACTTTTTGCGTAACAGCGGTTATTGCCCCCAGACAATTCTTTTTGGCCCTGGTAGAGGGAGATCAGCCCACGCGGTGGATGAGCATGTCGAAATTCTAGATTTTATCCGGGCTATTAAAGTTTATGCGATCTTTGCTTATAGATTTCTGACTAAGAAATAAAGAAATATTGAGAGGGAAACAGCTTAGAATAGCAACTTAGAATAGAAAGACTATTTTATTTTAATACCTTTAAATTCATTGATGATTTTATACAAAACAAGAAAATGCAAGATTTAGTAAAGATAGAAGACTGCGTTATTCTTATAGATTCTTCAAGATCTATGGTAAGGAGAGATTTCAAACCCAATCGATTAGTTGTCGCATTAGAAACCGCAAAAAGGTTTATTCAAGCGAAATTCTTAATAGATCCTAAGGATCGTATAGCAGTACTTACGTTTGGAGCAAATGTTGCTAAATTGAGTCCATTTAGTCACGATGAAGAAAAATTGATAAAGGCTTTAAGCAGAATTCAAATTTCTGGGAAAGGTTCGCTCGACGAAGGTCTCGCATTTTCGGTTCAATTTTTAGTCGCAGAAGTGCGGAAATTAGGAGGTAAAACAAATAGGATATTCATCATTTCGGATAACAAACTAGAAACTAGTGATAAAATCCAAAAAATAATTGATATCTCAAAAGGATTGGGAGTCTATATTGACGCGTGTCAAATAGGGACAACTGAAGATTATTCTCACAGCATTTTGAAGAAAATCGCTAAAATTACTGGAGGGCAATTTGGTTTTTTTAACAATTCAAAAGCTTTATTAAATGCTGGAGCCTCATACGCTTCAAAGAAAGAACTTAAAGCTTCAACCGATTATTTTGACCCAGATAAAAAAAGCGATATAGCCCCATTAATCAGCGAAATCGCTTTACAGCTGAGAAGACCCAATTTACTAGATATTCGTTTAATGATGAGTAGCAAAGAGCGAGGTCAGGAAAAATGCCAAATTTGTCATTCTGTGTTATCTCAAATAACCGGAGCTGATTTTTTTAGCGAGGGTCGATACTGTCCCTCTTGCGAAAGACCAATGCATCTTTCTTGTGTTGCTATGTGGGCAAAGAAAACAGAATATAAAGAGAATGTGTTCAGATGCCCATTTTGTTATTTCTTATTAGAACTCCCTCCCTCGGCGTCAAAACTGGTTGAAGAAAAAGTTGAAATTGAAGAACCAAAAATAAAATTGATTGATGAAAGCGGGATAAATGTCACAAAAATGGCTCAAATTCCCGAAAATGAAATCGAAGCAATTGATGCATCTTGTACTTATTGCCATAGCATATTTTTGGGGGATTATAAAGTTTTTCAATGCGAAAAATGTGGAGCGTACTACCACGAACCGTGTTTAAACAAAATGCATAACGAAATCAACGCGTGTAGAAATTGTGGCGCTCAAATTACTTTAGAATGAACAACTAATACTCAACCTCTTTCTTTCACATAAAGTTGAAATACTAAAGTAGATTACTTTAACAATCAGTATTAGTTATAATAATTATAAACAAAAACTCACGCTAATCCAATCAAAAGAAGGAGGTAATACAAGATGTCGAATAATGAAGTTACTAAATGGGTAATTACTTCAGCATGGCCTTATGTAAATGCTATACCTCATTTAGGGAACATGATTGGCAGCGTCTTGTCCGCTGATGTATTTGCGAGGTTTTGTAGGCTAAAAGGAGACGAAGTTGTATTTGTTTCGGGATCTGATTCTCATGGAACACCCGTTGCGGTAGCAGCTAAACAGCAAAATGTTCCCACGAAGGATTTAGCGATCAAAAATCATACAATAATCAAAGACTTATTCGAAAAATGGCAAATCTCTTACGATAACTACACAATTACGCATAATCCAACTCACATCGATTTTGTACAGAACTTTTATTTGGATGTTCAGAAAAATGGATATGTGTTTGAAAAGGAATTAGAAATGCTTTATTGTGAGAACGATAACTTTTTTCTTCCAGATCGATTTGTCGAAGGAATCTGCCCTCATTGTGGGGATGAAAACGCAAGAGGTGATCAATGCGATCAATGTCAGAAGCTGCTCACACCTTTAGAGTTGAAAAAACCTCGCTGTGCCATATGTGATAATACTCCTATACTCCGTAAAACAAAACACTGGTACTTGGATCTTCCTAAATTACAGGATCGACTGAAAGGCCTAATAAACCAAAACGAAATAATTCCACAAAATGCGCGAAAAATGTGTTTGAATAGTATAGCAGAAGGAATTCCCGAAAGAGCCATTACTAGAGATTTAGAGTGGGGGATCCCTGCGCCTTTTGAAGGAGCTGATAAAAAAAGCATTTATGTTTGGTTTGAAGCAGTATTAGGATATGTTTCAGCGGTAAAAGAATGGGCTGATAATATCGTTAAAGATGAAAAAAAATATGATTATTTCTGGAAAGATTCTAACACGAAAACAGTCTTTTTTATTGGAAAAGACAATATAATTTTTCACCTTATAGTGTTTCCCGGATTACTATTAGCTTTCAACGAAGATAAAAGTGATAGTGAAAAACTAACCCTTCCTTACAATGTTTCTTCCACAGAATGGTTAATGTATGAGAATGATAAATTTTCAAAATCAAGAGGAATCGGAATTTGGATTGACGAAGCCTTAGAGCTAGCTCCCCTAGATTATTGGCGTTTTACTTTAATATATAATCGCCCCGAAACGAGTGATACCTCGTTTTTGTGGTCAGAATTTGAAAATAACATTAAAACCTTAAACGACAACATAGGTAATTTTATTCACAGAACCTTAACTTTTATTGATAAACAATTTAATGGAATTATACCAAAAAAGTTAGAGTACGATGATACTGACAAGAAGTTCATCGAAGTTATAAATAATATAAAGTTTGAAATTGGAGATAGTATAAGCAGTTTTAAATTAAGAAAAGCTATAAGAGATATAGTTAATTTTGGAAAAGAAGGGAATGTTTATCTTAATAATAAAGCCCCTTGGCATTTAATCAAGAAGAATAAGAGTGAAGCAGGGCATGTGTTTAATGTATGCGCTCAAGCTGTTTACGCGTTTGGTATTTTACTAAGTCCGTTTATACCCGAAACTGCAGAAAAGATACTAACCTATTTAAATGTCCCACTATCGCAAAATTTGAAATGGGATTCGATTAACGAGAATTCTGTAAAAGAAGGTCAAAAAATTAAAAGACCAGAACCTCTCTTTGAGAAGCTTGATATTAGCGAAATTAAAAACAAACTTCAAGAAATTAAAGGAAATAAAGATAAATTAGGTGGTAAAAAATTGGTATCGTACGAAGAATTTAAAAAGTTAGATATAAGAGTAGCCCTCATAGAGAGCGTAGAAAAAGTTCCTAAAGCAGACAAGCTATATAAACTTTCTATCTCTTTAGGAGAGGAGAAGAAGACATTGGTAGCAGGATTAGCTGAACACTATAAAGCGGACGAATTAATAGGTAAAAAGATCGTAATATTAGTTAATTTAGAACCGAGAAAACTAAGAGGCATATTAAGCGAAGGGATGCTTCTTGCTGCGGTTGATGGCGATATTGTATCTGTTATATCACCTGATAAAGACATCCCAACAGGAGCAAAAATAGAATAGTTTATAACTTCAGAGAAAAAATTGGATTTAATCGAGCAATAATATCACCCAGTTCCAATTGAAGCGTTTTTAGAATTACATCTCTTCCTCTGTATTCAAATTGCAACTCCTTAACATTACGGACGATCTTTAGCTTATTTCGATCTTTTTCTAGTTCACAAGCGAAGTACCTCTGGTATTTATATTCCAAAACTTTCTGTACCCGGTTAATATCAGGTAACATATATCCTCCTCCGTGAGGTAACAAATTAGCATTTGTCAAGAGGTCTAACAATTCGAACTTTTCTGCTCTTTCTAAAAAATCGTTATTTTTCAAAGTGGTCATAGAAAAACTCTTTCGACCTCTAAAGAGGTACGCTGCCAAATCAGCACGTAATGCGGTTGGAAAGATGTTAGTCGAAACGAATTCGCTTTCTATGTCAGTACAGTTGCTTCCTAGGTACATATTGTTGTAGTCTTTCAAGAATTGGTGAGGCGTATTACAAATAACTTTGTAATCGGAACTGAATAGGTTCATT
>Ga0114919_10002711_pt1 | contig 14298 bp, 11 predicted proteins | sample BlataG_FD_88682 | JGI IMG/M metagenome (GOLD analysis project Ga0114919, IMG submission 88682) | Deep subsurface microbial communities from Black Sea to uncover new lineages of life (NeLLi) - Black_00105 metaG | ecosystem: Environmental > Aquatic > Marine > Oceanic > Sediment | place: Atlantic... | reverse complement strand
CCGATGATTTGGTTAAGATGTGGATTAAATGGAAACGCGAGGAAGAGCTGGAGCCGCTGGCTCTGCGTCCGCATCCTTATGAGTTTCATCTTTACTATGACAGTTAAAACTGTGGTGCTCTGCACATCATTGTGCAGTTAGCATTGGGTCGAGGGTGAGGCCTACCCACCGCCGGCCAGCAGAACAAGGAAAAAATAACAGAGTTCCGCACTGAAATCAGCAGCTGGATACTTCAGCGTAATCTGGCAGCAGCAGCGGAGCGGTTCGGATAAGCTCTTGGATGTCGTAGAAGAAAGATGTTTGAAAGTGTTGCATGATAAAACCTCCTTTGTTTTGGCTGTAAGTCCTTTTGGAATTGTTACTTACATAATAGCCGAAGCGGAGGAGATTGCAAGAAAATAATGAGCGTAACTCATTATTAAATATAGATTTACGTATTTCGCAGAAGGATTACCTATAAGAGAGAAAGGAGTTCAGGAGATGGCTTACAGCAGACGTGAGTTTCTAAAACGAGTAGGTGCCGGCGCAGGAGGACTTTTGCTATCGAATCAGGCCCTGGAAGTCTACGTCGGCAGTAAGCGTCCCAACATCATTTTGATTATGACCGACGATCAAGGCAAAGGCGACCTGAGCTGTCTGGGCAATACGGTGTTGAAAACACCACATCTCGACCGGCTGCATAGTCTCAGCACTCGGTTCACCGACTTCCACGTCAGTCCGACGTGCGCCCCGACGCGTTCAGCAATCATGAGCGGTCGTCACGAGTTCAAGAACGGCGTGACCCACACTATCCTCGAACGCGAGCGCATGGCCCTTAGCACGACAACTATTGCCCAAGTGCTTCAAAGGGCCGGATACTCGACAGGTATTTTCGGTAAATGGCATCTTGGCGATGAAGAGCCATATCAACCTCACAATCGCGGATTCGACGAGGTATTCATTCACGGCGCAGGCGGCATCGGGCAGGCCTATCAGTGCAGTTGTGCCGATGCTCCGCCCAACCAGCAAAACCGGTACTTCGACTGCGTCATTCGCCACAACACCAAATTCGTGAAAACAGAAGGTTTCTGCACCGACGTGTTCTTCCAACAGGCCCTGGGCTGGATTAAGGAGCAACATTCCGGGAAGAAACCGTTTTTCGCCTACATCGTGACAAATGCACCCCATGGACCCTTTATCGCTCCAGAACAATACAAGAAACCTTTCCTTGACGCAGGTTGGGATGAGAATACGGCCGGCCGGTACGGTATGATCGTCAATATCGACGACAACGTGGGCCTGCTTATGCAGAAGATGGATGATTGGAAACTGTGGGAAAACACTCTCCTGATTTTTATAACCGACAACGGACAGGCCAGTAGAACCGGCCAACTAAACGGCGAACCAGTCCAACTGTGGACAGCGGGACTCAAGAACGGAAAAGGTTCCCCGAACGAAGGTGGCACACGGGTTCCGTCCTTCTGGCGCTGGAAGGGGGTACTCGCAGAAGGTCTCGATATTGGGGCCCTTAGCGCACACATCGACCTTTTCCCGACCTTTGCCGAGTTAGCCGGCACCAGGATACCCGGCGGGATTCAAAAGCTCGACGGGCGCAGCCTGTTGCCACTGCTTGAGAATCCACAGGCGCAATGGGATGACCGCTTCCTGTTCGTGCACAAGGGACGATGGAAAAAGGGCGCCGACCCGGATAACTTCAAATACTCATCCTGCGCCGTTCGCACCGAGCAATTCCGGCTGGTGAACAACGAGGAGCTGTACGACATCGAGGCCGACCCCGGCGAAACGACCGATGTCATCAGCCAGCATCCGGAGCCGGTGGCTGAGATGCGAGCCGCGTACGACGCCTGGTGGGCCGAGACGCGGCCGCTGATGGTAAACGAAGACGTCCCGCTCGCACCGGAGCGTCCATTCTGGGTACTTTATGAACAGCAGTTGGCTGGCGAAGGCATCCCGAATTGGGAGCCACCGGAGTTGTGATAGGACAGGTCAACCCCGACGGTCGGGGTCAAGGCCAAGACAAACATTTCGTGGCTGCCTGAAAAGAAAATTTGTGGCTATCGAAATTCATAAAGGAGCACAGCAATGAAAAAACACAGAAGTTTGAATCTTGTTCTTGCTGCCTTAGTGGCCCTATGGAGTATCTATTTCACAGCGCCGCCGGCCCAGGCGTTCGACCGCAAGGCGTACGAGCGGACGATTGAGCAGGTGCTCGAGAAAATGGACCGAGGCGTACAACAAGGGCCCTACCAGGCGGATTGGGAGTCGCTTGCCAAGCATGATGAAGCGCCCGAGTGGTTCCGCGACGCTAAGCTCGGCATCTACTGGCACTGGGGTGTGTACAGTGTCCCGGCCTACGGCAACGAGTGGTATCCCAAGTGGATGCATACAAAGGAGGGACGCCGCAGCTACTACAAGCATCACGTTGAGACCTACGGTGAGCCGGATGAGTTCGGCTATCACGACTTTGTGCCGGAGTTCGGCGCCGAGCACTTCGATGCCGAGCAGTGGGCCGAGCTGTTCAAGAAGGCAGGAGCGCAGTACGCCGGGCCTGTCTGCGAGCACCACGACGGATATTCGATGTGGGACAGCGAAATCACGCCCTGGAACGCGGCAGACACCGGTCCTAAGCGCGACATCACCGGGGAGCTGGCCAAGGCCATCCGCAAGCACGGTATGAAGTTCGTTACCACCTTCCACCACGAACGCACGCGTAGCTGGTATCCCCGAGTTGAGGGCTGGCCGACGACCAGCGACGACCCCAAGCTTCAGTTACTCTATATGAACATCCCGGAAGAGCTGTTCAACAAGATATTTCAGGCCAAGCTCGGCGAGGTCATCGATAAGTACCGGCCCGACCTGATATGGTTTGACGGTCGGCTCGAGGAAATCCAGGAACCGTACCACTTGAGATTTCTCGCCTACTACTTCAACCAGGCGAAAAAATGGAACCGGGACGTTGTGGTCACTACAAAGGGCCATGACTACCCGGCTGAGGTCGCCGTGGAGGATTTTGAGAAAGGTCGAATGAACCGGCTGACCGACTTTTGCTGGCTGACCGATGATACTATTAGCATGGGCAGTTGGTGCTATACGATAGACCTGCAAATCAAGTCCACCACCAAGGTCATCCACGACTTCATCGATATCGTCAGCAAGAATGGGTGCCTGCTGCTGAACATCTCCCCCAAATCGGACGGCACTATCCCCGAGAACCAGCGCCAGGTGCTGTTGGGCCTGGGCGAATGGCTGAAGATTAACGGAGAAGCAATCTACAACACCCGTCCGTGGCTTACATTTGGTGAGGGACCAACCCGGCTGAGGAAGGGCGGTGGTTTTGTAGGCCATGTCACATACACGGCGCAGGACATCCGCTATACCCGCTCCAAGGACGGCAAGGCCCTCTATGCGATTGCCCTGGGCTGGCCGGAAAGTGGGGAGCTGACCCTCAACGCGGTCAAGGTGGAGAACACCGCGGCGCCAAAGGTCACGCTCCTTGGTTACCACCGACCGCTTAGATACCAGGTCAACACTGCGAAGCAATTGGTCGTTGACCCGCCCGAACTCGATGAGAACCAGCGGCCCTGTAAGCATGCTTACGTCTTCAAAATCACCGGGTTCAAGACCTCGCTGCACCCGATGGCCGAGGTATCGAGCGACGCCCTATCGCTGGATGCCGGCAAAGCGCTGCTCGCCGGACCTCAACTCCAACTGGAAGAGAAAATCGCCGGGCGGCAGAACATTGGTCACTGGAACGACCCGCAGGGCCAGGCCCACTGGCTGGTTCATATCCAGCGAAAAGGAAGCTACCTGGTCAGTGCAGTGGTCGCGGCCATCTCGCCGAGCAAACTGGCTGTGGAAATCAACGGCCAGACAATCGAGACCGAGGTGCCGGCTACCGGGGGATTCGACCTGGCCCGCACGATAGAGATAGATAAGGTTCAGTTCGACAAATCCGGCGTTTACCATCTCGCGCTGCGTCCGGCCGGCTCGTCCAAATGGAAACCTATTAACCTCTGGAGACTGCAGCTAACACCGTCGCTGTAGAAAACGCTAAGAACTGTCGCGGCGATACGTCGGATAGGAATGCACGGTTGACCCCGACCGTCGGGGTTGACCCGACTGCCGTGGTATGCTATAGTCCTGCCGCCGGTTGCGGAGAGTAGTAAATGATTGAATACTGGCGGAACAAAAAACGATAAAAATAGTGAAATTGGAAAGTAAAAAGATGACAAACAAAAAAGCAGTTGATTTACTCAATAAGAACGACCTTATTGTCATCACAGGCGCCGGTGGATTTATCGCCGGGGCTCTGGTCAAATATTTCAAGGACCAGGGCTTCACCCGCATCCGTGCAATTGATAAGAAGCCCCTTGGCCAATGGTATCAACGAACGCCCGGGGTTGAATCCTTGTGTATGAATTTAAGCGAAAAAAACAACTGCATAAGAGCCGTTGAAGGCGCGGTGGAGGTGTATAACTTAGCTGCGGATATGGGGGGTATGGGCTTCATTGAAAACTTCAGAGTTGAGTGTCTGCGGAGCATTTTGATAAATACACACATGATTGAATCATCATATCGCGCAGGCGCCGGCCGCTACTTCTTCTCCTCGTCGGCCTGTGCGTACAACACGACCTTGCAGGAAGACACAAACGTCCAGGCCCTGAAAGAATCGGACGCCTATCCGGCTATGGCCGAAAGGGGCTACGGGTGGGAGAAACTGGTATCCGAAATGTTCTGCCAGGAATACTGGGCGGAACGCGGGCTGAAAACAGCAATCGCCCGATTTCACAATGTGTATGGTCCACTTGGAACCTGGGACGGCGGCAGAGAAAAAGCCCCGGCCGCAATGTGCCGGAAAGTCATAGAAGCTCAGGATACAGGCAAGCACGAAATAACAATCTGGGGTGACGGCCATCAGACAAGGAGTTTTATGTACATCGACGACTGCACAGAGGGTATAGATATGATTATGCATTGTGAAGACCTGATTGCCACTCCAATCAACCTCGGCTCGGACTACCTGGTCTCCATTAACGAGCTGGTTTCGATTGTCGAGAAGATTGCCGGGCTCAAACTCGAGCGCCATTATGACCCTGATGCTCCGAGGGGCGTTGCAGGCAGAAACAGTGACAACACCTTTATCAAACAGATTCTCAATTGGGAACCCTCCACTACTCTCGAAGATGGTATGGAAAAGACGTATCACTGGATCAAACAGCAGTACGCGAACCGCAAAGCGGGCAAACCTACCGTTAGCTGATATACAATCCGTAGTATTTAAGAGAGAATATCTATGGTCAACGAACAACAACTCAAAATAACAGACGTTGTGGGTCGTCTCCAATATCGCATTGCGTTGGCAGGTGGATGGATTGACCAGCCGTTTATGTCAAAACACAATCCATCCGGCCCGGGTTCTATGGTTGTTGTTGCTGTCATTCCGGAATTCCGTTTTATGGACCGTGCCGGTATATGCGGCAGCACACGAACGCTGGCCTTAGACCTCTGGGGCGGTGATTTGCCGGATGAAGACCCCGAGAAGCTTGTTCGCCGGTTGTATGAAGCTGAAAACAAGGACAATCCCGACCCTTCCGGCTCTCAGGATATGATAGGCATTATTTATCCGGGGATTAACCGGCTTGATTATGACTATGCATACGAGGGTGGATATTTCCCGAAGCATATCGAATCGAACAACGACCCTCAAATAGCTCGATGGTTAGAGAGCAGCCTGCATATTCTACCGGTTAACACTCGACCGGAAGGGTACAGTCCATTGGGCAGGCAGAATTTCACCGGCGAATGGGTCGCTCGTCTGGGCCAATCCGGCAAGGATTGCTTTAATGCGATTGTCAATCGGGATATTGATGCTTTAGGGGCTTCGATGAACGAATGCATGAAATGCTGGCATACACTGATGCCGGATATTTTAGAGCATCCTACATTAAAGGTTGACCTCGTTTCTTTGTTGGAATACTACCAGGCAAACTATGTCGGTGCAATGTATTCGGGCTGTGGAGGCGGATACCTTTACGTGGCATCAGAACAGAAAGTGCCGGGAGCATTCCAGGTTAAGGTAAGAACCGTTAGTAAATGACAAAAAAAATTATAACTTCAGGATGCTTCGATAATCTTTGTTCGAAACAGATTCGTTTTTTGTATGAGATTTCACAATTTGGACAAGTTGATGTGTTGTTGTTTGCCGACGAATTGCTCAAGTCCCTTACAGGGGCCGGGCCGAAATTCCCATTACCGGAACGACAGTACTATCTTCAATCTGTGCGGTATGTGGACCAACTCCACACCATAACGGAACTTTCGCAATTGCACCAGGTATCAGAAATTGCCGGTAAAGATGTGGATTCATGGTTTGTGCTTCCATCAGAGGAAGCACCCGAGTGTCAGGCGTATGCCGAAAGTCAAAATATTGTGTACCGGCACATTACAGATGAGCAGCTTGTCGGTTTTCCCGAACAAGTGTTTGTAGAATCTTCTTCCAGGAAAAAAGTGGTTGTGACTGGTTGTTTTGACTGGTTCCATTCAGGCCATGTACGCTTTTTAGAGGAAGCTTCCGAATATGGAGACCTCTACGTGGTCGTGGGGCACGATAAGAATATCAAAGCCCTCAAAGGCCCCAGTCACCCGATGTTCTCGCAGGATATACGCAGATTTATGGTAGGAGCAATTCGTTTTGTCAAACAGGCGTTGATTTCATCGGGTAATGGCTGGCTGGACGCCGAGCCGGAAATTCACAAAATAAAGCCGGACATATACCTCGTAAATGAAGACGGACACAAAGAAGCTAAACGCCAATTCTGTGAAAACAATGGGATCGAGTACGTTATTCTTAAAAGACAACCTAATCCTGGCTTGCAGCGCAGGACAAGTACGAATCTTCGCGGTTTTTGACGGGCCATACAGCCCGCGTGAGATGCGCCGAGGTTGCTGCGGTTGTTGATGAAGAAATAAAATAATCTTAATTCTGAATTGTGCTTTGTTAATCATAGTAGTAAAATAATTTTACTCTGAATTGTGCTTTCCAAATTGTAGAAAGGTTAAATCCGATGTCAGAAACTGGTGATACCATGTCCAAAGAGATTACTAAATCAAAAAGTTTGATCCCACTCGAAATCCTGTGGCCTTTTATCCTTCTGACCAGTCTCTTTGCCTGGTGGGGGCTGGCCAACAACATGACCGACACCCTGCTGGCGGCCTTCAAAAGAATCATGAGCATGACCGACACCAAGACGGCTTTGATTCAGGTCGTCTGCTATGGCGCGGGCTATGGTTTGCTCGCGATTCCAGCGGCTATTTACATCAAGAAATTCTCCTACAAATCCGGCGTGCTTCTCGGCCTTGGTCTCTACTCGATAGGCGCCTTATTGTTTTTCCCTGCGAAGCTAACGGCCAACTACTACTGGTTCTTGGGTGCCATCTGGATCCTGTTCAGTGGACTTTCAATTCTCGAGACGGCGGCGAACCCCTACATCATCTCAATGGGGCCCGAGGAAACCGCCACTCGCCGGCTGAACTTCGCCCAGTCCTTTAATCCCATGGGGTCCATTATGGGTGTTATCATCAGTCAGGCCTTCATTCTTTCCAAGTTGAACACCGCCAGCGCCGAAGAGCGTGCGGCCATGAGTCCGGACGAACTGCAGGCGATTCAAGCCGGCGAACTCAACGCCGTGACGATGACCTATGTGACTATCGGATTGATTCTGGGTATCACATGGATTCTGATCGCCATCAACAGGAAGATGCCCAGAACACATGAGTCCAGAGGCCCGCTACATGTGTGGGCATCCTTCAAACGGCTGCTCCACAACCGCCATTATATGTGGGGCGTATTCGCCCAGTTCTTCTATGTCGGCGCTCAGATCGGCGTATGGTCCTTTATCGTTCGTTACGCGATGCAGGAGTTGGAACTTGAAAAGCTGGTAGCCGAAGGAGGAGGAGGTGGCAAGACCGCCGAGCAGATGGCGGCAACATATTACATCGCCTCGCTGATACTATTTGTGGCCTCCCGCTTTATTTGTACCTATCTAATGAAATTTATCAAACCGGGCAATCTGCTCGCGATCCTGTCGGGCCTTGCCGTTGCACTGTGCGTCCCCGTCATCTACGTTGGCGGACACATCGGTGTATACGCCATGGTGGGTATCTCGGGCTGCATGTCGTTGATGTTTCCGACGATCTTTGGATTGTCGGTGCGTGGCCTTGGCGAGGACATCAAGATTGCTTCGTCATTGCAGATTATGGCTATCGCCGGTGCCGCTGTCATTACCCAGCTTGAGGGCTATATCTCCACGAAGACAGGCAGCATCAATCTGGCTTATTGGGTTCCGCTGCTCTGCTTTGTTTTCATCGCCTATTACGGTGCGGTGGCCTGCCGCAAGGACTTGCCGGCATCGACCTCTCCGTCGGCTTAATGATGCCGCTTTGCGGCAGGGCTGTAGGAATAACCACGATGATTGAGACCAGTCGAGCCGTGAGTGCTCAGCCCACAGCAGGATTAGGTCTTGAATTGGATATCACTTAATTGGCGGCGCAAGTCTCGCCGGTGGAAGAGGCACCGTGACCGGAACTATAACCGGAGCACTGCTGATAAGTTTTCTCCGCAACGGCTGTGGCCTGCTCGGAATACCTACCAACATCCAGTTCATAATCATAAGGGCCGTCATAATCGGCGCTGTCGCCCTTAACCAGATGGCCCGCTCCAAAGCCCAAACGGAACAGGCCCGATAAATACAAACCCAGTGTGTGATGATTTCGCTGCACACTTGCTGCAAATGCCTATTGAATCTTAAAACCAATTGACAGCAGATGCACAAAGTTGTTATACTGCAACCACTTAGAAACTGGAGCGCCCGTAGCTCAGTAGGATAGAGCATCGGTTTCCTAAACCGGAGGTCGCAGGTTCGAATCCTGCCGGGCGTATTTTTGTAACTCAATGTTTGTCAGCATGTTACGATTCATCACTGTTTTTATGAGCTTGCAATTTTGAGCGGTTTTTGCCCGAGTGGGTCAGTTTTGGGTCAGTCTGTCTGCGATTCAGGTCAATTTGCCGGTCACTACTCGGCATTTGAGATAGCAGATTACTGCCCACATACCTCGCATCTTCCAAGTCACCCTCTTGTACGCTCAGGTAGTACTTCATTGTTGTCTCCAAACTCGATTGGCCGGCGAGCTTCTGGACAACATGTGCAGGTAACTGACGAGCCCAGTTCGTGATGCAAGACCGTCGAAAATCATGGAGCGTGCAATGACGAATCCCAGCCCGTCGCCGGATTACCTTGAAATCTCTCAGGACATTATTAATCAAATCTTTACCCTCGTACCATTTGCCTTTTGTCACCTGATCCATCACCAAGAAATATCGTTCGGTAGTTAGGTACACATAAGGAACACGTTCCGGAGCTTCTGCATGCCACTGCACCAGAAGGTCTGTCATCTCCTGACACAACGGAATGTGACGAATCTCATGGTCTTTTGGCTCCCATGGAACTAACGACTTAGAATCCCGTTTGGCAGACACTCGCAAAATGCCTTGCTCAAAGTCAATATCTGCCCATATCAGGTGACATGCCTCATCCAATCTTAGTCCAGTGCTATAAAGCAGGCTCAGAAATACCCTCCACTTCAGTCTCGGCGCTGACGCCAGCAGCTTTTTGAATTCTTGGACAAAGATATACCGAAGTGGCTTGCGACTGATTTTTCGTTTCGCAACTTTATTAAAGCAGTTCTGCCCCTCTAGTAGATACCCCCGTCTGTCAGCAGCCAAATTAAAAATTCGCCGCAAGCAGGAGATTTCTTTATTGATGGTACTTGGGCTCGCACCTGCCTCGCTTCGCCGTCTGACATACATTTCAGCATGCTGAGCAGTAATTTTCTGAAGCTGGTGATTACCGAGTATCCCTAAAAGATGGCGCAGTGTTAGGTCGTGTACACACAATGTATTGTATGCTATTTGACCTTTCATCAATGTCACATGCTCCTTAGCAAAGTCCTTCAATTTAATATTGGCTGGGTTATCAGCCTTACCATTTCTAATATCCGACTGTTGCTTTTCTGCAAATCGTTCTGCCTCCTTTCTTGTCTTAAAACTTCGGCTATACCTCTTCCCATCAGAGCTGAACCAACGAACTGCCCACCGAAAAGCTCGTTTCCTTGGCCACTCGCTTTTTGGAAACGGTTTGCCAGTTCTATCTTTGGGAATTGGCCCATGATACTTACGATATACTCCAACTTTTTCAGTCGCCATGACAAAACCTCCTGGTCCTAAATGGACCTTCAGGCCAACACGGACGGCTTCACCAATCTCGAGGAATACATCAACAGCCTGACGCGGGGTTAGGATTTGAATCAGGAATTCTTTTTTTTCCTGCCAGACAACTTTGATGAGAAAGCCAAGATGGTTGTTAATGGACAACATTTGAGCCCTCAGATTGTATCCGATGCCGTGAGTCCGATCCTTGACAATATTTTTACACATTATTGCCATACTTGGGGGCGGGGCTACGAAAAAGAACAGAAGCAGCGTATATGGGAGAATTTAAATGTCTTGCTTTTAGGCGGCTGTAATCAGCTGCCCTTTGTGCGAGCAAAATTGAGCCAAAACCCAAGTGGTGCGTTGAACTATATAATCCGACATATTGAAATTCAGCCAGTTGAATTACCTAAAGATATCAAGATATTGGGATCAGTAGGTAATTTAGACATAAATGAATATGCAAGCCTGCTAACAATTGCCCACGGGCTATCTTTTCACATAGCTGAAAATCCAGAGTATTTCACTCCTAAAGAAGTCCCACCACTTCGACGCCGACCCGGTCCCGCTAAACCTGAGGATGAGTACAAGCCTTTTGGACATTGGTGGTAGAAATCCATATTATTCTCGTGCTTATAATTGATGACCAATAGACTTCTTCTGTATTGTTCTCGCCGGTTAGATAGTCATTTTGGAGTTGGTGGTGTTAAGGGTACGTTTCTCAAACAGAGGCATCCCTACAACCGTAAAACCAAGCGTGACACGCTTATAGCCCCTAAGAGAGTTTGCGTCATTTTTGCGTCAGTCGCCAGTGCTTAACTACCCCTAATTGACTTGTTGATTATTTGTTAAACACTTGTAATGCTTATTCTTGGCTTAAAAACACGCCTTAACTACCTGTTGAAAAAGCACTTATGAGCGGGATTGAGGATTAGGAAAACTTGAGTCTTAATGACCTGAGAATTATAAGTCCGAGGGTCATTATGAAAGTTTAGTTGGAAAGGTATCGGGACACATAAGTGGGTCACTGGGTGGGTCAGTCATCACATAATAGCGACTTGTTCAATACTTGCCATCCACGTGCAAAACCTCATTTTGATTCAACAAAGAGGTTGCAACCACCTTCAAAAAGGGACTTTTACAATGAGGTCTGTATTCGTAAACCGGGAGTCGTAAGCTTTTATCAGAAACCCATGAATAGAAATATAGCGGGCGATCTGGCGTTTGGAATTTCAGGCGGACGGAGATTCATCCGGCATTTAAGGCATAGACGGTCCGACAGCAACTTCTGTGGGAGGCTGACCTCTTCAAAACAACAAAGTGGTTGCGGAAGTGGTCCATATATGTTACAAATCAATTATGCAAAATGAAGCGAACAGTAAAGAACGAGAGGTTGTTCTTGACTCAATAACCGAGGGTGTTTTCACAGTTGATTCAAGCTGGCGAATCACGTCGTTTAATCGAGCAGCTGAGGAAATTACAGGTATTCGGCGTGAGAAGGCCGTTGGGCCGCGGTGTAGCGATATTTTACGGGCAGATGTCTGTGAGACCAACTGCGCGCTTCGTGAAACAATGAGAACTGGCAAACCGATAATCAACAAAGCCGTCCATATCGTTGATGCTAGAGGAGAGCGACACGCGATTGCCATATCTACGGCTTTGCTAAAAGATGAAAACGGCAAGGTTATTGGAGGTGTGGAAACTTTTCGTGACATGAGTTTGGTCGAAGAACTTCGAAAGGAAATTGAAGGCCGATACTCCTGTGAGGATATTATTAGCCAAAATCATCGGATGCAAAACCTATTCAGTATCCTTCCCAACATTGCAGAAAGTGATTGCACTGTTTTAATTGAGGGCGAGAGTGGGACCGGCAAGGAACTTTTCGCACGGGCAATCCATAATTTGAGCTTCCGCAAAGATAAACCTTTTGTTGCTGTCAACTGTGGCGCTCTGCCTGATACTCTTTTGGAATCTGAGTTGTTTGGTTATAAAGCTGGTGCGTTTACGGATGCCAAGAAGGACAAACCCGGCCGATTTGCCTCAGCTGAGGGAGGAACGATCTTTCTAGATGAGATAGGAGATGTATCGACAGCTGTACAAGTACGGTTGCTGCGTGTTCTGCAGGAGAGGACGTATGAGCCGGTAGGGGCTGTTGCCTCGACCAAAGCTGATGTGCGTGTCATCACAGCGACTAACAAAAAACTTAGTCGATTGGTTGAACAGGGCAAGTTCAGGGATGATTTGTATTATAGAATCAACATTATGAAATTGGAACTGCCGCCGTTGCGGGAGCACAAAGAGGATATTCCGCTTTTGGTAAATCACTTTATCAGTCACTTCAATCGACTGCGCCACAAGAATATTAGCTGTGTCACAAATGAGGTGCAGGCGGCCCTCTTGGGGCACGACTATCCGGGCAATGTGCGTGAGCTTGAGAATATTATTGAACACTGCTTTGTCTTATGTCAAGGCGAGATAATAGAGGAAAAACATCTGCCAGCATCTATTCGTCCAAGTTCAAAATTGGATATAATCAAAGGTGGCGAGCCTGCGACTCTTAAACAAATGGAAATCGTTTTAATAACAGAGTCTCTGCGACGACACAAGGGCAATAAAACAGCTGCAGCCAGGGAGTTGGGGATCGATAAAAGCACGCTATTTCGCAAGATGAAGGCATTCGATATCAGACCAGAAACGTATAGCAAGTAGTTTCTGTTGTACCCTCTTGAGCATATCAATTTACCACAACAGCAGTTGTATTTTGCAATGATAGCATTGTGCCAAGCGTTGCAATATGCAATGAAAGCTGTAGCCTTCCACGCAACTTAAGCACACATCAGTTTTTTTAATCCTTTCTTGGATAAGATGTTACAGTCATTCTTTCTTAGTTTCCCACTTTTTTGGCACATTGTTTGTTCAACTGATATTTGAAAGGTTAGTGCAATGAAGATAGCTATACCAGTTTGGGATGATTATGTCTCGAGTGCTTTCGACTTTGCTCACCGGCTTTTGTTGGTGGATATCGAAAATGGCAGTGAAATAAACCGCTCGGAAGTCTCATTGAAGGTTGAATCACTACCCGAGAGGGCAGCCAAATTGAAAAGCCTTGGAGTTGGCGTGTTGGTGTGCGGAGCAATTTCACGAGCACTCGCGAATATGATCGCAGCGTCGGGAATTCAGGTACTCCCGTTTGTAACCGGTCATGTGGACGAGATATTGCAGGCGTATCTAACTGGCCAATTGATGCAACCACAGTTTGCGATGCCTGGTTACTGGCCAGGTGCACGGAAAGGCTTTGGACGCAGACGGCGAGGATGTCGATGGCAAGGCGGCCATGGTAAGGCAAAGTAAGCTATCTTTGACCACAACTGTGGATGGTAAGAGCAGGGATGTGTAACCGACGGGGACGGAGTCTAAGCAGAACAAAGAAAGAAAGGAAAGAAAAATGAGAATTGCAATAACAGGGCAAGGAAAGGATCTTTCAAGCTACGTAGACCCAAGATTTGGTCGGTCTAAATGGCTTATTGTCGTGGATACCGATACGGGAGAGTTCGAGGCACATGACAATTCTGTGAATCTAAATGCTGTTCAGGGAGCTGGTATCCAGACGGCACAGAATATAGCCAATCTCGGTGTTGAGATAGTAATAACTGGCAATGTTGGTCCCAACGCCTTTAAGACACTTAACACAGCGAATGTAAAGATGTTTCTTACCGACGCTCAAACAGTTCAAGATGCGGTAGATTTATTCAACGCAGGCAAGTTAAACGAGGTCAACAAGGCTAATGTTGAGGGTCATTGGGTTTAGAAATTAACTCTTGAATTAGGTAAATAGAACCATGCGGATTTATTTAGATTGTATTCCTTGTTTCGTTCGTCAGGCACTCGATGCAGCAAGGCTGGCTACTGACGGTGTGCAGTTTCAACTGGTCGAGCCTCAAAACGGCCACCAAGAAATCGCAATAACGCAGGCTGATATAAATAACTTGATTCGGTCAAAAGCCGGAGTCTTCGCCGCTATTAGGATTCTT
>Ga0114919_10002710_pt1 | contig 14303 bp, 9 predicted proteins | sample BlataG_FD_88682 | JGI IMG/M metagenome (GOLD analysis project Ga0114919, IMG submission 88682) | Deep subsurface microbial communities from Black Sea to uncover new lineages of life (NeLLi) - Black_00105 metaG | ecosystem: Environmental > Aquatic > Marine > Oceanic > Sediment | place: Atlantic... | reverse complement strand
CAGACGCATTACCAGAAATAGAAAAGCCTACAGAAATTACAGAAACTGAAGCTGCTCCAGGGGCACCTACAGAATCAGCAGTAACACTATGACTCTCAACATGCGGATCTTCTAAAATAATATCTTGAAGAATGCCTGTACTATATCCAAACATTCCAACTTCATCAAGAGTAGTAGAATTGATATATAAATCAAATATAGTATTCCCATTTCCATAAAAAGTACCAGTGAATGGAGTAGATGAACTACCAATGGGGAGGAATCCAGCTCCACCATTCCATCCGCTAGTAGGGGAAGCACCAATATCTACCATCAAATAATAAGTTCCACTAAGATCCTGATCAACATCTTGAAGTTGCTGAAGAGTATAAATATAATATGTCGCAGCCTTTGCCTTCCCAACATCAAACACAAATTCAACAGCAATCGTTGGAGTTAACGACATTAAGACAATCAAGAAAATTAATACTATTCTCATGTTTGCCTCGAAACATACATTAGTCCAATAGCGAACGCTACGAAGAATATCAATACCCACAATGGCAAGACTCCAGTGCTCATGAATCCTCCCATAAGAACTATCATTACGAGAAGTGCCATCAATAAACTTCCTACTATTAAATAGATTAAAAAACCTATTCCCATAGATACACCAAATACCATCATGATGTATAACAGAGCTGGCTCCATTCCTATATCATCACCAACCTCTTCGAATATCTCGTAGAGCGGCAAATTGCTTGCGTCCCCTTGTTGGGTCATTTGACTTTGAGGAGGAACAACCCATTTATTAGGAAGATCTATGTCACCCTGACCAGGATAGAATCCTCCACCTCCAGCTAGCTCATTGGTAACATAGACAGTAACTCCATCTATCATGCTCGCTAGAACATAACTCGCATTATTACCATAAGGAGATACGTCCGTAATTGTCCCAGGAGAAGTAGGAGGAATTAAGTCCCACGGCTGGAAACTAAGACTCATTGTATTATCTGTATAACTGGCTACAGTCGTAAAGTTTAATTCATTTCCTATATCTGTTCCATGACTATTCGTAGCAAAAGCTCTATAATAGTATGTAGTGTTAGAAGTTAAACTTGTAGCTTCTTCATAAAAATTACCAACAGACAAACCGAATATTGTTGCTACAGTATTATCAGAAGCCGTAGGAGATCCTGTAGTATTATAATAAAATCCTCTTTCTATTAATGTAGAGTCTCCTACACTACTAATGTATCCAACCATACTCACTGAATCAGTCCCAACGTCAACTACTCCTAATGTACTAACAATAGGTTCTCCCAAAGCAAAAACAATATTTTTTTCAGACGCAAACTCAATAACAACCGTAGTTAACGAAATTAAGACAATCAAGAAAATTAATACAATTCTCATGTTTGCCTCGATACGTAAATAATTCCTATTGAGAAAGCTACGAAGAATATTAATATCCAAAGCGGCATAACACCAGTCGACATAAACCCTGCCAACATCACCATCATTACAAGAAGAGCAACAAGAACACTACCTATTATCAAGTAAATCAAGAAACCTATCCCCATCGCCATTGCCAAAACCATCATCGTATAAAGAATTGCAGGATCCATGTTTAGTTGATCAGCAGTCTCTTCGAATACCTCATACAATGGCAAATTACTCGCATCGCCTTGCTGAGTCATCCCAGATTGAGGAGGTACTATCCATTTATTAGGCAACTCTGCGTCTCCCTGTCCTGGATAAAAATTCCCTCCAGTAGCCAACAATTTTGGAGCCCAGACAGTTATTCCATCTGTCATCTCAGCCAATGTATATGAAGCGTTGTTTCCATAGGCGGACACATCTGTAATTGTTCCAGGAGAACTTGGAGGAACAATATTCCATGGCTCAAAGTCTAAATACATAGTATTGTCATTATACGAAGGAATTGTGTTAAACGGGAATTCTTCTCCATATCCAGTAACATAAGCATTCGTTGCATACGCTCTAACATAATAATGAGTATTTCCGCTAAGTCCCGTTATTGTATCATACCACTCAACAGGAGGAGTAAGAATTGGTGACTGAATCCATTTGCTGTCAGAAATGGTCGGAGAACCACTAGTTCCGTAAACGAATCCCATTTCGCTCAAGCTAGAGCCACCTTCATTATATAGATATCCAACTGCCGAAACCGAACTAGCTCCTACATCATAAATCCCTAACGTATAAATATCAGGATAATCATGAGAAAAAAAGGTAATTTCATTACCGTATCCTGTTCCTTCTGTATTCGTGGCAAAGGATCTCATATAGATATCAGTTAATGGCGGTAGTCCAGTGACAGGACCAGAATAAGCCCCCGTACTAAATGTTCCACTCTCATACCAACCATAGTCAGCAGTAGTTGGAGAACCCGTCAAGTTCCAGCAAAACCCTCTAAATGTTGGATCTATTCCTCCAGTATCTGTTATAGTACCATTTCCAGTACATGTTGTAGAAGTTATATCACTAGGAAATTGTGTTGTCAGAGAAGGAGATGTAGCGGTAAAGAAAGATACAGTATTGCCATATCCTGTACCTTGAGCATTCGTAGCATATGCTCTCATGTAAATGGTTTGACCAGAAGGCATTCCAGTAACTGCTCCAGTGTAAGCTCCAGTACTGAAAGTCCCAGTCTCATACCATGTATTGTCAGCTATAGTTGGAGCCCCTGTTGTATTCCAACAAAATCCTCTTGTGTTAGGAGCTACTCCACCGATAGAAGTAATGTTACCATTTCCTGTACAAGTTGTTCCAGTTATATCAGTAGAAGCAGATGTTGTAAGAGAAGGAGGCGCGTCAAAAGTTACTGTTTTGAGAACAGAAACATTCTGAGGATCAACTGCTGTATTGCCATTCGCAGAACCATACAAATGAACATATAAACCTTCCTCAACTTCATACCACTGTCGATTCTTGCCATAAGCAGTAAATCCACCCCATGCTTCGCCTGGAAACCAGTCCGCTTCTACTTCGAATGCTGCACTTGGAGTTCCTATCGTACCATCCACTGCAATCTCAACTTGCTTGAAATACCAATCATAAGGAGCACTTGTCTCTGGAGTATTTCCTATAAAAAATGTATTACCGAAACCGCTCTTGACAATACCACTATATCTATTCCTTTGAGTAGTAAAAATTTCTTTGGACTGGTAGGTAGCCGTGTTGAGTGAACCAGAGTTAGGATTTATGCCAAAGGTATATAAATCAGTGGCGTCGTTTGCATCAACGTCCGTCATTGCATAAGTGTAAGGAAATGTAGGATCAGCACTATTGTATCCAACATATACTGACGAAACGATATTATTTAACTCGCCAACTCCACCAAATCCGTATATTTTGTTGGCTGAAGTAAAACCGTTTTTATCCGCATTAAATGTCCTTACTCTATCAACAAAGCCATATCCGACAAAATCAGCAGTATAGGTATAGAACCAGCAAGTGCCAGCGACATAATGTAGTGTAGGCCAATTCGGTCTCCAGTATGAGCCAGCTATTTGTTGATGCCACTCGAATGCCAGAAGACCATTAGTATTGTCAACAGTGAAACATGAGACCTGAAACTGAGCAAGATGATCATTGGCAGCTATCATAATTGTATCCCCATTTCTTGCCCAAGCTGCCTGATCACTTGAGTTATCTACTGAATTATTTGCGGAAGAGACTATAGCTTCAGTAATCGTCCCATTAGTAGCAATCTGTATAGTCTGTAACTGAGTCTGTCCACTATTTATCAGATTCATTAGAACATAATAGTTGCTACCACCTGAGTACATGATACCAAGACTAGCGTTTTGATTAGGATAATCATCTCTGTACAACCACTTATCCACTGTAGTAATTGTGCCTGTACTACTGATCTGCAAGGTCTCAACGAATATATCATATGCTGGTCCACCTACGTCTATTTGATAATGAACTACATAAATGTTATTGCTACCCTCAACATAACAAATTTCCTGAAGATCAGGAAGATTACCAGCTTGTCCATTTGACAGCCATTCAGTATCAGCAACTTCACCGTCCGCTACTGTTATAGTAGGTAACAGAAAAGGAACACATAATCCTACGACCATCGAGAAAAGAACTAAGAGAGAAATAGTTTTAGTCGTCATGTTTGCCTCGATACGTAAATCAGTCCAAATGCGAATGCTACAAAGAATATGAGTACCCACAATGGCATCACGCCTGTACTCATAAATCCTGTAAGAAATACTACCATCAATAGAATTGCTATAAGTATGTTACCTATGATCAAATAAGTGAGAAAACCTAAACCCATCGTTATAGAAAAAGTTGCTAGGATATAAAGCAATCCAGTTTCCACTCCTATATCAGCCGCAGCTTCGTCAAACAATTCCCACAAAGGCAAATTGCTAGAATCACCTTGTTGTGTCATTCCAGATTGTGGAGGAACTACCCATTTATTCGGCAAATTCAAATCGCCTTGAGAGGGATAAAATTCACCACCACCGCTTAAGAAACCAGAAACATAAACAGTAACTCCGTCTATCATATTTGCCAAAGTATAACTCGCATTGTTTCCATAAGGTGATACGTCAGTTATAGTTCCAGGCGATGTTGGTGGTATCAAATTCCAAGGCTGAAAGTCTAAATACAAAGTATCATCCGTAAAAGCAGGAACAGTGCTAAATTCTACAGTACTCCCGTATCCTGTACCATCAACATTGGTCGCATAAGCTCTAAGATAATGAACTGTGTTACTGGATAAAGCATCTATAAGCATAGCATATGTGAAAAGATTGAAACTACCACTCTGAGAAGTAGTATTGTCAGCAATTGTAGGAGCTCCAGTAGTATTCCAGCAGAAACCCACTACTGTCACATCAGAGTCACCCTCATCAATCAAGCTCCCTACGGCAGTAGCAGATCCGCTAAATATATGAGTAACATAATCAGTTGTAATAATAGGAAATGCAGTAACCGAAAGAGCTCCAGGAGGAAGATTATTCAATAAATAAGGATATTCATTGTTTATAGAAGGATTAATTCCCCATACACTTGTGAAATTCCATCCGACATCAGTAAAGGTACTTTCTGTTTTCATTTGGATCGTAGTCGCAGGACTTCCACTTGAACTACAATCTGGACCAGCACCAATTACATCAGAATCCCAAAAAGAAGTAACATAAGTAGGATTAGCATCACATTGCCCCGTTAATACTCCCGTTGAAGTATCAAGAGAAACACCACTAGCATAACTATCAGTAATCACTGTAGTACCAACAGTATCCAATGCTTCAAATCCACTAGCAGTACCTCCATTCCCAATTACCCAAAACTTAGAATAACTATCTGAGATACCTACTCCTCCCAATAAGTTTCCAACAAAGAAACCTGCTTCATACTCCAATCCAGCAAGAGCATTAGCAACATTAGCTTCTCCGTCAGCAAAACACTCAGAAATAGTAACAGTTCCATTTCCTTCCATAAACCCACCAAACCCACCAGTCAAACCAATATTGCTAGTTCCAAATAAATCATGGTCTGAGACAGCATAGCATCGAGTAAAATAAACATCGGCTAACACATCCGGTTCAGAAACTCCAAAAAAACCACCTAATTGATAACTCATATTTTCTTCAACGATAATATCTACTTCAGACGAGCAATCTTCATAAACAATTTCACTAAGTGCTCCAAATGCAGTAGTGTCAGCTCCAACAAATCCACCACCACCCTCAATAATATCTGTTATAGCGTTCGACTCAACAGTTATTGTTCCAGAAGAAGAACAGTCGTCGAAATATACACGATTTTGAGCTACACCAATAAATCCACCAAGATTGCATTCATATCCAAAGTTTACATCCATATAAACATCAGAAGTACAATTCGTAATAGTAACGGAGCGAAAGCCAGGATTACTTACTGCCGCAGATCCTAAAAATCCCCCAATCACGATTCGAGAAGAAGTGCCAACGTTCAGAAATGTAATGTCACCAGACACATCAACATTAGAAATAGTTCCGCTAGTAAACATTCCTGAAACTGATCCCATATAACCATTAGTACCAGAAGCTATCCATGTACTAGTAATATCAACATTGGTCATATTGAAATTTTGTAGATAAGAGGTTAAAGCATCGTCACCAACAACTCCAAACAATCCAATATATTGATCTGACCTCGCAATATATAATTGATCTATCGTATACCCATTACCTTGAAGCGTCCCTTCAAAATAATTTCCTAGACCATCACCTATAGGATCAAATCCAAGACCACCATTCCAAGCAGAAGTAACCGAAGCATCAATATTATTCATTAACTCATAATCTTCAGTTAGATCCAACTCCATGTCTTGAAGATCATTAGCATTAAATATTTCAAGTAACCCATCTCCATCACCGTCAGATAGTGTAGGATGAGCTTCTACTTTATCCACAAAAACAATAGACACTGGAAGTATCCATAAAGCTACCATTATGAAGATAAGTAAAACCCTAAGTTGTTTCATCCACCACAACCTTTTTCTTCCAAACATATTTCCTTGAGAGGCCATAATTGATCAAGAAACACAATCCCACCGCCATCAATGATGACACTAAATAATGTATTCCTGCCAAGTCAGTTAAGACAAACAACAACGCGAAATATATTCCTCTAGTTAACATTGTTGCCATCAGATATCTGAAGTATCCTGCCATACCACCATTCTGTCTGAAAGTTATTTTAGAATTAGCCAAGTAATTCCAAACACTGTTCACAGAGAAAGCAATAACAGCAGAAATCATATAATACAAATTCACTATATCAGTGAATAGGAACAATAAGGAAAAGTTGATAATATAACCTGTTCCTCCAACTAAACCAAATCTGACTATCTCCATATTGTATAATTTCTTCATTTTTCTCCTTGTTGAAAAGGCATATAAGACAACACTCTTTCTTTTGCAAAAACATTCAATTGGAGTTGTCTAGCTCCAGATCCATTCTTCAAATCGTTCACGTCAAATCTAACAACTCCATTAGAAATCGGATAGCAGAAAATAAAGTAATCACAAAACAAATTAAACCTATTATCAATAGGGAACATTGAAGATATGGTCATATAGATCACATTCCCTAGATAGTTCGACTGTAATACTGCTATCAGCAGATTCTTTTTCTTGTCTCCAATCTCTGGAGAATTATTTATAACTTCTACAGGATAATCCAAGACTATTATCGAATTTTTGACTTTGTCTACTTCACCAAAGTCAATTGTTTTATGCTCATATAAAAGGGGTAGATCGGAAAACACTTCCTTCTTCTCTAATTTCGCCAGAGTCGCCATTACATGAGTCGCACCACATAAAGGGATACCTTGAACGATAGTAAACACTATTCCCCCTTTTGAACATGAATTATCATATCAAGAACATTATGTTTTTTGTCTTCATTCAAATCTCCAATCTCTTCCCAGTCAACTTTCTTATATTTCTCAGGTATATAGATATCTACATTCGAAGGCTCTATTTTAGGAATATCATCATTCGTTAAAGGTACTACACTTCCTTCGTCATCAGTAAATAATACAGCCACCACAACAATGATAATAATCATCACTAGAAAAGCACCAAACAATTGCCAGTCAACTTTTGAAATTCTTTTAAGTAAAGAAACTACCATGTTTCTCATTAGATCACCTCCGTAGTACCATCAGACCATGTTCTTATCACAAACCATCTTCCAAATCTATAGACCTCTACCTCACTTACTATATAAATTTGTGGAGGTGCTCCTGCTTCACTAAACTGATAAGGATCATCCTCTAACATCCTTTCAATCATCTGGTCATTTATCTCTTGCGAGAAGAACTCACTTATTCTTTCAGGAACAGGATCATTCTGACTTGGATTATAAATAGTAGGTCTATTATCCGCATCAGCACAGATATTGTCCTTGTCTTCGTCGTTCATAGAATCATTAGGGCAAATATCACATTTATCACCTATTCCGTCCTTGTCATTGTCTAACTGTTTGTTAGGTGTCAACGGACAGTTATCACAAGAGTCACCAAATCCGTCACTGTCTACATCTTCCTGAGAATTATTAGCGATTAGTGGACAATTATCACATACATCACCTAATCCATCATCATCTGTATCAACCTGACTTCTAGATACAACTCCTGGACAATTATCTTCTCCTATCGTGGCTTTGACATCGATTTCACAATCTATTAAACTAGTCGAATAAGGTTTGGCTGACAAATCAGCAACTGTCGTTTTGTTTAACCAGAATTTAACAGTTCCCTCTTCGTCCCACATAGCTACATTGAAATTTACTCGTACTACACTTTTATTTCCAGTATATCCCTTTCCTGGAGACAAGGAGAAAAACATCACGTTGACGGTGTTCGTGTGATTATCCTGCTCAATATAAAATCCGCTTTGTACAGACTCCAAATGATCCCCTTCTATTACAGAGGAAGACATTACAAGACTAGGACCAAACTGTAAAGTAAACTCCCCTCCTCCAACAATATGCTTCCCAGTATCCATCATTACATCAATGTAAAACTTGCTACCCATCTCCACTTCTTCAGCTGACGGAACAAGAGTGAAAGTTATAGCATCTTTTGCCATAACTTGACCTGATACACTCTGTGCTATAACTGGGGATAATGATAACAGTATTAGTAAAAAGACTATTAGAACATTTACTTTCTTCATAACATCTCCTTAAAAGAACATTCCGCCTGGACCACTTGAAGGACTAATCAGGCTATTAGATTTGCCTGGAGGGATTGTTGGCTCAGGTGGAGGACCATCACTATAAACAACTACCAATTTAGGTTTATAACCTTCACCCTTATCTGATAACCAGTGTTCACAACCCGCCGTACCATTTTGATTACCCCCAGGATCAGTATCAGTAGCATCATTAACTATTCTTTCTGCAAGTTTAGTTATACCAGTCTTAGATATCGCAGCCATTCCATTAGCATTAAGTTCAAAATCATAATAGCCAGTGGTATTATAATCAGCATATACCATAGCAGTATCGCAAAAAGGTGTTGTGCCAAAATCATTCTTATCATAATCTGCGAGAATCAGTGCATTATTCGATGCAGGATTAGAAGAATAAATATTTATCGAAAACTTCCATGTCCAGGTATCGTAGACTGCCCCTGGTATACCATGAAAAGATAGAGTGGTAGAACTAATAGTACAATCGTCAGGCAAGGATGATGTGTCAAATGTATATATCATCCTATAGATAGTATATATGCCAGAGGCATCTCCTGCAAATACAGCCCCATATGCATTAGTAGAATCAAGCGCATGGGTTCCAGCACCATCATGTATATCAGCCCACCCCTTTCCACCAGGAGGAACATACCTACGGACCATACCATCTACTGTAGTATTACCTGAACCTGCATCAGGATAGAACGTTGCGGAATCACTAATATATACTATTTCTTTTTCTCTGAGTAACTCTTCAAAATCCGCAACAGTAATAAATTCTATATCATCACTTACGGCGAATGAACCTAAATGTAATCTATACGGACCAGATTGGTTATAGATAATAGTTAGGTAATCGTCAGGAACTTCGGTGAACTCCCAAAATCCTAACATTCTGCCTTCGATAAGTCTAAGATATCTTTTACAAATTCCATAGTCCCAGACAAGTACATTATTCTGGTAATTTTCATTGTAAGGGTCCGTTCCTAAAAGAGTGGGCTCGGTATCTTTAGGAAGTATCTCCTCCCCGCCCATAAACAGTTGAGCATTGAATTGTAATGTATCTCCATCTTTAGTGTCAGCTTGGTCATTTTCAACTACAAGTGATACTAAATCATTCTGTACAACTCCAACAAAGGTATTCTGTTCTGCTAAGTAATAGGAACCTCTATCTATCCATGCAGGTAATATAGAATTTCCATAGGCGTCAACATAGGGTAGATTTCCTACAACTAAAACACTTTGAACTGTCTTAGTATCCAGATATGTCCTAGAACAAGCTAAAGCATTGTCAACACCATCTATACCATCAGGTACTTTCTCTCCATAGTCCCTCTCTAGAATAGTAGTATTAGGATCTAATCCTGCTTTCGTAAGAATATCCTTAGTTTCCTGTTCCTCTACAACACTACCCTCAGTATCCTTTACTTCAATACTTACCTGAGAAACAGACGTAGGAGTAAAGGTAGCTAACAGTAATATAAGAAGGAATAGTATACTTATAAATCTTTTTATCATATTTCTTTACCTTTCAGAAGGCCATGTTATCTTCATCATAATAGCATCTGCATCACCTACCATTGTATCACTACCATTGTCTGCATCCCTTAACATCTTCCAAATAACTATATCACCAGCAGCCCATCCAGGGTCAAACTCACTAATAACAGAAGTGTTAATGTCTTCAGTCGTACCATCAATAGTAGTAGTTACTGACTGGGCAGCACCTAAAGCCGCATCATACTGCTCACTGTCAGTTCTCCCAACAGTTTGGACTGACCATACAACATCACCAGCAGTAGGTGTCCCCGTCCATAATATAGTAGGAGTTATACTGCCACTCGTATAGGTATCAGGTATAATAAACTCCCAATAGGCAATCTCATCAATGGCTGGTTCAAACCCTAACGTGTAGTAACTCATATTAGTACCATCAGTCATTGACTGACCAGCACCAGCAGAAGTAGGAACGATTGCTCCTCCAGGAGTCAAGATGATTTCATATTCAGTAGCAGCAAGAGTTACTGTTCCTGCAGAAGTAGTTGAGAAATCATCAGTATCTAAACGAGTTGTAATTACAGTAGTACCACTAGCAGCAGGGAAAGATATAAACTCGTTATCTATAGTTACAGTAGGATCTGATAATGTTAGATGTCCTGTTAACTCAAGGTTGTCAGGACCGCATGTATTGAACCTTACAATAGTATCTGTCCCGTCATCATCAACCTCGTCTCCTCTATTGCTATCACACAAATAGTTATTCTCAACAGTATTATCATTAGCATTTGAGTCAATATGAATAGCGTCAATGAAACTGTGAGTAGGAGTGAGACCTATAATCCTATTATCTGAAATTAGAGTATTATTAACATCACTATATATACCTTTACCATTAGGCCATGCAGTATCCTCAATATTCTCTACATAATTTCCAGTTACTACACAATCATCTGCATCTACATCAAGATATATACCACTAGCTGTTGTCAATCCATGAACATAATTATCTTCTATTAAAGTTCTTGAAGCTGCTCCTCTGACAAATATTCCAGTGTTATCTCCAAGGTTGTAAAAGTAATTGCTGACTATAGAATTATCCGTTGCATTACCTTCAATTAATACAGCAGGATCATTTGGATTGTCTACAGTATTATTAGAAAAAATGCAACCTGTTAGCTCCTCCTAATTGTATTGCATTGCCTACAGGTTCTATAAGGCGATTTGCAATGAAAGAGCAATTGTTCGAAGTGCCCGAAATTGAAATACTATCATCACCAGAATATTTAACAATATTGATTGTAAGTAGAGTTCCAGGAGAGTCATACAAACTTAATCCATCTGTAACACTATTCATGACAGTATTACCCACTATCTTACTATCACTGGAATTATTTAAAGAAATCCCAGAAGTATTAGGAGTTCCAACGAAATTAGTTGCAATTGTCACATCTGAGAAATCTTGAACAAGTATACCATTCGTAGATGTAGTATTCTTTATAGTATTGTTAGTGATAGTATGCCCACCATGAACTCTTGCATCACTAGCCATTTTAGTCATTATGCCAACAGCACAATTATCGATATAGTTACTGTCGATCGTTACATTAGTATGAGCATTGAGAGTACCGGAAGTAGCTTGATCCTCTATATAAATACCCGCATCATCAACACCACAATCCCAAACAAAATTATCTCTAACATTAATATCCCAACATTGCTCATCCCATGCTCCCCCAGGACCAAATGTCTTATTACCGATCATGATACCTTCATTTGTCTGATCCCAAATAAAGTTTCCATATGCCTCTATCTGATTGCAATGATTTCTAATTGTTACACCAGCATGGTAACAGTCATAGAGGTAATTTCCTCTCATAGTGACATTGCTACAGTCATCAACACCTACACCTATTCCTCTACGAATTCTATCTTCTTTATGAGTAGGATGACCATTTGAGTCTGTGTCCTGTACCCAACAATTTTCAATCAAACCATTAGTTAAATGTCTGAATACAACTCCTGGAGTATTGCCAGTTACTCCGTCGTCACGACCACCATCTATCCAGAAGTTTCTAACAGTTACTCCAGAGCAACCAGTAGAGCTACCTGCGTTGATGATCGTAACACCGTCTGCATTACCTCTTCTAAGTATCCTAGTATCCCAACTGGCTGCTTCATACACAGTAGATCCTGGGACAACAATGCTACCTATAGTCCAGTAATCTCCAGGATATTGATAGACAAGTCCTCCTGCCCCTTCTTGTAATGCTGTATTAATTGTTGTTTCCATCTGCGAGCCAGAGCAAACGTATGTAGCCGCATCTTGATAAATCTGAAGAGAAGTTTCAGAAGCGATAGTAATAGCTGTACCACTTATTGTACCACTACTTGTAGAACTAATAGTTACAGTGTTTCCTGCTATACTTGTGTCAATGCCTGAACCACCAGCAATCGTCAATGCGCTAGTTAAACTTGTTGGACTAGTTGCTCCTGAATCACCACTTATCTGATACCATATATTCTGATCCCCTCCTTGACCACCACCTCCACCATGCATAGGTCTTATATCAATAAAATAGGAAGTAGAACCAAATGCACTAACTCCACTTTTGAACACAAATTGAGCAAGAGGGGATACAATACCCTGATGGCCTGGAGGATATACAACACTTTCGTCAATTGCTGCCTGTTCTCCTGAGTGCTCTGTTTGAGGATACACATATTCTAATTCCCCAGTACCCTCTATGAATACCCAACCAGAATACCACTTACCAGCACTTGTAGATGTAGTACCTGTTCCATTATCCCAATTAGCAAAATCTACACCATTTGTTGCACCAGTAGACCAAGTACCTCCCACATGGAAGTAGGCTTTCACATCATTACTTGCATGACCAGATCCTGACGAGTATAAAGTGTCTGATATTGTATGAAGATCTAAACCATACAAATAATAACTGCCAGTAGTTACAGTGAAGTCATTAGCATTAGTACCATCAGCGTCCGGAGCAACTACTAGTCCACTAACCACCATAGTAGCATGGAGTGAATATAGACTTTCCTGAACAACCTGAAGACTATCCTTAATGATAGAAACAGTGAATATATGCTCAATGTCACCACCATAGGTTGTAGCAATCGCAATTAGAGCATACTGACCTACTAATGCTCCGGTCGTAAACTGTAGTGTACCACTACCTGCTACTGTCGCATAAATATAAGTAGTAGCATTATCAGTTAAGGCATAATCAGTACCTCTGGCATCTGTCTCAACTAAAGTTTCATTAACAAATACTTCACCTTCAGACCACTGAATATTTAATCCACCCTCATCAGTAATTGTAATAGCATCAAGAACACCATTCTTAGTAGTATCTCCCAAGAACGCATCCAATGTTTCATCTTCGCCTAGAACAAGTGTATATTCTCCGTTCTGAGTTCCAGACTCCCACTTACTAGTTGTAGGATTCCAAATTAGCACATTTCCAATATCTGCATCAGCATTAGACGTCCCTGTATCTACATCAAGCAACTCTGAGAGTGATGGAGTACCACTTCCCGGAATATCTGTTAAATACTGACCACTACCATAATAGTAATCAGCATAAACATCCCCATCAACCATTAAGTCATCACCAATACCTACAGGACTTGTTCCGTATATCGTTCCAGGTATAACTATATCTTGCTGGATATAAACCTCTGGAGCCTGTAAATTAATAGTTCCTGGGGAAACTACCATTATCTCATCAGGACTACCAGAATTAATAAACTTATCCTCACCACTACGGAAGAACATAGCAGCATCACCTTCCATTACTATTTCTCTTTCAAGGCCATCTGCAATATCAGTAAAGGCATTTATGTATATTCCTTCAACAACTCCTGTGACTTGTGCTGAACCCGTTAATGAAGGTTCCCTAATACTAATGGCTCTCCAGTTATTAACAACAACATTATCAGTAAAGTTAGTAGAGTCAATATCTATATACTCTAAGTCACCACTAACAAAGGAGTCACCACTCATGTTAGTAATCATAGGAAGGTAAGTCCAATTACCTATAACACCCCCTGTGTCAGTCATAT
>Ga0114919_10002709_pt1 | contig 14310 bp, 16 predicted proteins | sample BlataG_FD_88682 | JGI IMG/M metagenome (GOLD analysis project Ga0114919, IMG submission 88682) | Deep subsurface microbial communities from Black Sea to uncover new lineages of life (NeLLi) - Black_00105 metaG | ecosystem: Environmental > Aquatic > Marine > Oceanic > Sediment | place: Atlantic... | reverse complement strand
TCCCATCGGGCCAGTTCCATCGCCACCTGGCATCGAAAGTCTCCTTTCACTCAGTAGGACCTTGCTTCCGGATAAACACTCTTTCCCTGGCCGCCAGGCTCACGTCCCCGGCGGGCCGCGACGCCCGCGACCCTGACCACGGCCACGTCCGCCGCCTCGGCCCCGGCCCCGCCCGAAACCGCCGCCGGGCGGGCCCATCGGACCGGCGGGACCGGGAGGCCAGGGCATCGGGTATCCGGGCGGCGGCTGTGCCAGGCCGCCTTCGATCCGGAGGGCTTTTCCCATCACGAGGGCGTCGGCAACCTTGCGGCGGGCACTCTCCAGGATCCGCCCGGCCGTCGAGCGGGAGACGTTCATACGCTTACCCACCTCTTCGTGCGAGAGGCCCTCGCAGTCGGCGAGACGCAGGGCCTCCAGTTCGTCGAAGCCCAGGACAACTTCCGCCAGCATCCGCAGCGGGATTCCCCGAGGCTTGTAATACACCGCCCCCGGGAACCGGCGGATAATACGTGGTATCTGGGGTCTGACCATCTTCTTGTGCACCTCCTCTCGGCGAGGCCCGCATGGCGAACGGGCCTGTGCCGCGCTTCCATTATGAGCATATGCTCAAAACCCGTAGAAGTCAAGCCGGAAATCCGAGATTTTCCGCTTGAGCACAACTGCTTGCCTAGCAAGGGCTTACGGCTGGCAGAAGCGCCTTTTCCCGTATTTACTGGTTGAGGCGCTCTTGTTTTTCGCGGCGCAATCCGGGCCTGGGCTGCCGAGCGGTCCCGAACGAAAGGTGGACGGGAACCGCCTTGTTCAGTAACCTGCGAGTGGGGCCCGTCCGGCGAAATGGGCTAAGGAAACGGAGGCGCGGCATGACATCTGAGTTGGCTGTGTTGGCATACGTTGTCTTGGCGGGATTCTTTATGTCCACATTGCTCGGTCGGGTTTTGGCGGCCGAAGCGGGCGGGATGGCGGAGAGCGAACTCTTGGCCGGCGCCGAGGCGCGGATTGAGAAGTATCGCAAGGCCGACGCCGCCATCTCGGTGATGGATGCCGCCAGCAAGCCGGTGGCTGGGGTGAAGGTCGCCGTGGAGCAGACGCGCCACGCTTTCCTCTTCGGCTGCAATATCTTCTGCCTCAATCCTGCTGAGAACACCCCCGCCCAGAACGGCGGGTTCATTCTTTCGACCGGTGACCAGTGTGGCCGTGACACACCGGACGCGAATATCCGCGAGATGGTCAATGTTGCGAAGGAATTCGGTGCCTATCCGCTGGACATGTCCGCAATCGACAAGGGAATCAAAGCGTTAGAAAGAATATCCTGATGCAATTCGAACTGAACATCGATTATCCCGTTGAGAAAATGGAACTGAGCCGGAAGCGCATGGAGGCGCGCAGGAGGTTCCAGTACGTGGACCGGGTCCCGGTGGGTTTCTGCCTGGCGCCACGTTACTTCACCCCCGTCTTTGGCATCCCCTACAACACGATTTTTAGGAATGCCAAAGAAAGTTACCACTGGCAGTTGCAGTTCCTCAAGTACCGGGTCGAAAACATTCCGGAGGACATAGTCTGTACGGGACCGAGTCTATTCGTGGCGCCGTACTTCGACAATGTGCTGGATTCAGCGGCCTTTGGTGCGGAGGTGATCTGGCCGGAAAACGAGACACTGCATTGCCGTCCGGTGATCACCAGTATCGAACAGATGGACCGTTACCCCATGCCCGAACCCGGCACCGGACTCTGGGCGCAGAGCATCGAGTGGTGCCTGCAGATGCGCGAGTTTGCCCGGAACACCCGCCTCACGTTCAACGGGGTTGAGGGAAAGGTGAACGTGGGCGGGCTCAGCATCAGCGGCCTCAGTCCGCACATGATCGCCATCGACCTTGTCGGAATTGAGTTCTACTGCTGGCAGGTGGAGTATCCGGAACAATGCCACCGATTCCTGAGACGGATCACCGACACGCTGATTGCGGCCCAGCACCATTTCATGAAAATCGATAATCGCACGGGGACCGGATCCTGCGCATTGATCGCGGAGGACACCGCGACCGCCATGTCGCCGGAAATGTTCAAGGAGTTCTGCGTTCCCCACACGGCGCGGTTGTTCGACACTCTGGGCGGGCGAGGCGTGCACATGTGCGGGCCGAGCACGCACCTGCACAAGGCGCTTGTGGAGGATCTCCGCATTACGAGTTTCGATATCTTCGGCTACCAGGTTGATCCCAAGGTGGCGGCGCAAAACCTGGGTGGCAAGGCGTTACTGTGGGGGAATGTCAACCCCATGCTGATGCTGAATGGAACCAAGGCACAGGTAAAGCAGGCGGCCCATGAAGCGCTGGCGGCCATGGCACCTTGCGGCGGCCTGCTGCTCGGTGACGGCGCGAATGTTTGCCCGGGCACGCCGGTGGAAAACCTTGCCGCGCTCACGGAAGCGGCGGAGGAATACGGCTTGCCGCACATAGACAGGCGCTATCGTCCGGAGACGTGATATGGAAGTTCGACGTCCAAGCTGAAACGGAAACAATCATGAACAATACGAAAGGGTCATCGGGCCCATTCCCATCGGGCCAGTTCCATCGCCACCTGGCATCGAAAGTCTCCTTTCACTCAGTAGGACCTTGCTTCCGGATAAACACTCTTTCCCTGGCCGCCAGGCTCACGTCCCTGGCGGGCCCGTCGCCGGTGGGCTAGATGCGGCCACTCTTTTCGGCGATGTCGAGGCGCAGAAGGGCGCGCTTCAGGGCCGCTTCGGCGCGGGTGATGTCGGTATCTTTCTTAGGACGTTTGAGGCGGCGCTTGGCCCGGCGTCGGGCCAAGCGGGCTCGCTCGACGTCGATTTCGGCTGCGCGCTCGGCGGCGTCCACCACGATTCGGACCCGCGTGGGCGTCGCTTCGAGAAACCCGCCATGCGTGGCAAAGCGGTGTTCGTCGCCGCCTGCGCGAATCCGCGCCTCACCGACCCGCAGTGTGGTGATGAGATTCGTATGATTTGGTTCGACGCCGAGGTCTCCGCCTTCGCCGGGTGCGACGACAAGGGCGGCGTCGTCGGCCTCAAAGAGGACCCCGTCAGGCGTCAGGATTTGAACCGTCAGGTGCACCGCGTTGACTCCCCAGAGCGCCCGGCCCTCCACGGCGGGTCTGCGCTGCGCTCCGACAAGCGGGGCGGCTAAACGTCAGCCGCGCGTTCGCCCTCCGCTTTGGTTTTGGCGGGGGCCTGGTCGGGCGATTCTGCCTGCACGCTCAGGCGCTTCGCCTGTTCGCGCGCTTCGTCAATCGTGCCGACCATGTAGAAAGCGGGTTCGGGCAAATCGTCGCATTCGCCGTCGGCAATCTGCCGAAACCCTTCGACGGTGTCCTCGATCTTCACATACTTTCCGGGCAGGCCGGTGAACACCTCCGCGACAAAAAACGGCTGGGTCAGGAACCGCTGGATCCTGCGCGCCCGCGCCACGACCAGTTTGTCCTCGTCCGACAGTTCGTCCAGGCCGAGGATCGCGATGATGTCCTGAAGGTCCTTGTATCGCTGGAGCATCTCCTGGCAGCGGCGGGCGACGCGGTAGTGGTCCTCGCCGACGATGCGGGGGTCGAGGGCGCGGCTGGCGGAGGCGAGCGGGTCCACCGCCGGATAGAAGCCCTGGGCGAAGAGTTTCCGCTCGAGATAGGTCGAAGCGTCCAGGTGGCCGAACGCCGTCGCGGGACCCGGGTCGGTCGGGTCGTCGGCCGGGACGAAGATAGCCTGGACACTCGTGATGGAGCCCTTCTGCGTGGAGGTGATTCGCTCCTGGAGTTCGCCGAGTTCGGTCGCCAAGGTCGGCTGGTATCCGACGGCTGAGGGGATGCGGCCAAGGAGGGCCGAGACCTCCATCCCCGCCTGGGTGAAGCGGTAGATGTTGTCGATAAACAGGAGCACGTCGGCGCCTTCCTCGTCGCGGAAGTACTCGGCCACCGTCAGGGCCGTCAGGCCCACCCTGAGGCGCGCACCTGGCGGCTCGTTCATCTGGCCGTACACGAGGGCGGCCTTGTCGAGGACGCCGGTCTCTTGGACGCTGAGCCAGAGGTCGTTTCCTTCGCGTGTTCGTTCGCCGATTCCTGCGAAGACGCTTTTCCCACCGTGTTCGATGCCGACGTTTCGGATGAGTTCCTGGAGGAAGACGGTTTTGCCGACGCCGGCGCCGCCGAACAAGCCGACTTTGCCGCCGCGCACGTAAGGCTGCATGAGGTCGAGGACTTTGATGCCCGTCTCGAAGACTTCGGTGGCGACCTTGAGTTCGCTGAAATCGGGGGACGCTTTGCGAATCGGGCTGCGGTGATCCGACTTGATTTCGCCGCGCTCATCGACGGGCTGGCCCAGGACGTTCATGATGCGGCCGAGCGTGGCCTCGCCGACGGGCACGGTGATGGGCGCGCCGGTGTCGGCCGCTTCCATGCCGCGCACCAGTCCGTCGGTCGGTCCCATGGCAATGCAGCGGACGCGGCCCTCGCCGAGGTGCTGCGCGACTTCGACCACGAGATTGACCCGGCGCCGGTCGTCCTGGATGGTAATCGCGCTATAGATCTCCGGCAGACGTTCGCCGGGAAAGGCGACGTCCACGATGGGCCCCATGACCTGGGTGATGCGTCCTTTATTCATTGACACGTCCCTTGTGCTAGATGCTCTGTTGGAGCGCATTGGCCCCTCCGACGATGTCGAGCAGTTCCCTCGTAATGTGCTGCTGGCGGGCGCGGTTGTACAGGCGCGTCAGATCGCCGATCATTTCGTCGGCGTTTTCGGTGGCGTTGTCCATGGCGGTCATCCGCGCCCCATGTTCACTGGTTTGGTTTTCACAAATGGCCCGGAAGAGTTGGACCGCGACGTTGCGCATGAGGAGCGCCGAAGCAAGCGCTTCGTCGCCCGGCTCGAAGATGTATGCCTCCCGTTCCTCTTCGCGGGCCTGCAAGTCCTCGATTCGGAGCGGCTCAATCGGCAGGAGCCGTCGCGTCCGGATCCGCTGAGACATCGCCGACTGGAATTCCGCGTATAGAATATCGAGGGCGTCGATCTCGCGCCGCTCGAATCGCTCGACGAACTGCCGCGCCATCTGTTCCACTTCCAGGAAGCGGACCGGGTCCGGCAGGTCGGTCCAGGCGTCGGCCGGTTCCAGCCCGGCGCGATGGAGGGCCACGGCGCCCTTTCGGCCGATGACCGAGACGCGGCGCTCGGGCCCGCCGCCAGATTCGGCGGCCGCCAAACACGCCCGGACAAGATTCTGATTGAACGAGCCGCAAAGGCCCTTGTCGCTGGTCAGGACGAGGAGGGCGATGCGGCGTTCGGAGCGCACCTCCAGCAGGGGGTGCTCGTTGCCGATGAATCGGCGTGCGGCTTCCAGGCGCAGGCGGTCGAGCGCCTCAGCGTAGGGCCTGAGGGCGAGGAGCCGCCGCTGGGCCCGGCGCAGTTTCGCCGCCGCTACCATCTTCATGGCTCGGGTGATCTGCTGGGTGTTCCTGACGCTTCGGATACGCCGCTGGATGTCGCGCAGTGTCGCCACGTCCTATTCCTTAGCCGGTTTTTCTTCCGCTTCGGCGCTCTTTTCGGTGTCGCCGTTCGGTTCATCCTCGATTGACTTGGCGATTTCGTCCACCGCCTCCTCGGCGTCTTCTTTCTTGGTCACGGCGAAGGTTTCTTTGAATTCCTGGACGGATTTTTTGAGTGCGGCATCGAGTTTCTCATCGATGTCGCCCGTTTCCCGCAGGTGTTTCAGGAGGTCCGCCTTTTCGTTCCGCATGAAGACGAGGTACTGTTTTTCGAATCGGCGGATGTCCTCGACGGGCAATTTGTCGAGGTCGCCGTCGTTGGCGGCTTTCAGGATGGCGACTTCTTCCTCCATCGGGAGCGGCTGGTATTGGTCCTGCTTGATGGCTTCGGTGAGGCGCTCGCCGCGCCTCAAAATCTGCCGCGTCGCCTCATCGAGTTCGCTGCCGAACTGGGCGAACGCCTTGTACTCGCCGTATTGGGCGAGATCGGTCTTCAATTGGCCGGCCACCTTTTTCATCGCCTTGGACTGGGCGGCGCCGCCGACGCGGCTGACGCTGTTGCCGACGTCCATGGCCGGCCGCACGCCGCGGAAAAAGAGGTCCGTCTCCAGGCGGATCTGGCCGTCAGTGATTGAGATGACGTTCGAGGGGATGTAGGCGGAGATGTCGCCGGCCTGGGTTTCGATGACGGGCAGGGCGGTCAGGCTCCCGCCGCCGTGCTCCTCATTGAGCCGCGCGGCCCGCTCCAGCAGCCGCGCGTGCAGGTAGAAGACGTCGCCCGGATAGGCTTCGCGTCCGGGGGGACGCCGAAGCAACAGCGCCATCTGCCGGAACGCCCACGCGTGGCGCGTCAGGTCGTCGTAGCAGATGAGGGCATCGCGCCCGCTGTCCATGAAGTATTCGCCCATGGCGCAGCCGGCGTAGGGGGCGAGATACTGGAGCGTCGCCGGCACGCTGGCCGACGCGGTCACGATGATTGTATAATCCATGGCGCCGGCGTCCTCGAAGGTCTGTATGACCTGTGCGACGCTCGAGCGCTTCTGGCCGATGGCGACGTAGATGCAGATAACGTCCTGGTCGTGCTGGTTGAGGATCATGTCCACGAGGATGGCGGTTTTGCCGGTTTGGCGGTCGCCGATAATGAGTTCTCGCTGGCCGCGGCCGATGGGCGTGATGGCGTCGATGCACTTCAGACCCGTTTGAAGCGGTGTATCGACCGGCTGGCGCCAGACGATGCCGGGGGCGAGGCGCTCGACGGGGCGAAACTCGCTGGTCCGGATGTCGCCCCTGCCGTCCACCGGCTGGCCCAGCGGGTTGACGACCCGCCCGATGAGCGCGTCGCCGACGGGGACCTGGACGATGCGCCCGGTGCGCTTGGCCTCGTCGCCGGCGCCGACGAGCCGGTCGTCGCCCAGAAGGACCAGGCCGACACTTGTCTCCTCGAGGCTCATCGCCATGCCGAAGACGCCGTTCGGCAGTTCGATAAGTTCGTTGAACATGCAGTTCTCGAGGCCGAAGACGCGGGCGATGCCGTCGCCGACCTCGATGACCTCGCCGACCTCATCGACTTTGAGTTCGCCGGCCCACTTCCGGATTTGCTGCCGGATGACCTCGGTGACCTCTTCGCTTCGGATTTCCATCTCGTCCGCCTTTTCGCTGAGGGGCTACTCCGCGCGCCCTGCCGGCCGCCTGTTCTTTTGCGGTTTCACCGTGTCGGTCCTCCTATTTGTCGAATCTTGCGACCAGCGCGTCGAGGCGGCCGCGGACGCTGTCGTCGAAAACCGTGTTCTCCAGCCGCACCCGCACGCCGCCAATCAGGTTCTCGTCCACGCGTTTTTCCAGATGGACCTCTTTGCCGCTGAACGAAGCGAGCCGCCCGCGAAGGGCCTTCGCCTGTGCCTCGGTCAGGGGCCGGGCACTCGTGACCCGGGCGACGGTCCGGCCGAGCCGCTCCGCCACGACCCCCTCGAGTGCGTCGGCAATCTCGGGCAAGTGGCCCATCCGACTGTTAGCCACCAGCACGCCGACGAAGGAGCGGACCACGGGCGGCGCCTCGAGCATTTCGAGGATGCGCGCGGCCAGTTTCTGCTTGGCGTCACGTCCGGCGCGCAGACTTTGCCAGAACAGGCGAGCCTCGTGGTCGGGGACCGCCTGAGCCGCAAGCCCCTTGAGGGCGCCAGCGGCCGCCTCGAGGTCCGCGTCCTTCTCAATGAGACTCGCAAGGGCTTCGGCGTATCGCGCGGCGCTATGGTTTCGGGCCATGGTTTTTTAGTCGGTCTTTTCATTGGCCGGCGGTTCATCCCCGCCGGCGGCCACCTTCTTGAGGAAGTCCTGGACGAGCGCTTCGTGGTCCTCGGGATTGAGTTCCCGGCGGAGGATTTCGGCGGCAATCTCGGCGCTGAGGGAGGCGACTTCGCGACGAAGGGCGCGGCGAGCCTGCGCGACTTCGGCCTCGATTTCCTCCCGGGCCTGGTGGATGATCGTTTGAGCCTCCTCGTGTGCCCGCCGGATGGTCTTTTGGCGTTCGGCCTCGCCCTCCCGCTGGCCGCCCTGGACCAGTTCTTCGCGCTCGCGCTTGGCGCCTTCCATCAGGCCCGCATACTTGTCGCGAAGCGCTCCGGCCTCCTCTCGCTTGCCGGCAGCGCTGTCGAGATGGGTGCGAATCTTCTCGGCGCGCTTGTCGAGCATCTCAAGGATGGGGTCCCACAGAAACACGTACAGGATGCAAAGCAGGCCTGCGAAGTTAATCATTACCAGCACGAGATCGAGGCTGAAACCTATGATGTTCCCCGTGCCGGTGACGACGACTTCGACGTCGGGGCGTCCCGCGCGCTCGGCGGCCAGGACAAGGTTCCAGAGTTCCTCGTTCACATGGGCGCCTCTCGGGAGCACCAGTGACTCGATGCGCTTTCCGACGGCGTTGGGAATGCGGACGGGCTCTTCCGTTGCCTCGATGCGCACGGTCCCGACACCGGCCTTTTCGAGCGCCTTGGCCACCCGTTCCTCAAGAATCCGGCCCGAAAAGATCGTCACCGTGAAGGCCTCGGCCAGATGCGAGCCCTTAATCTCGGGCCCGAGCCGATAGACTTTCGCGGTGCCCCGCATCGTCGGAAAGGCCTGGCCGACGAGCCAGGCGACGACGAACAGGATATAGACGGCGATGAAGCCCTTCAGCAGGCGCTTTTTCTTCGGCGCCACGTTCAACGGCGCACCTCCTCCTCAGGCGGATCGGCGTATGGACCGCTCAGGATCCCACGGTGAAAATCAGAATCAGCGCAATGACGAGGCTGTAGATGCCGGTCGATTCCGAGACGGCCTGGCCGATGAGCATCGTCCGAGTCAGGAGGCCGGCCTGGTCGGGCCGTCGGCTGATACCCTCGCAGGCCCGTCCGGCGGCGTAGCCTTCGCCGATGCCCGGTCCGATCGCGCCGAACCCCATCGCGAGCCCTGCGCCCAACAGAGCGGCTGCCTTGACGATGGCTTCTTCCATTTCGATTTCCTTTCTCTTCCGCGCGGGTCCGCCCCGCCCCGGCCATACGGCCCGTATGGGCGGACAGGCCCGCAGTTCCCCTTGGCACTTACATCCTGCCGCCGATGCTCCACAGGAGCAGGGCGACGACGAGACTGTAGATCGAGGTCGAACTGGCGACGGCCGACCCGATGAACATGGTCCGCTGAATAAGAGCGCTGTCTTTCAGGTTTCGTGCGATGCCGGCGCAGGCTTCAGCGCCGACGTATCCGATGCCGACCGAGGGCCCGCTGGCCCCCGCCCCCATGGCGATGCCGGCGCCGAGGAAGGCCGCCATCGGCGGCAGCAAGCCCGCCCAATCGGTGGAGTCGATGCCGACCGTCTGGGTGGCCCCCAAAAGCAAGATGGTGACGACAAACCCGAGAATGGCCCCGTTCTGGGAAAGGGCCTGGGAGATGAGCATCGCGAGGGTGACGCGGCTGCGGCTTTCGGGCATCCGGGCAATGCCGGAGACCGCCTCGCCCGCCACGAGGCCTGCGCCGACCGCGCTGCCGACGGCCGAGAGGCCCATGCAGAGCCCGGCGGCAAGCATCGCCGACCCCATTGCCCAGTTGGTGATCGATTCGGGGTCGGTCGCAATCAGCAGAAAGGCGATGACCAGGCCGAAGATGCCGCTCGTCTCCGAGATGGCCTGTCCGATGAGCATGGTGCGCAGCGTCTGGCCGGCCTCGGCGGGCTGGCGGGCGATGCCGGCCGCCGCCTTGCCGGCGGCGTATCCCTCGCCGACGCCGGGACCGAGGGCCGCCAGACCGACCGACAACCCGGCTGCGACGTACTTGACCGTCTCGAGGAGCCCTTCGCCGCCGCTTGCTGCGATTTCTTCCCACTCGCTCATCGTGTTCGTCTCTCAGGCGGCCGCCGCGCCTTCCTCCTCGCGCGTTTCCCTGCCGCCGACCGGTTCCTCGTCCTCTGTGATTTCGACGGCGATATACGTCAGGCACAGCACCGCGAAGACAAAGGCCTGAACCGTCCCGATGAAGATTCCGAAAAAGGCCCTGAGGAAAATGGGCACCACCGGCTGGATGACGGTGGTGATCATCAGAATGATAATGGCGCCGCCGAAGATGTTGCCGAACAAACGGAAACACATCGAGAGGATTTCAGCGAACTTGCCGACGATGTTCAGGGGAGCCATGAACAGGTTCGGCACCCCGAGTTTCTTCGGCTCCGGCTTGGGTTTGACCATGTAGCACGTGAAGGCATAAAGGCCGAGCGCCCCGCCGAGGCCGAGCGCCCCGTATGGCGCCGTTTTCCAGTGGGCATCGAGAAAGGCTCCAACGGCGTAGCCAAATGCTCCGGCGGCGACCAGGCCGAATAGCGCCATCACGCCCCGGGCCCACCATTTCTGGTACGGCCACGTGAAGCGACCGAGGTGAGGCTGGAAATACTCGTCCAGGTATCGCGCCATCCCTTTGCGCTTGATGGCCAGAACGTGCATCAGGAAAAAGACCATGATCCCCAGGCCCCAGGGAAAGTTGACGTTTCGGGAGGGCTCCTCGGCGCCGGGAATCACGACCGTGCCGTAACCGCTTTCGAAGACGAGGCTGGAGCCGCCGGAACGCTCGAACACATGGTTAATCCAGCGGAACAACGCGCCCGTCGGAAGGATTCCGATCACGTTCGCCGTCCAGACGAACAGGAAGATCGTGCCGATCAGGGGGAGGAACGTGCGGCCGTCCTTCGGCCCCAGCGTGCCATAAACGACGTCTTTGAGGAATTCGACCAGCATCTCGACCAGGGCCTGGCGCCGCCCCGGCACCAACTTCGGCCGCCGCGCCAGCAGGCCGAAGAGAAGCCCGACCAGAGCGACCACCACCACCGTCATGAAGAACGTCTCATAGGTGTAGCCCCAGCCCAGCAGGTTGAGCGGCCAGGGAGGATCCCAGGAGAGGACCTGGTTCGGTATGCTGGGAAGCGCTTCTTCCATCAATGCCTCTTACGTCTGCACCTTATGCCGCCGGGCGTCCCGAACGGCCAGGATCACGGTGACGGCGTTGGCGATGAGAAGGCCGGCGGCGGTCGCCCAGAAATCGATGGCGGGCGTGGCGAACGCGGCAGCCAGCGCTGCCGTGCCAACCGCCAGCCGCATGATTGCCGCAAGGCTCGCCCGCCTTGCCGACGCGCCCCGGCCGATTTGCCGCAGCGTCCGGACTTTAATCCAGTGCGCGGCAAGGCTGGCGGCGCCGCCGAGCGCGAGACCCCCCGCCACGGGAGTGTAGCGCCCCGCGCCTGCGACGACGGCCCCAGCGAGCACGACCGCCACCAGAACACTTGTTCGGGCGACCCGGACCTGAAACGCCTCAAGCGCCAGATGGTTCCCCTCGCGAGTCATTCGCCCATGACCTTCATGATGATCCGGTATGAGTACCACCCGCCTCCGACGACGCCCGCGACGACACCGAGAATCGTCAGCAGGGGGAAGGTCCCCGTGACGCGGCTGTCCAGGAGCCAGCCCAGGAGCCACCCGGCCAGAATGGCGAGCGCCATGACGAACGAGATGCTCAACACCCGCATGGCGCGCCGCAATTCACGACGGTCGTTTTTGTCTCGCTCGGCCATGGGAGCCCACAAGATACCCGCACCGGCCGTGTCATCTTACTGGAGCGGGCCTATTATCCGGTATTCGGCCGCTTTCGTGAACTCTAAAATCCGCCTTGCGTATTTTCCGGAGGGGCAAGGCGTCAGGCAAAACCGTGCTGTGCTCAAAGGGGGAGCGCCACTCGCGGAACTCCTTCGCGCGGCAGATTGGGTTGTCCAGGCGGCTGGCTCGACCAGGCGAGAGGCCCGCCGCACAAAGGATTGCACAGGCCGCGTCGTGAAATCAATGCTGCTCTGGTTTGGCGCATTTCGAGGCGCTGGCCAGCGCCGCCTCGACCGTCGGGTATAGGTTGAACAGGCGGTCGAGACGCGAAATCTGCAGGAGGGTGGCGACGGCGCTGTGAAGATTCGCAAAGGCGATCCGTGCCCCGCGGGCCGCGTAATGATGGTGGACGCGAACGAGTGACGCCAGACCCCAACTCGACATGTAGGTCAGCCGCGTCAGGTCCAGGACGACGCAGCGGTAGCCCTCGTCCATCAGTTGGTACATTTTTTCGATGAATTGTCCCGTATTGGTGTAATCGAGGCCGCCGTCGAGGGCGAGGAGCGTCACGCCTTCCACGTCGCAAGGGCGCTGGAGGATTTCCATGAAATCCCTTTCCGAGATAGCCGTGGAGCCGTTACCAGCGTGTTCCATCCTACCGGCCTCGGATGGATTGTCAAAGCGAAATCCGCCGAAGCAGAGCGCCCGGTAGGGCGAAAAGCCTTGCCGGTTCGCCGGGGGGTTTCTACGATTGTCGGCAACATGGCCGAAGCGGAAAAGATTGAGCGGTTCTTGGCGAGGCCGGACGTCCGGCGCCTGTTTCGGTGGATGACGGCCCGGCGCCGGTCGGGGAACGGGCCTGCGTTGAGCGGCCAATGCCGGCTCGAGCGGTTCTTCGAGGCCTACGCCGAGGGACGGGCCCGCTGGTGGCGTCCCGAGTTCACCCTCCCGTATCTTTTGACCGAGTACGTTCGGCGCAAGACCGGCGCGACGCCCGAAACGCTGCGAAAGCGCGTCTTCGGCAACCCGGCGGTGCGCCACGGTCTGGTCGCGACGATCCGGAGCGTCGGGCGGCTGGGCCTCACCCAGCCCCAGCGGTTCGTCACGCCCCTGATGGTCGTCTGGAACTTCACCCAGGCCTGCAACCTCAAGTGCGAGCACTGCTATCAGGAAGCGGGCCGGCGCGCCGACGACGAACTCTCGTTCAACGAGCAGAAACGAATCGTGGACACCCTTGCCGCGCGCAACGTCGCGATGATTGCCTTTTCGGGCGGCGAACCGGTCATGAGCCCGACGTTCCTTCCGATCGCCCGCTATGTCGCCGACCGGGGGATGCATCTGACGGTTGCCACCAATGGGACGCTCCTCAGCCCGGAGAAGGTTCAGGCCATGGTCCAGGCCGGCATCCGCTATGCCGAGATCAGCCTCGACTCGGTGGACCCGGCGAAACACGACGCCTGGCGCGGCGCTTCCGGATACTGGGAGCGAGCGGTCGCCGGCATCCGCAACGTGGTCGGAAATCCGGCCATCAAGTGCGGCGTCGCGATGACGGTGGTGCGGTGGAACCTCCGGGAGTTGGAAGCGGTGCTCGAGTGGTGCATTGCCGAGGGCGTCGATACGTTCTATGCCTTCAACTTCATCCCGACGGGGCGGGCGCGCCGCCTCGTGGACCAGGACCTGAACCCCGACGAGCGCGAGCACATGCTCGCCGTCTTGCAGCGGTATCTGGTGGACGGGCGGATCAGCATCATGTCGAGCGCCCCCCAATACGGCCGCGCGTGCCTCGAACTCGGCGACCCGACCGACCCCGTGAACACGGGCCACTACGGTTACGGCGGCGGGAAGATGACGCGGGTGCTCGCCCGCTACGTCGGCGGGTGCGGGGCAGGACGATGCTACATGGCCATCCAGCCGAACGGCAACGTCACGCCGTGCGTCTTCCTGCCCATCACGGTGGGCAACTTCCGCACGCATTCCTTCGACGCGATGTGGAACCATCCCGTGATGGAACTCCTCAGGGACCGCGAGGACCGGACCGGCCACTGCAAGGTCTGCGATTACAAGTATCATTGCGGCGGCTGCCGGGCGCGGAGTTGGGGCTACTTCCGCGACCTTCGCCGCGCCGACCCCGGCTGCAAGTTCAACCAAACCGAGTGGGACGAGGTCACGCGCGCCGTCGAGCGGGCCGTCGAAGCGCCGCCGATTGAGGTGGCCGGATAGGAAAAGCGCGGCCCGGCTACGCGAAGTTTTCGGCTTCCTGCATGGCGATCTCGCACCACTCCCACAGGCGCTGCGGCTCGTGGCGGACCGTGCTGATGTCCTTCATAATCACCTCGACAACGCAGCCGCGCGCCTTGTCGAGGTCTTCGCGGAGGGTTCTGCGGGCCTCGTCGGGATTCCATTTGTCCCACGCGAGGACCGCCGGGTTGGGCTTCAGGGAGAAGACGTAGTCGGCGCCGATTTCCTCAGCCCCCTTGGCCTTGTCCGCCATTGGGCTCATGGAGACCTTGCGGAGGTTCGGAATCTTGCGGAGGATACCCATCTTCAGGTGAAGCGGCTCGCAGCAGCCGTAATAGGTCAGGCCGAAGCGCTCAAGCCACCGCATCTCGTGCTTCAGCGCGAACTCCCAGTGCATTTCGGGTGAGACTTCGGAAAAGATCTGGGGTGTCGCGCTGCCCCACAGGTCAATCGGCCGGACGTG
>Ga0114919_10002708_pt1 | contig 14313 bp, 8 predicted proteins | sample BlataG_FD_88682 | JGI IMG/M metagenome (GOLD analysis project Ga0114919, IMG submission 88682) | Deep subsurface microbial communities from Black Sea to uncover new lineages of life (NeLLi) - Black_00105 metaG | ecosystem: Environmental > Aquatic > Marine > Oceanic > Sediment | place: Atlantic... | reverse complement strand
TGCTTGCTGCCCCCACAGGAAGGGCTGCAAAGCGAATGAGCGAGGCTACCGGCCATGAGGCAAAGACTATTCACCGAATGCTTGAGTACAGCATTCAGAAAGGTGGATTTCAGAAAAATGAGCGCAGTCCTCTGAACTGTGATCTTATGATTATAGATGAGGCCTCAATGATTGATACGATCCTGATGCATCACCTCTTGAAGGCCATCCCTCCTGGGGCTACTTTTATCCTGGTAGGGGATGTAAATCAACTTCCCTCTGTTGGGGCCGGAAATGTCCTCAAAGACATTATCGCATCCGGTGAAATGCAGATAGTAGAGCTCAATGAGATTTTCCGTCAGGCCAAGGAAAGCCTGATTATCGTCAATGCTCACAGAATCAACAATGGCCTGCTCCCTTCATTCAAATCTTTTGAGCAAAAACTGGATGATTTTTATTTCATTGAGCAGGAAGACCCTGAAGAGGTACTGAGAATCATATTGGAGCTTACCAAAGAGCGTATACCACGACGTTTTGGATTTGACCCTGTTGACGACATCCAAGTACTCACTCCTATGCATAAGGGCATAGTGGGGGCCGGAAATCTGAATATGGAATTGCAAAATGTGCTGAATCCGGTTAAAGACGGCGTTATAAGAGGGGACCGGAATTTCAGGGTTCATGACAAAGTAATGCAGGTCAAGAATAATTATGATAAAGAGGTTTTTAACGGCGACATTGGAAGGATCACACGTATTGACCCTGAAAACCAGGAGGTAGCTATCTCTTTTGATGAACGAGATGTTCCGTATCATTACACAGACTTAGACGAGATCGTTCTGGCCTATGCAGTGTCAGTTCACAAATCTCAAGGCTCTGAATATCCAGCTGTTATCATGCCCATTCTCACCCAGCATTTTGTACTTTTGCAACGGAATCTGGTTTATACAGCCGTTACCAGAGGCAGGAATTTGGTGGTGATGGTTGGCACTATGAAGGCACTTGCAATTGGGGTTAGGAATGATAAGACACAGAAACGATATACCTATTTATCGCACAGGCTGAGTTGATCATGTATTGAAGATTTCTTTCAGCTTTGGGCAAATGGATTCTGGAGGTCTCACGGTGTATGGTTCCTTGTGAAGTGTATAGAGATAAGTCCGATCACTATTACCGATAGCACGGGTGAGAAGACGGGGGCAGATCCTGGCGTTAATCCGAAAATCTTCATCTTCCTTTACAGAAAAGATTGACATATTAAAGGCATGAATATTTTTGTGGCAAAAATATCGTAAAACTCTTGAGAGCCCCTGAAGAAAGCTGGCAATTTCGGCTATTGATAATTGAATTAGTGAGTAGTAATCAGGAAAAATGCACCAGACATCCGGCAAAAAACTCTGAGGAACAAAGCTCAGGGCCCAAAAGGTAGATCCTATCTCAGCAATGTAGCGCTCTTTGCACTCCTTTTCTGCATTTATAAAATCTCGCCAGAAGCTTTTTCCATTTTCCTTAAGGTATCTTTTGCACCCCTCAATCTGTATTCTGTGATGGTTCGTAGGAACATACCCGCAATTCACCTGAAGGTGGGGATGAACCAAACTTGACCCGGATGGAGGCATATAATTCCAGTTGATAGAGAAAAATTGTACCTGGGGATCAAAATCTACTACCTTTTGGATAAATTGTAGAGCAGCAGAAAAGGCATCCCTCATCGTTTCCGGGGTTAAATCTTCTATCCTGATATAGTGTTCTCCGGATAGGATAGATACCCCCGCATATGTATCGAAAGGAATAAGGTTTGGTATAAGTGTGGCGTTTCCTTGTTTGATCCTTCCCTCTGGAATAAACTCCTTTGGGAATAAAGGAGTTGATGTTTCTAATGCATCAGGGCAAAAAGGGCAGAACATCTCTCTGGATCGTTGAATTGTCTCAGCTATATCAGGTCTATCAGGGGGCCTATATGGAGTATCGAAGACCCGTCCTGTTTCCCCTGTTAAGGGGTCAAAGCGTATCTCAAAGGGAATTTCATCTAAAGAAAAGTCCTTTAGCGGGTTAAACAAACGAGTTTTAGACTGTATCCGTTTAAAAAATGTATTCATAGCAGCACCATTAAACTTGTAATAACCTTCTTTAATCGGGGCAAGACATGCATGTCAAGCCTGCCCTGGCGCAACGTGACAATAGCAAACTATTATTTGTTTAACAATAAGGAAGGGGAAGCTATATAAATAAATCCTTACATGTCAGCCTGTTCTGGCGCTATGTGCTTGAACCAACCTGTTAAGCCTATGGGGAACATTGTTCTATTATAAATCTATCAAGACAATAAAATCAGGTTTGGGCCAGGGTGTTATCATATTACCTTTTTGTCTGCACACAGCGCATATTTAGAATAATTCCAATTAATGTAGTTTCTAAATCAAATGAATGTGGATCACTGACATTTGGGTAGGATTGAAGATTTGAAAATTGAAAGTTTTCGGGTGCTGGCCTGCATTATGTATAGATAGCAGAATGTTATACTTTTGGACCAAGTAGTGCTCATATAATATATAAACATTATTATTAGACAGGCAGAGCCATGGCCCTCTCCGTTATTGAAACAGTTTCTCATGGGCCTATTCAAATCTTTCAAAATGCTCTTCGACTAATAATACGAATACAGGCTCAGTGATCTAGTTCTGAATATTTACCTATTAGCGATTGAAATATGAGATAATTGGGAGTGTGTCTGAACTGTTTAATTCATCTTGTATTCTTCATCCCTGTTAGAAAGAAAAGGCATTCCTAAATGCGCTGCCAGCTCCGATGAAAGTGAAGGTGAGAAGATCATATCCAAGCATTTCTGAAGGTTCACTGATTGAAAATAAATAGCAGATATTAGAATTTTGCAGATTTTCGCTATAACCATCTGATTATTTTAAAGATAATTGTACTTTGTTGTCTTGAAGGAGAAATTGGTGTATTAAGTGATTTAAGTAGGATCGTGATAAAAAGAAGATTTCTGTTGAATAACTAATGTTCGGCATCATGAAAAGATATGAATAAAGGACTATCACCACAGATACCTCCAGGAGTAGAAGCAGCACTCGGACGCTTCATTGCGAATTTCTCGCTTTTAGAAGAATGGCTTCGTGGTGTAATTGCGGAAATACCAAACATCAGTGCCCCAGCTGGTGAAATCATAACTTCAGAGCTGTCATTTCGGGCATTATTGAACGTATTTGGGGCCATCGTTCATGAGTATTGTGATAACTCCAATATTCTGGGTCAGACAGATGAAGCTATTCGCGACATCCAGGAGGTTAACAATTTCCGCAATCGATTGGTCCATAGTCTTTGGCTAGGCTCTGATGAATCCCACCGCTTTGCTGTTCGCTCTAAAATGAAAGCAAATCGTAAAAAAGGATTCCAATATAAATTTGAAAAATTAAAGAAGCAAGATCTCATAGAGAAATGTGATGAGGTCGCAGTTCTCACAAAAAAAATCCAAGAGATCTACAACATGATTAATGCCGAACAAACTGCTTCGCAGTGATGGGTGTTTAGTTACACTTCATACTGAAACGAGAGCAGCATGCTGGGCCATAAATAATTATCGATGAGCCAACATCAGGATAATCATTCAAATCCTAGCCTGTACCATAGCGGCCAAAAAATGATGGAGCAACTCGGGCTAACGTTTGAATCGGAAGCATTATTTTCTGATTATTGTAGAGATACTATTTTCTTAAAGCCTGAACGCATTAAATATACAAAAGAGTTATTATTGTTTTGTGACAATGATCATTATCGCGGATCTGACTATGAATATGATGATTGGCTTGAATGGGACAGAATCGAAATTTGCCATTGGCAAAATATTCTTGGAATCGATGACCTACAAGGCTCTACAACTAAAAGATCAATAACAAAGGAGGAACTTGATGCTTGGCTATTTCAGCATAAGGATCCCGAAATAGTCTTGCCATTTTCAAACGCTAGGAAAGGAAACATCACAATTATTATAGATGGGCGCCCTCATTCTGAGAGAAGCAAAAAGGGAAGTGAAAGAATAAAGACCATTATTAGAAGCTATGAGTTTCAAATTAAGAAAGTCCTACCTGTTCCCCTGTCAAGACAAATTCAGATGTCAATTGATGTTTTTTCGACAGATGATTTAGAAATACCAGATATTGACAGATTTACTCATCCTATTCTGGATGCCTTTGAAGGCCTTGTTTATAAAAACGATAAGCAAATAAAGGAACTTAAACCTAGAATCATTGACACATCAAAAGTCATTGTAAAATTGGAATGTCGTACAGAGCCAATGGGCCTATTTGAAATTGAAAATATTACAACAGGCTCCCTCTTCCCGTTAGCAAAAGGTTTCATGAATTATTTCGTTATAAGAGTTTTATATTAAGCCCAGTTTCAAATGCTAAAATGCACAACGGAGTCGAGAGTGAGGGGTAAAAAAAGGATACTGTGACCTAAATACCTAAACTCCATTTTTCACATGGAGAGGTGGTGTTTGTGGTTTTGTGGAGGTTGATAACTGCTGTTTTGTGTTATTTGAGGCTTTGATTAGCATAAGTAATCTATAATTCTTTTAGATTAAAGATTTTGGCACGTATTATTCAAAACTTTGATGGTGAACCGGACACAATATATGGGATTATGCAGTACAAATCCCTTCTGAATATCAGTATTCTTTTCTCTATATTTTTGCCCATCTGGGATTTCAAATATTAAGGTCAATTGGAGGATATCTTAATGACCAAAAAACCAACCTATGAAGAATTGGAACGAAAGGTCAAGGAATTAGAAAAGGAAGCCGTTCAACACAAGGAGGAAAAGGATGCGCTTAGGTTGTTTTCGCACTCAGTTGACAGCTCAATTGATGGCATAGCTATGGGCAATGCTGAGAATAGGATTACCTATGTGAATGAAACATTTGCCAGGATGTTTGGCTATTCAAGAGAGGAGTTAGTGGGCAAAGAGATTGCCTTCATCTACTCCGAGGATCAGATACAAAAGTTGGAAGAGGCGCTTAAGACAACGTTGGAAGGCGGTTGGACAGGAGAGTTGATTGGCAAGAAAAAAGACGGTGAACTCATTCCTATTGCGGTGTCCTCATCAAGAGTAGTGGATGATAAAGGAAATGTTATTGCACAAATGGCCAGCCATAGGGATATCACAGAGCGCAAGCAGGCAGAGGAATCCCTGCGCGAGAGTAAGGAGAAGTTGGTGGGAATTATTGCCTCTGTGTCAGACCACATGAGCATGATGGACGAGGAACATAATATTGTATGGGCTAACGATGTGGCAAAGCGTCTATTTGGATCAGACATAATTGGCAAGAAGTGTTATTCAACTTACCATATGTTCAACGAGGTTTGCCAGCCATGTATTGTGGAAAAAACTTTTGCAGATGGCAAGGTTCACGAACATGAAACTGAAGTCATTGGGGCTGATGGAAAGAAAATGATCTTCTGGTGTAAAGCCAGTGTGGCTGCATGGCATGAAGATGGCCGGCCAAAGTTGGTGGTAGAGATTTCCAGAGATATCACTATCCGCAAGCGGACTGAGAAAGCGCTGCGAGAGAACATGGAGAAATATCGAAGCATCATTGAAGGTATTGAAGAGCTCCTTTGAGGTTTATCTTGTTAGGGATCTCAGTTTTTCCCCACATTACTTCGTTTCCATATGTCCAATGAGGGAGAACAAATGGTCAGATGTATCGCCTGTTCGTCTCCGGCTGTGATCTGATGGCATATTTTTACCATTAATCATCAAAGAGGATACTTTATCAAATTTAAAACATATTGTGGCTTTAAAATATTATTCGAAGGTGTAACGTTCTGCTATGCTTGGAAAGAATTGAAGACCGAATTTTTTAAGTATTGTGTTAGAATACTGAAATAAAATCAGATAGAATCCATTAAACGAATCTGGCACGTAGTAGAAACTTTTTGCCAAGAGAATCCGACCACAATATCTAGACCTATTGGGTCCGCTTGATCTGATGAACTCTCAGGGTCCAAATTATTTCCAGAAAAAAGCGGCTGCTTATCTCTTTTTGCCTGCTTTTATATCAACAGATAAGATTCTATTGGATTTTGGGATTCTGCAGTAAGAATCAGTGATGATTTGCGTTTCAAATATGGCAGAATAGGCATAAAGTGAAATCGTTTATTTCAGTTAGTAATAGACATTCACCTGCCTTTTTGTCTAAAATATTCTGGGGAAGAAAATAACCTCCCGGCTAGAGTTGAAGCCTTCCATCTTTGCTACTAGTATATGCTCTTAACTCTGAGCTAAAGAAAATTAGTTTTAATATGCACAGAAATCTGTGCAAGCATGCACAATATTAGGTGCATATTTTTTAAAAAGCTTATCTTGGTAAAATCAAATTTCCAATGTACGGTTCTACAAACTTATTGTTTCTGCAAATGATATTGTGCTGCAATGCCCATGGATATAGGCGTTTAGTATAAGATGAAAAAAATAATCTGATATTATAAAGTGTGTTTATTGAGGGCAGGCGAACTAGCTAAAATTTTGGCATGAATCTTGATGTAATCAGATTATAAGAAGGTAAAATCAGCTAATTCAGGATCCCCATACTGAATAATGGCTTAAACAATTAGCAAACATGCAGGGAGCTGAGGAGCCACTGGAAAGAGTGAATTATTTGACGGCCCGCGGCGTTTAAAAGAAGAGGTAATTTATGAGGATTAAAGTGAAATTAACAATCGCTTTTCTACTAATATCTCTGCTTTCACTTACAGTGATCAGCAGTATTTCTTATTTCATTGCCAAGAAATCTCTCACCCAACAGATTCTCAATCAACTTCAATCTGTTGCCTCAATCCAGAAGAGCAGGGCCAAGGCCATTGTAGATCAGAACCTCGAGAGATTAGTCTTGGTTTCCAGTCGAACTCAATTGCGCCTCAGCCTGGAGAGTTTTATTCGAGATCCAAAAGTTGAATATCAAGACAAAATGAATCGTATATTGCATGATGCGCGATCTTCGATCAGCAGCTTTAACGATATATCTGTATTGACTCTGGATGGAAAAGTAGTGGCCTCTACAGAGCTGGCAAAGATCGGTGGAAAACACTCTGACGAGGAGTTTTTTGTTAGAGGGCAGACAGAAAATAGCGCGGACCTATTCTATCTTGATAAAGATAAGAATTTAAGAGCGCATCTCTCCGGGCCGCTTTATCTGGAGAATAAGCTTTTAGGTGTAGTAGCAATTGAAGCTGATGTGGACAACATTATCTCTTTGGTCAGAGATTATTCCGGCTTGAGGGAGACGGGCGAAACGCTTCTAGCAAAAAGAGATGAAGATGGAGACACTCTGTTTGTTGCCCCGCTGAGGTTCGACCGGCAAGCTGCACTAAGCAGGATCGTATCCAAAGATAATCTAGATGATCCTATCACACAGGCCTTGCTGAAGGACGAGAAGCTATTTACCGATGCCGTAGATTATCGAGCGCAGTCTGTTCTTGCCGCTACACGATATATTGAGAAAACAGGATGGGGTCTTGTGGTTAAGATGGATACCGCGGAAGCGTTTACGCCGATAACCCAATTGCGCAATTTGTTGGCGATCATTATTTTCGCTTGCTCAATCGTAACTATCCTTATTTCACTCTACCTGGCCCGATCCATCACCAGGCCAGTTATCAACCTCACGCATGTGGCACGCAAAATCAGTGAAGGTGATTTGTCCGCAAGGGCGGAAGCAACATCAACAGATGAAATTGGCACTTTAGGACAGGCTTTTAATCAAATGGCAGAAAATCTCGTGACGGACATAGCCAAGCGTAAAAAGTCGGAGGAGGCGTTGCGGGAAAGCGAGGAGAAATATCGCCTCCTATTTGAAAATGTCTTTGATGTTATTTTTTCATACGATCAAGAGCTCAGGGTTCTCAGCGTATCACCCTCGGTAGAAAGGGTATTAGGATACAAGCCCGAGGAGCTTATCGGTAGATCTTTTTCAGACCTGAATATCCTTGCACCTGAATATCTGGAATCTGCAATCTCTGACGCAATGCGTATATTTGCTGGCGAGAGTATAGAATCGTCAGTGTATGAGTTCATTGCCAAGGATCGGACAAGGAAGTTTTGTGAAATCAGCGGAACTCCCTTGATCCGTGACGGTAAAGTCCTGGTTGGGGTTTCTGTCGGAAGAGACATTACAGACAAAAAGCTGGCAGAAGTGGCGCTACACAGGGAAAAAGAAAAATTTCGAATCCTGGTCGAGGAATCTCCACTCGGGGTATCTTTAATTGGGAAAGATGGCGATTACAAATACGTCAACCCTAAGTTCGTTGAGATCTTCGGGTATACCCTGGAAGAGATTCCCACAGGGCAGGAATGGTTCAGGAAGACTTACCCTGATCCAGAGTACAGGAACAAAGCGATTTCCACCTGGATCACCGATGTTAAGGAATCAGAACCTGGCCAGTTTAGGTCCCAAACATTTACTGTAACATGCAAAGATGGCTTAAAAAAAGTGATCCAATTTTTACCAGTAACGATGGAAACAGGAGACCATTTTATCATTTACGATGACATCACCGAAAAAGAGAAGCTAGGAGCCCAGCTTCGCCAGGCCCAGAAAATGGAGGCTGTTGGCATGTTGGCCGGAGGGGTGGCCCACGACTTCAACAATTTGCTGACGTGCATAATAGGGAATGCCGATCTTATGTTGATGAGCCTAAGCAAGGATAGTCCCTTGAATGAGAACATAGGGGAGATTATGGAGGCCGGCCAGCGTGCGGCATCCTTGACCCGCCAGCTTCTGGCCTTCAGCCGCAAGCAGGTCTTTCAGCTCAAGGTTCTGAATATCAGCTCAGTGGTAACCGAACTGAAGAAGATGCTTGGGCGCCTGATTGGTGAGGACGTGAAGGTGGAGACTTTTCTAGAACCAGATTTGATGCAGGTAGAGGCCGACCCGGTACAGGTGCAGCAGGTGATCATGAATCTTGCGGTTAACGCCAGAGACGCCATGCCTCGGGGAGGGAAACTCACCATCGAGACGGCTAACGTTTATCTGGATGAGACCTATGCCCACGATCATGAGGTGGAGCTGAAGACCGGCCCTTATGTGATGCTTGCGGTGAGCGACACCGGCTTTGGCATGGACGAGAAGACACGCTCCCGCATATTCGAGCCTTTCTTTACCACCAAGGAGAAGGGCGAGGGGACGGGTCTGGGCCTTTCAACCGTCTATGGGATCGTGAAGCAAAGCGGAGGTTACATCTGGGTTTACAGCGAGCCCGAGCAAGGCACGACTTTCAAGATCTACATGCCAGGGGTGGAAAGGGAGGCTGAGCCAGTGAAAAGGCAACAAACCTCCTTGGAGGGGTTAAGGGGTTCTGAGAACGTTCTGTTGGTGGAAGATGATAAGACACTTCGGAATCTGGCAGTAAAAGTTCTCAAACAATATGGATACAGCGTCATTGAAGCGCAACACGGAGAACAGGCCCTGAGCATCTGCGACCAGCATGAAGGCCCGATTCACCTGATGATAACTGATGTGGTCATGCCCGGCATGAGCGGTCGTGAGTTAGCAGGACGCCTACAATCACTACGGCCGGAGATAAAGGTGCTTTACATGTCAGGCTACACTGACAACGTAATTGTTCATCATGGGGTCTTGGCACCAGGGGTGAACTTTATAGAAAAGCCTTTTTCACCGGGAGGTTTGGTGCGGAAGGTACGCGAGGTACTGGATGGAAAATAAAATTGAGGGATTGGAGAATTTAGGAATTGACCCTGATGAAGTAGAAAAAAGGAATTTCACAGGGCAGGGGAATTTTTGAATTGAGGGATTGACGTGTTAGTGGCTTAGCTCCGCATAGAGTTCGGAGCATAACGTGCAGCATTTTTTTTCATGCTCTCTGCCCCATGCTCTTTGCGCTCCGCATATGATGACGAGCATTATGGTCGTGGACGATATTTTGGCAAGAAGCTAAAATCTTAATGTGTACAGATTAAACACAATATCTTGATGATACACCTCATTGTTCATAGAGGATATCCCATGAGGAAAATCCTCAAATTTTGCTTACCTCTCCCTTATTTTGATTCAATGTATTCTAAGCTTATCAGCTAATACTTTATTTAAATATAAAAAAATATTATATTCTGTATCGCATAAAATAAAAAATATACCTCAGACATGTTTTAAGACTAAAAGCAAGTCTCTATGCTTGTTCGTGGAGATAAAAAATGAAAGTAGGAATTGGATACGGTAACGAAAAAGATGCTTTATCATTGGGTAATAAAATAGCTGAACATGCAATAGAAAAGGGTAATATAGACAGACCTGATTGTGTATTTGCCTTTTGCAATGGGCGGCTTGATTATGATGAGTTTTTTGGAGGACTGCAATCAGTTGTGGGAAACGAGGTACCAATCATTGGCGGCTCAGCTATTGGTATAATTACTAACGACTATTTATCCTATGAAGGTTATCCTGCAGGTGCCGCAATACTACAATCAGATACAATCAAACACACAGTTGCTGCGGTAGATGATTTAGATAAAGATGAGAAACTAGCAGGAAAAAAATTAGCAGAAAAATTATCACATGAACGAGAAGGCAAGCTTTTACTTATGTTTTATGATTCGATAAAAATTCCTGCCTCGGATAATCAACCCCCCGTCCTAAACGCTTCATCGCCTTTAATTAAAGGAATAGAGCAAGAACTCCAGTCAAATGTGCCTATTATCGGTGCAGGCTTAGTAGGAGATTATGCACTTACTTCTACAAATCAGTTTTGTGGCTTTTATGTTAGCAACCAAAGTGTTGTTGGTATTATGGTAACCGGGGATTTCAAACCCTACTTCAGGATTATGCATGGCTGCACCCCGTTAGATGGTGTTTACCATAGGATTACAAAGATAGAGGGTTCGGTGATTTATGAATTGGATGGAAAACCGATTGTTGAGATGATTGATGAGTTATATGGCAATCAGGATTGGCGGCATCAACATCCTGTCGATCTTTTAACAATAGGTAGATACCATGGTAAGAAATTTGAGGAGCCGAAAGAAGCTAAATACGTTAATAGGCTGATTACAGGAATGATACCAAATGGGGAGGGTATTGGTATTTTTGAACCAGACTTCGAAGAAGGCACAGAAATACAATTTATGCTACGGGATACAGGAAAAATGTTAGAGTCAGCAAAGAGGAATTCAGCAGAGCTCATGGAACAAATCAAAGCAGATGGACGCAAAGCTCTTTTTGGGCTGTACATTGATTGTGCAGGGAGGACAGCAAGCTACTTAAATGCCAAAATTGAGGAAGCCTCAGAAGTCCAGAAAGTGTTTAACCGATATAACACCCCATTATTCGGTTTTTATTCTGGAGTTGAAGTTGCCCCTCTCCTTCAAAAAAGCAGAGGGCTCGACTGGACAGGAGTTTTGCTGGTTTTAGCTGAGCAATGAAAATATGGTTGAAGAACATAAAAAATTTGAAGAAAGAATTGCTGACCTTGAAAGGCTGTTAGAGGAAGCGAGAGAAGAGGCCGGATATTATAAAAGGATAGCGGCAGAGACTGGAAAAACGCGGTTAAGAGAAATTAACCAGTTATCAAGACTCATCACTGAGCTTAGACGGACGGAGGAAGAGCTTAAACATTCTGAGGAGAAATATAGAATTCTTGTGGAGAATTCCCCTATTGGGATTTACTACAGTGATTTCCAGGGAAGATTCCTTTATGGAAACAAAAAGGCTGAGGAAATCGTTGGGTACCATAGGGAAGAGCTGATTGGCAAAAGTTTCCTCAAATTGAAACTTTTAAGTCAGAAAGATATTACTAAGATTGCCAAATTACTTGCGTTCAACGCAATTGGGAAAGCTACTGGCCCTGATGAGCTCACCTTGATTAGGAAGGATGGCTCCAAAGTGATTGTGGAAGTGAACACTGAAGTAATCACTATTGAAGGAAAAAAGGTAGCCCTGGGGATGGTTCAAGACATCACCGAGCGCAAGCAGGCAGAAGAGCTGCTGTCCAGCTTAATTGCTGTGGCTTATGGTCTGACTGCAGAACTGGGCTTTGACCGCGTATTTCCTCTCATCATTGAGAAGGTAACTGAGGCTATGTCGGCGGAGAGGACCAGCCTTTATATCATAGATTGGGAAAGGCATGAGCTCTGGACCAAAGTCGCTGAGCAGATTGATCAAATCCGTCTGCCGCTGGGAAAGGGCATAAGCGGCCGTGTGGCCCAGACGGGTGAGATGCTCAACGTTGCAGACGCCTGGGAGTTGCCCTATTTTGATCGGGCATTTGATAAGAAGCACCAATTCCGAACCAGGTCTGTCCTATGCATGCCTATTAAGAACCACGTCGGCGAAAAGATAGGCGTCCTCCAGGTGATTAACAAGAAGGGCGAAAAGCGCTTTAACTCTGAGGATGAGATTTTTTTGAGAGCTCTGACCTCCCAGGTAGGCATTGCCCTGGAGAACTCTCTTCTGATTGAGGAACTTCTCCTTTCCTTCAACAGCTCCATCCGCACTCTGTCTGCTATGGTAGATGCCAGACACCCCTTGACAGCAGGCCATTCTCAGCGGGTCACTGATTATTCCCTGTTGATAGCCAGGGAAATGGGACTGAGTGAAGATGAAATCGAGCCCCTGAAGTATGCAGCCATCCTTCACGATATCGGGAAGATCGGCATCAGGGATGCCATCTTATTAAAGAATGGCCAGTTTACCCCTGAGGAACGGGCCGGATGAACACCCACCCTGTGAAGACAAAGGCCATCCTGGATAAATTTCATTTTCCCAAGGGCCTGCAAGAGGTTCCGGATATAGCTGTTCACCACCACGAGAAGGTCAATGGTCAGGGCTATCCGGATGGCCTGACCGGTGATCAATTGCCCCTGGGGTCCAAGATCATGGCAGTGGCAGACGTATTTGATGCCTTGACCTCCAAGCGGGATTATCCTAAGTACGCCTCTGGAAAGACCTTGAATGGCGACCCAATGTCCCTGCCCATGGCCGTTTCTATTCTGGAGAAAGAGGCAGGCTCCCACTTCGATCCGGACGTAGTTGCCGCCTTCCTAACCTGTCTGCCCCAGGCCCTTCTCCTTTACAGGGGAGACCACTTCCCGCCGGAATACGTGGACAATATGATCCGCTCATTGACCCCAGATCTACTACCATAACTTTTTTCTTGTGCAGAAAAATCTATTGCCTGAAAAGCGCATAATATTAAGAGTTGGTAACTATAGGGGGATTCAGGGAGTTGACTTAAGGTTGACCTAGCTACTCACTCGCCGATAGAAATGTAATTATCGTGGCTCATAAATGACTCTTTTTTTGCCAGTATGCACATATTATATATGTATCATCTCGCTAAAAGTATAGGTTAGCTGCTATTTTTGGGCAAAAAAGTGGGGCAGAAATTTTCAAGTATTGCGTTTGTAATTATAAATAAAATCAGTTAGAATCCTATTATCCTGTTTGGCAAGAATACTAAAACTCAAGGACCTCCAAATAACTTACTACATATTGAAAAAAATCAGCGATTGGGAGAATGTTAATGAAAACTCATAGTCAATTGATGTATAATTTCTTCTGAGGAAAACAAAACAAGTTTAAGAGTAACCCAATTCAGGGAGAAAACCCTTATGGGATTGGAAAAAGCTCATACATGTCATTAAATATAATAATGTATGGGCTTTTTATTTTAGGAGCAATTGGAGGATTTTATGATGGCCAGAAAACCAACCTACAAAGAACTACAACAAAGGGTCAAGGAATTAGAAAAGGAAGCAGTTGAGCACAAGCAGGCGAAGGAGGCATTAAAGAAGACTGAGCAGAAATACCAACACCTCACTGAATCACTCCTTGATACAGTCTACGAGTTTGATCGAGAAGGGAGATTTACCTATGTGAATGAAGCAGGTACCCACATGTTTGGCTACTCAAAGGAGGAGATTTTGAATGGCCTTCGGGTACAAGATACCATGGTTGAAAGGGACAGGGCTATCTCACAGAGGGCCATTAGTGAGATCTTCAAGGGGAACACCACCGTAGGAGAGAGGACCTTTCTCCGCAAGGATGGGACACAATTTATCGGAGAAATCCACTCAGGCCCCATCTACAAGGGAGAGGAGGTGGTGGGGGTGAGGGGTGTGCTTCGAGACATCACCTCATCAAAGCAGGCAGAGGAGGCGCTAAAGCAGGAGAGAGACAATCTTCAAGATGCTCTTGCCGAGGTAAAAACATTGAGTGGTTTGCTACCCATCTGCGCTAACTGTAAAAAGATACGGGATGATAAAGGATATTGGAATCAGATTGAAGCTTATATCCGTGATCAC
>Ga0114919_10002707_pt1 | contig 14317 bp, 10 predicted proteins | sample BlataG_FD_88682 | JGI IMG/M metagenome (GOLD analysis project Ga0114919, IMG submission 88682) | Deep subsurface microbial communities from Black Sea to uncover new lineages of life (NeLLi) - Black_00105 metaG | ecosystem: Environmental > Aquatic > Marine > Oceanic > Sediment | place: Atlantic... | reverse complement strand
TTATCCGCGCCCTCCCCCGGTTTTTCGCCCGAGTTTTTGCGCGGCTCTCCGTTGCCCTTAGGCTCCGGTTCGGCCTCCTCTGCAGGCTTCCATCCCCGCCGCCCTCATTTAAAGCGCCCAATATATTTAAGGTTTTTTTTCCGAAAGTGGAACTATTTCCAACTTGGATATATGGCTCAAATGAAAAATGGCAGTATGGGATAGAATCAAGAAATATCCGTCGAGTAAATGAGGCGGGCTTTTTTGGCGTTTGGGCTATCATATAGGGCTAAACGGTAAAACACCCGCAGAGGCCGCGAATTTGCCATTGCAATTGGGAGATAACAAGTGGTTATCTTTGATTAGAATTTCCGCTAACGAATCTTTTTTTCCAATTTTGTGCCACATTGATTACAAAATTTCGCTCCTGCTGAAATTTTCTCTCCGCATTTGGGGCATGCGGCAAGCTCCTTTTTCGGTTCCACAATTTTCTTAGATAATATTGAGACCCACTTATCGGTGCTACTTAACAGGGTACGTGTTATTTTTATGGTGGGCACAAGCGCTATAACCAAGAAAAAGAGAGGATATGCCCACGCACCATCTGTTAGGGAAGGAGTAATCACGCCCCCGAGAGATATATAGGCAACCAATATTGCCACCACGAACAAGAGATTGGTAACAACGACCGCAATTTCAGGGTGGGGTGGTAGGGCGCTTCTAATTGGCGAATTTACTTCACGCGCAAACTTGAACACGATACTCGCCATAATCAGCCCAATAATAGCTGAGACGATGGCAGAATTTTTTACCTCTCCTAGAGTGATCTTGCCCATGCCCGGGAGACTGATGAGCACGACGTAGATGATTCCGAGCACAACGAGCAAAACGATCAACCTGATTATAGGTGGAAATAACACGCGTGACTTACCCAAGGGTACTTCGCCGCGTTTTTGCATTTCACCACCATTTTTTTGAATTTCTACTAGGGTCTATTTAGTGTAACCCTAATTAAGTGTGCTTTCTATCTCAACAGAATCACCCGAACGTGCAACACCCAAGGCCTTGAACCCCAAAAAAGCCCCATCAAACAGCCTTGCAACACAACTCTCGAACTTGGTTCTGTTAAGTTTTCGATACCATAGTTTATCCCACTATCAGACCATCTTTTTCTCCTCGCTTTGTCCAGCTCTGTGATCTTGGAAATAACAACCGGCTTTGCACAAAAATTCAATTTCTGCACAAAAAATGCGCTCTCTACACAAAAAATCGTTCGAGGATTAGACTTTGCGAAACACGGCAGTTTAATACCTAAAAATCCAGTTGTCGATGAAGAAAAGAAAGTTGCTTATCTCAGACCCAGCTTCTGCTTCAACTTCTCCACAAGCCCGACCTTTTCCTTCTTCTTCAGATAATTGTAAACGGTCATTACACTTAGCCCAAGCCTACTAGCTATCTTATTGTATGACATGCCCTTCCTTCTGAGCCTCCTCATCTCTTCTATCATCTCAGAGGTTACCTTCTTCCTGCCTTTTCGAGTCATGACATTACCATTGGCTTTGTATCATAACACCTTTGTGATTATTACATAAAAAGATAAAGGAATTTAATCTAGCTTTACTCGGCACTTCTTTTTTTTTGAATAAAAACGCATAAATCACTGCAGAACCAACGAAGGACGGAGGACCGAGGAGGAGCGACTTTGCGAACCTATCTTTCTGGCCCACTTCAGATGGCAGAGATAGAGTGCCGTGGATGCGAGGGGCCCAGTTCGCTCTCGGAAGAGCGTTGTCGAGCCTGCGTGTTGGAGCAGCTTGGCCCGGTGAGCCCGGTAGATCAAGTCTCCCTCCGTCGGGCTTACAAGCGCGTGTACTGTTCTAGCGAGCTATCGAAACTTGCCCGGACCCTAGCGGTGCTCAAACAACTCGTCTTTGACCGAACATCCTACGCGGCAAGCGAGAGGGGCAAGTGTAAAGGATGTGTGAATAATCGTTACGGAGAATTGACCGAGCGATGGAAAAGGCTGTTGAAAGCACCGCACGATTTTTCACCGATTCAGGAACTGGTAAAAAAATACGGTGGGCTCAAGGGTGAATGCGCGAAATGCACCGAGCGCTATTTTCTAAAACTCCTCGCGAGCGCAAGAGCAGGGATGGCGAGCGTCACAGCCATCCAAAAAGCTAGCGGAACGAATTACGACGAGGTTTTTGAGGCGCGAGTGGTGCCATTTTTCGTTGAGGGGGTTTGTCACCCGCCGAAGCACAAATTGAAACTGTTAGAAACCTATGAGCTGCCTGAGCAGCGAGGTGTAGTGCGGATCTACAAACAACTTGAGCGCCCGCTGCCGTTTTACGAGCTTGACCTTCCCGAGCTTAAGATGCCCACGGAGCACCTTCAGCTGCTGGACGAGGCCTATAAATTTGAGACGACGGTAGAACCGGGGCACGCTCGCTTCGCTTTTCCAACGCGAATCTCCGGGTTCGTCGACGAGTGGTACAATGTATTGCTACACGTCCTTCGCGAGCGCTCGGATGTCAAGATCCCCTCGGCTGATCTCAGGGAGCTCGCCAAGCGGATGTCGAGCTGGCTCACCTACCAATGGCTCGAGCCCCTCAGCTACGATGACAAACTCACCGACATCTACATCCCCGCACCGCCCGAGCTTCAGTCGGTTCGGGTTGTCCACGAACGTTGGGATATGTGCGAGACCGGTATCCATTGGACGACGCCGGCGTTATTGGGATTTGGGGAAACTCTTGCTTCCCGCCTCGCGACGTCGTTCGACGAAGTTCGCCCGCAGTTGGACATAGAAATTCCCGAGCTTGGGATGCGATTGTTTTTGAGTCGGTACCCGGCGATATGGTCGAGGAGCATTGCGGTATCGGTCAGGAAGCGCCGACGCCGTGCTTGGACCCAGCCACTCTTCCTCGAGCGGGGGACGCTCACGCCCCTCGCTAGCTCGCTCGTGAGCAACCTCGTCCGGCGAGGTGCTTCTGCTTTTATCATAGGTGAGATGGGAAGCGCCAAGACCAGCGAGGTCGAGACGCTCGTGCCCGAGATAGGCCCCCATCAACGCATCATAGCATTTCAGGATACGGAGGAGCTCCACCTGGAGGAGTTCGTTGCACACGGTTATTCAATTGAGAACGTGCGAATTGCTGACGCCGAGCAGCTCCAGCGCCAGATCGATGCCTTCCTTCGAGGGGGCGCGGCATACTGGCTCATCACGGAGGTGCGGGTTATGGAAGCGGTTCGGGCGGCCTTGTCGGCAGCGGCGCGACAGGGAAGTCAGCCGATCGTGAGTAGCTTTCACGCCCGCTCGAAACGCGAGATGTTTGATCTGGTTTGCCGCATCATGGGGTTGCATGAGGCAGCCTACAAATATGTTGATCTCATTGTCAGCACTGCTCGCTTTTCCACACCTAGCGGCACCATCAGACGGGTGACAGAGGTGGCCGAGGTGCTTAAGGATTGGGAGGAAAAGCCGGGGTATGCCGAGCTTTTCACCGACGACCGCAGGCGCGATTTGCTCGTGCCAAAAAATTTCCTTCGCGGTGACAGGCGCCTCCTCGAGCGCTTGAACTCCTTCGATCTTTCGAGACTCAACATCTTAGATGCTGCTAAGCGATTGGACTTCTTGCCACCCAAAAGGGGCGGAAGCCAGCTCGTGCCCACGATGTGCAAGCGGTTCGCAATAAATGAGCGAGATTTCCTCAAGGGTATTCTCGCGGAGGCCAAGATGAAGTCCGACTTACTTGGTTTGGCCAGACGCACCGGCGACGCGAGCTATCTCGAGCTTCCCTTTGTGAGCCGCGCCTATGATGTTTATTTCACGCTTGTCAAGGAAAACGCTCCAGAATACGGGCGCGTTCTAAATGGGTGGCAGAGTTGGCTGAGAGCCCTTTGAAGGTCGAGGAATGGCTGCACGTGAGCGAGGATGTACGGGAGATCTTGGAGCGCCTCAAGCAGGCAGAGGAGCGCTCACCCTCTTTTTATGAGCGCCTGTGCAAGTTGGGCAACAAAGTCTTCGGCGGCATCACGCGTGGGATGAAGGTTACCGAGAGCACCAAGCGTGAGTTGGGGCAGGCGAAGATTCAAATATCGCCCAGCGAGTATTGGGCCGGCTTTTTCCTCACCACCAGTATCCCCGTGCTCGTGAACGTTTTCGCTTGGTTGTTGATGGGGCTGACTGGGTCCGATCTGCTCGCCCTTTGGTGGCTCCCCGTGTTGGGCTTGGTGCTAGGCTGTGCCTTGGGGATGATCTTCTATCTCTACCCCCCAAGCCTGGCTGGGATAAAGCGGAGCGAGGCTCAAGGGGAGGCAATCCACACGATAATGTTGCTCAGCTTCGCCCTCTACCACAAGCCGGACCTGCGCGGGGCGACGATACTCGCGGCCAACGAGAGCAAGGGGGAGCTCGCAGGGGATCTTCAGCGTGGGCTACTTGAGCTCGATACCCGCCGTCGCTACGAGAGCGTCAGACACATGCTAACGGTGCTAGCGCATCGCTGGGGCGAGATCGACGAGGGCACGAGGCAGGCACTCTTCGACATCCTGCGCTCAACGGGCGCTCGGGAGGAGGCTTCCCGCATCTCCGACGTGAGCCGGGCTCCGCAGCGTGTGCTCGAGGGCAGTGAGGCCCAGCTCAACAAGCGCTTGAATGCACTAGTGATGCCGACCATGGCCTTCATAGTATTCGGCTCGCTCGCGATCGTCGGGGTTATTGGTTTGTCCCCGCTCTTCGGCGCGATAGGGGCAAATTTTGTCCAGTTACACTTTTTCGTGCTCGCAGCTCTCCTGCTTGTGGCGGGATTTTTCGCCTTCACCACCTACATGGGCAGGCTCAGGCCCATGACCCTGCCCCCTCCCGAGATTCCAGAAGATGCTCAGCGCTTGTCGCGTGGCAAGGCGAGGACCTCCGGGGATGATGTGCCACTCTGGCTGCTGCCGCTCTTGATTTTCATAGTTCTCGCTTGGCCTGGCTTCCTCTACTTCGCGGGCGTCGGGACTGGTGTGCTGGGATTCCTCGCCCAGGGGGCGAACGCGTTTTGGTTCATTTGGGCAACGGCTGCGGCGGTAGCAGCCTACGCCCACCTCTACGCAAGGGGGCGGAGGAGACTTCGAGAGGAGGAGCGAAGGAAAGCGGTCGACTGGGGAGCGGCATTCAACACCATAGGCTCGCGCGTGATCGATGGAAAACCGATGAGTCAAGCGATGATTGAGACCGCTGAGCTGATGCCCGGGTCACCCGTTGCGGACCAGCTCCAAGCGATCGTCGGGAGCACCGAGAGATATGCGATAGATGTGCGTCGCGCGCTCTTCGGGCGAGGACTAGCTAAACATATCCGCAATCCCCTCATCAGAAGCTTCTTGAACGTGATCACGCGCATCCGGCGGAGCTCGGAAACAGCGGCGGGACGGGCGTGCATGATGGCAGCGGACTTCATCTCGACGCTACACCGGGTTGAGCGCCGTTTCCGTGAGCGAATAGGGGAGGCGATGGGAAATCTGTGGCTGGTCACCGTGGTGCTCCTCCCAATCGTCTGCGCGATGTCGGTCTGGGTGATGGAGTTCATGTCGGGCGTTTCGTTCACCATGGCGAGAGAGGCTGCGGGTGCTGGATTGACGAACCTGCCCTTCCTACTTGGCGCGATGGAGGCCAGCGAACTAGTTCTCCTGAAGCTCGTGATGGGCCTGACGGCGATAGCCCTCGCCGCGGTGATGGCACGCTACATCTCGGTGATAAGCGCTGGCAACGATAAAGTAGAGCTTTGGGCGACGATGGGTAAAACTGTCATGATTACCGCAATAGTTTTCACTGCAGCCTATCTAGGATTCAGCCTCATCAGGGCGGGCTGAGAGCTGCTGTTACGCAAAAGGGAGGTAGCCCCTGCGTTTCATTACAATGTCAGCGATTATGGCGCAAGCCACGATTGAAACAATTATGATCAAAAACGCAATTAGAAGATCAGCAAGGGGGAATGGACGCTTGAGAAAGCCTAAACCTATTGATAAAAAAAAATTCCGATAAAAAATCCTAATGATGCCCCGCCCCCAATAGCAAGCATTTTAAATAAATGAATCTGTGCAGCGCCACGTGCATGATAGCGAACATAATATGCAACCAAAACCCCTATAGGAAGCATTACTGCCATGGGTATATCTCTGGCTAAATGTATGCTTCCAGAAATCAGATAATCGACTAAGAAGACCCAGAAAGGTGCTGAAATAATACAAAACGCCCAATACCATTTTTCATCCCACCACTTCTTCTTCTCAGGTTTAGGCATGATTTTAGTTATTATTTAAATCATAAAAAACCAAGTCGCGAGCTTACAGGATTGAGAACGCATCATGCTAGATTTGAACTCATCAGGGCTGAGGTTTTAGAAAAGTATGGTGCACTATACAATCGCCTTAAAGTTTAAATCCAACGCGTGAGGATGTGGGTGGGGAGCGAGATGGTATCAAAATCAGAGATAATACAGACGGTGAAGAAAGAAGACATAAAATTTATCCAGATGCAGTTCATGGACATCCTCGGCACGGTCAAAAATGTCACCATCCCCGCCGCAAAGCTTGATGATGCCCTTGAGGAGGGCGTGTTTTTCGATGGGTCCTCGGTCCTCGGCTACGCCACGATCGAGGAGTCGGATATGCGCCTCAAGCCCGACCCAGATACATTCGTCGTGATCCCCTGGACTCAGGATGCGATGAGAACCGCCCGCATCGTGTGCGACGTCTACGATCACGAGGGAAATCGGTTCGAGGGTGACCCGCGCGCGGCTCTCGAGCGTTTGATGGAGCGCGCCAAGAAGAAGGGCTGGATCTTCAACACCGCCCCTGAGTACGAGTTCTTCTTCTTCATGCCGGACGAAAAGGGCGACCCCACGACCAAACCTTCAGATTACGGTGGATATTTCGACCTGATGCGCGATCGGGGCGACAACGTTCGAAAGGAAATCGTCACCTATCTGGACGCGATGGGGTTCGATGTCGAGGCCTCGCACCACGAGGTAGCCCCCGGGCAACACGAGATAGACCTGAAGTACGCCGATGCCATCACCTCCGCCGACCGCGTCGCGATGATGAAATACGCCACCAAAACCATTGCTTACAAACATGGGCTCTACGCGACCTTCATGCCCAAGCCTATTTTCGGGGTGACTGGGAGTGGGATGCACACCCACCAGTCGCTGATGACCCCCCAGGGAAAAAGTGTATTCTACGACCCGAAGGGTTCGTACAAGCTGAGCAAGAACGCGCTCTACTTCATCGGGGGGCTGCTCAAACACGCGCGCGAAACGTGCGCGATTTTGGCCTCCTCGGTTAACTCGTACAAGCGCTTGGTCCCTGGATACGAGGCGCCCGTTTACATCTCTTGGGCCAACCGCAACCGCAGCGCCTTCATCCGGGTGCCGGCCGGGAGGGGCGCAAGCACGCGCATCGAGCTCCGCAACCCCGACCCCGCGGGAAACCCCTACCTGCAGTTTGCCGCCATGCTCGCGGCCGGGTTCAAGGGCATCGAGGACAAAATAGACCCTCCCGAGCCCGTCGAGAAAGATATCTTCCGCATGAGCCCCGAGGAGCGGGAGGCCTTGGGCATCGGGTCGCTTCCGGAGAATTTGGGGGAGGCGCTCGAATGCATGCGGCAAAGCAGCCTGGTGCGAGAGGCGCTGGGGGGGCACCTCTTCAGCCACCTCCTCTACATCAAGGGGCAGGAGTGGGACAGCTACAGGGCCCAAGTCAGCGATTGGGAGATAAAGACACTTTTGCCGGCGCTTTAACAGTTCAGAACCTTTTTTATTTATCAACACCTATTTTTTCGAGGTGGTATCTTGGTTGGGAAGTTCCCCTTGGGTGGTTACGCTGGGCGCTTGCTTCAAGTTGATTTAACCCGTGGGAAGGCGGTTGTCCAGGAGCTGCCGGAGGAGCTCGCGAGGAGTTACATCGGGGGCAATGGTTTTTGCGCTAGGCTGTTGTTCGACCTCATCAAACCCAAGACGAATCCCCTTGGCCCGGCGAATGTGCTCGTGTTCGCGGTGGGCCCCCTTTCGGGCACGTTCTGGCCCCAAACTGGTCGATACGAAGTTGCCGCGAAGTCCCCGTTGACCGGACTCTACGGCGAGGCCAACTCGGGTGGGCACTGGGGGGCTGAGCTCAAGTACGCTGGGTTCGATGCGATCATCGTCCGGGGACGTTCACCCAAACCCGCTTACCTTTTCGTCGAGGATGGCGAGGCCGAGCTCAGGGATGCTAAGCAGCTCTGGGGTCGCTCGGCTCTGGAAACCGAGGCCGCGTTGAAGGAAAAGCACGGAGGAGATGCTCAGGTCGCCTCCATCGGCCAAGCTGGCGAGAACCTCGTCCGTTTCTCGTGCATAATGACCAACTACCGCGCCGCCGCACGTACTGGGTTGGGTGCGGTGATGGGTTCCAAGCGCCTGAAGGCAGTGGCAGTCAGGGGCAGTCTGGATCTCGAGATCGCGGATATAGGGCGGTTCGAACGCCTCGCGGATGCGGCACGCGAGAGGCTGCTCCAACACAAGTTCTCGGCATCAACAACCAAATACGGCACGACTATCTTGGTCGAGCTCATGAGCGAGATTGGGCGCTTCCCCACTCGCAACTTCCAGAGCGGGGTCTTCGAGCACGCGGCGCAGATTGGTGGCGAGCGGATAGTCCGCGAGTTCAAGGTCAAGGACCGCGCGTGCTTCTCCTGCCCGCTGCGCTGCGAGAACTTCGTGCGAACGCCGGGCGGGCTTCCCTCTGAGGGTAAAATCGAGTACGAGACGCTGTCGAGTCTGGGCGGGCGCTGCGGGAACGCCGACCTCGAAAAGCTCCTCCACGCGAACAGGCTCTGCAACCTCTACGGCATCGACACGATATCTTGCGGCGGCGTGATTGCCTTCGCGATGGAGTGCTACGAGCGCGGCCTGCTGACTAAGCGCGAAACCGATGGCATCGAGTTGAGGTGGGGAAATGCCGACGCGATCATCGAGTGTATCGAGAAAATCGCCAGGCGCGAGGGCTTCGGCGCAAAGCTTGCCGAGGGGACCGCTAGGTTCGCGAAGGGGTTCGGCAAGGAGGCAGAACGGTTCACGATGGTCGTGAAGGGGATGGACGAGCCGGCGCAGGACGGGCGGGCGCAGAAATCGATGGGACTCTCTCACGCCACGGCGAACCGCGGGGCGGACCACCTGACATCATTCGAGGTGCTGAGTGAAGTCGGGTTCGTGGAAGAAATCGAGAAGCGCTTCGGCAAGAAGGTGATGCCGGAGGCCGCCGATAGACTCAACCCCAAGCACAAGGCGCTTATGGTACGAGATGGGGAGAACTTTTGCGCGGTGGTCGACTCTCTGGTAGCCTGCAAGTTCGGTGCGGTCTGGCCCCCGGCGTTTTACTTCGCCGATTTCGCCGCGGCGTTGACGGCAGCGACCGGTGTCCGCTACACCGAACGAGATCTTCGCACGATCGGTGAGAGAATCTTCACGCTCGAGCGGGCATTCGACATTCGAGAGGGAGTCACCGCCAAGGACGATCGCTTGCCCGAGCGCTTGATCAAGGAGCCGGCCCCCGCGGGTCCCTGCAAGGGGCACGTGGTCGAGCTCGACTACATGCTTCGGCAGTACTACAAACTTCGAGGCTGGGATCGAAGGACGGGCTGGATACCACGTTCGCGCCTCGGAGCGCTCGGCCTCGAAGATGTTGCAAAGCAATTGGCCAAACTCAGAAAGTTGCCGTAGAAAGTGCGGGGATTCGATCGCGCACCTACTCCGCGGCGGATCGGTTGTTCCTACCCGCGCTTTTCGCCGCGAGATCTCTTTCCAGCAACTCAGCTTCGGCGCGCACCACCGCGCACCTTATCCGCAGCCTTCCCTAGCTGCGCTAGGTTTTTCCGCGGTTCCCCCGCGTCCTTGGGCGAAGGTTCAGCTTTCTCTGCTGGCTTCTTCCCCGCACTTTGCTGTTTTAAAAATTTTCCCTATTTAAACCTTGCGAATCTACGAATCGACGGGCTTTGCACAAAAATAGATTTTCTGCACAAAAATTAGGTTGCTTGCACATAAACTCGATTCTACACATAAATTCAAAGTAAATTCCTATTTTATTTCCTTATTGATAATGTTAAGGAATCTTTTGTTGGAAATATAATGGTCTACGAGGAGTTTTCCGTTATATACTAAGTTGAATGTAGCGTATATTGAGGGAGCGTTTTGTGCTTGCTTCGCGTTTTTTAATTCAGTTACTTTTAATTTCAAACCTTTTTTCTTTGCGATTTCGCCTAGATCTTTAATGGATCTGGCAACCCACGGGCATTGATTTGCATAGATAATATTCAGTCCTTTATATTTACTCAGTTGCTTTTCCCAATCCTTGAATTTTGGCAAATGTCATTTCTTTAAGGTTTTAATCATCAATTCAAATGAAGGTTTGACCTTAGCCACAGACTTGAATTCATTTTTTAAAAAAAGATCTTTGCCTGCCATGAATGGACCTTCACTTGTAACCACAGCAACACCATATTTTCCTCCCTTCTTTGCATCTTTAATGCATTCTTTAACTAGGAGTGAACCATATCCTTTTCTTTTGTACTTGGTTGGAAAAATCCACATGCAGTGTATGAACATATATCCCTTTGCATCAACAGCTCTCCACGCATACTCTCCTGGTATGTATTCAATAAAACCAATACATTTTCTTTCTTTTTCCAAATATAATAGTTTAATTTTCAGACCTTCAGAAAAACGCTTTTTTAACCACTCAAGCTTTTTTTTGATATCCTTCATTTTTTGGATTTAGAAAGCATGTAGGTTCATATTGAGAAATATTGTTTTTGTCAATGTTTATGATTATAATGTCTGGCATGAAAATATAATTACAATAAGATATATTTAAATCTTTTATTAGATTCGGCTTTGCACAAAAATCGGTTTCATTGCCCTAAATGATACTCAGCCCACCTTTGAGGTTCACCTATAACCAACGGTCAAGCCAGAGGTTAGCTCAAGGCTAGTCTTGTCCCGGAGATGGCATGACGCCTACTTGGATTCACTTTCCCTTGCTCAATAGCGTCACGAATAGGGTGGCAAAGGTGGCAAATGCTCCAAAGATCGGGCTGACAATTGCCGCGACCGGGATACGGGTGGAGTTAGTGACGAGGTCAGGCGAAAATATGCTCGCGAGTGCTACAGCCAGCCAGATGCCGACGACAGAGACAGCCACCCAAACAAGGTTTTCTCTCATTTCAGGTCCTCCTTGTCTCCTTTGAATCCTTTGACAACTTAAATGTTTGTGGCTAATAGAATCGACGAAAGACCTTGATTTTTTCACGATAAATTGAAAAATCCCTAAAAAATTGAAGCTTACGGGTCAGCCAAGCCCCGCGGTATCGCTTTTTCGGAAATAAAAAGATAATACAACGGTGAATAAATTGAACTAATCAGGAAAGGGTTTGTGATGGTAGAATTCAAGGAGCTAAAATCGAGGAAAATTTTGAACAAGCTCAAATATCGGGACAACTGGTTCTGGTGCAGGTACACGCTGAATCCCTACCGTGGCTGCCAATTCGCGTGCAACTACTGCGATGCCATAACTGAAAAATATCTCGTCCACAAAAAAGTTGAGGATTTCTCTAGGATAATTTATGTAAAGATGGATGCGCCCGAGCTGCTCAAAAAGGAAATAAAGAAGGCTAAAAGGGACGTCATCGGCATCGGCGGCGTCACGGATGCCTACCAGCCGGCGGAGCGAAAATTTGGGATCACGAGAAAGTTGCTTGAAATTTTGAATGACAACAATTTCCCAGTTCACATTGTGACAAAATCAGACTTCGTGCTGAGGGACATCGAATTGCTATCTGAAATCGCTTCAAATTCTTGGTGTGCGGTCTCGATCACCATCATAACTTTCAACAAAAAATTGCTCCCGCTGCTCGAGCCCTTCGCCCCCTCGCCCGAAAAAAGATTGGGGGCTGTTGAGAAGTTGGCGCAAGCCGGCATATGCGCGGGTGTCGATTTTACCCCTATCATCCCATACATCTTAGATGACGACGATAACATCCGGGAGGTGATAAGGCGGGCGGCCGAGGGCGGTGCGAAATTCATCTTGCCGGGAAGCATGAGCCTGAGGAGCAACCAAAAAATCCGCTTCCTCCAGCTACTTGAGGAGAACTGGCCCGAGCTCATCGAAAAATACGAAAAACTTTACGGCAACTCAGAAAGCCCGAACCAGCAATACACATCCGAGATCATCAAAAAATCGTTCGAGCTCTGCAAGAAATTTAGTATCCCTGCCTACATCTCGCCCCCGACTTTTGATATGCCCCTAAAGGAGAATTTTGAGGTGGCCGACATGCTCTTGCTCATAGCTTACTTCAAGGAGAGGAAAACGGGGAACCCTTACGCCGCGTGGGCCTACCACAGGGCGGCTCAGAGCATCGAAGGGTTAAAGGAGAGCATCCGGGAGATCCATCGTAGGGACGAGCTGGGGAAAATTCCCGGTGTTGGGGAGAGCTTAGCTAAAACCATCGCCGAGTTCTTGGACACCGGAAAATGTGAAAAGCTCGAAAAGATGAAAAGCGAATGGGGACATGATTACTAACCTCTGGGAGTTATGCCAGAAAATCATGAGGTAAAATGATGATGTCCATTTGGTTTTTCATTTGTGTAGTAGGACTGACTTTAGCATTGCCGCTTCATTTTTGGTCAGTTGAACATCAGAGACTTCAGAGAAAATACGGCAGAGAAAGGGGAATCAAAATCGGGAATATCCTTGGCACCATCTCTGGCGGAATGGAGTTTCTTTTTTTGATTGGATTATGGATTTCACCTCAGCCGAGATTTACCATTCATGTTTTCTCAAGCTCGTCTATCTCAATTCCATTTGTTAACTTCTCGATTCCGATTCTATACTTGATGATCGTTCTACCTTTTGTGTTGACCGGGGCTTGGCTCGCAATTAAAGCCGTTAAAGCGGTGGGCTTGGAGGTCGCTGAGGTCCATGGCAAACCGAGGAAAATAATGACCAGCGGTCCTTATTCCATTGTCCGACATCCCCAATATTTCGGTGCGATTCTGGTGCAGGTAGGGATGTCTTTCCTTTTTTCGGCTTGGTATTCTCTGCTTTTCACTCCAGTTTACATTTTTTACAATTATCTGATTGCATGGAAGGAGGAGAAGGAGCTGGTCAGAGAGTTTGGTAAAGAATATAAAAGTTATCAGAAAAAAGTCCCCATGTTTATCCCGAGGTGATTAGATTCCCGCCCGAGCGTGAAGTCAGGAGATTGCGAGCTGGCCAACGTGCATCCGTCCCGACGCTCGCGGTCTTCACCATTTTTGTAATCCTCTGCTCGAGCGTGGCGATAGTTACCTTTCAGTCGCTGGAGGAGCGGAGTGTTTCGGCGATCATCTTGAAGAGCGCGGCCGATGTGGTTCGCGCCACAGCATCGCAGGTTGGGAGCGAGCTGAACTCGGCGCTCGAGAGCTCGATAGCTGCCGCTATGTACGATGTCGGCTTGAGAGGGGGTACCCGCGAGCAAGTGGAGCAGTACGTTCGCGAATATTTGAACACGCACATTTCCAGCATCAACGCTTATCCTCGCCCAAATCTCACGGTTGTGGTGCCGCCGTGCGACGAGAACTCGCTTGCGTTGGATTGGTTGCCGGATGGGGGTATTCGAGCGCGCGGTTACCTCGACGCCCGATTCGAGCACGTGATGGGCCCCAGGGCATTCGGGTTGAGCCTACGAGCGGTATCCCGCCCGAGGTTCGAACGGATAAAGCACGTGGCCGAGCTATCTGTGGAGCTGGCGGCGGGCGCGGTGAACCTCGAGGAGCTGAAGCGAGCGCTCAACGAGAACTACGCGTGTGAGGGACTTGCGGTGGAGCTGGAGAATGAGGACGACATGATCTCCGTGATGGTGCAAGACACCTTCGGGGCTCGGGGAGTGCTCATCCCTCAGTAGTGCCGTCTAAACCAAGGCTTCGAGCTCGGGTTTCGATTGAAAGACAAAGCCAGGAGTATTTTCCGCGTGCCACCAAGGTCCGGTCTGGTAGTGAATGACATAATTTTCCCACTCGACCCGCCAAGTGGGGTAGCTCGAGACGTTGGTCGTCACGACTGCAGCTCGGACTAAAGCATCGCTTGGGATCGCGACGGTGGAATTATCGTCCGTGCGTTGCCAAGTTCGCGAGCGGAGGTAGCTCAGCGTCTGCGAGGGCGAGTAGAGCCACCCGCTCGAGTAGGCATTTTCTGAGCTGGGGCAGGGGGCAGCACCCGTGAGTTCCCCAGCGTAGTTTTCGATGTTTGAAATAATCCAAGCGTTATCGACGAGCCCGACGTT
>Ga0114919_10002706_pt1 | contig 14320 bp, 18 predicted proteins | sample BlataG_FD_88682 | JGI IMG/M metagenome (GOLD analysis project Ga0114919, IMG submission 88682) | Deep subsurface microbial communities from Black Sea to uncover new lineages of life (NeLLi) - Black_00105 metaG | ecosystem: Environmental > Aquatic > Marine > Oceanic > Sediment | place: Atlantic... | reverse complement strand
GGGGGGGGGGGAAATTTAAAGAACCCCCCAGGTCTTCGACTGCTGACCGTTCCCAGATTGGTCCAATAATAAAATTACATTCCCCTTGATATAGCCTCGTTTCCTATTTATAACGTTCTTCATTAAGCACGAGCAACTTTATATGGACATTTATAGGTCTACTATTTTAAATCTAGTCAAATCCGAGGTTACTACTAGGCTGCACAGATAGATAGATAAAATGAGGGGTGTCTTGCTGGCCCTTTGTTTCTTTTACATTTGTAAGTATATCTCTACATTCACTACATCAGAGGATAGTATCTACAATATATACTTATATTGAACCACTGTACTCACGCTCCTTCACACACACACCATACAGCATATGGGTGCCAGGCCCGCCTCTTCCCCTATCAGAACCAAGGCAGCAGCAGACGTCTTCATCAGAGCCTGGATCTCACAAAGACGAGCTTCTCATTTGGTGCAACTGGTGGTACCCGTACACCAGTATCCCCACTACCAGTTCCAGTACCAGTACCAGTACCAGTTCCAGCACCAATACCAGCACCCACCCCCACTCCAGTACCAGCACCAACACCAGTACCAGGAGAGCCGCCATTCCTGCTAGACGAAGCAGAGATCGCCGCCATTCCAGCACCCCCCCAACGCTTAGAATGCGTCAGCCCCCTCACCGCCCTATCAGAAATCCCAGAGCTCTCCGTCCTTGTCTCCGGCATCACTGCTTGTGGCCTGGGCTCCGACCTGAGCTTTTCTTCTTGGGTAGGAACCATCTTGGCTCCCAGTAACTCTGCATTTGGCTCCTTTTTAGCTCAAAATGGCCTCACACAGGCCACTCTCCTCCAGAATACAGACATACTGTGCCCTCTACTGAGGAATCACATCTTGCCGGGGGTTGCACTCACAGCAGCAGCCCTTATTCCAGGAAACGAGTATGACACATTGAATCCAGGACAGACGTTGACGGTGAGTGGCAATCCAGCTGATGCCATCATATTGAGAGATATCCCAGCGTGCAATGCATTTGTTCATATAATGGATATTGTGTTGGTTGAAGGTGGGGCTACTGCTACAGTTCAGTCTACTACTCCTACTAGTAGTGGTACCCCTACTCCTCCTACTGGGACAGCTGCTGCTACAACGACGGCGTTGGACTCACCTACTACCACTACTTTTGGAGGTAGTGCCAGTCTTGACTACACTAATGTTAATTTTTCTAGCAGTGGTAGATAACCAGGAAAGGGCAGGTTGTGTAGAGAGAAGGAGGGGCAGGAGTTGTTGTTATTGTTTTTTGTTAACGTCCATACTTACAGGAAGTAATTACTGTACCTTGTACACACATACACAAATATATCTACCTTGTTTTTACATGAAATCATCATACTCATCATCGACCAGATCTGTATATACATACTCGTCTAATCCAGCACTCTTTCCACTACCACCCACATTAAGAGTTGCCTTTTTAACACTCTTCTTACCACCAGCTGCAGTAGCCTTCTCTTCCTTTAACTTATCACTTCTCAACCCTGCAATTGAGGTTTCTACATCTTTCACTTCCTGAGCAGACATATTAATGCAGGCATGTTTGAGCAGCTGTTTTAAAAGCAATTTGTAATGAGTAGAAGATTTATGTGGGGTGAGGTACTTGGAGGAGATGAGAAAGGCATATTGTTCGTAGTCTGGTTTGGATTTAGGGATGAAGCCTTCGAGGTCTTTTTGTTGGGCTCCGCCGAAGAGCTCCAGAGCAGAGTTGAGGTCTGCTTCTTCAACAAGGCGTTGGCGTCGGAGTTTTTCGGCAAGGGGGTCGTCAAGAGGTGTATCGTCTTGTGGTGCCGATAGGCCACGGCTCTCGTCGTATTTGGTTATTTTAGGTTTTGGCTGTAAAGAAAGAGATGAAAAGGGAGAGAGGAGAGAGGGGGAGGGGAAATTTTTGGTGTGTGGAAGATGTGGAGAGAGGCAGTGTTTGGCGTTGTTGCCAAAAGAGAGACTGTTCCAACTGTTTCCTGCTCAGTCAGGGAGAGAAGCATTGCTCATGGTAAAGCAGATATCGATGTGATGTTGGATAAGACGTACCTGCTCTGATTTAGGGACTAATCCCTCCCAAGCTGGAGCCTCTTCTTCAGCATCTTCATCTTCAAACTTAGTTTTATCTGGACTTTTAATAGCTGCTGGCAATGGGATTGCAACTTCCTCATCTTCCCAATCTTCCCAAGAATCTCCCATGGCTAAATTTTGGCTAAAACTAGCTGTTTTTGAATTAAAGCCGTCGCTGAACTGATCGTTTGATCGCAATGTGTGCTGGTAGTGGTAGAAACGACGGGACCAACTTTTGTGGGAGATATGTGAGCTAATATTCAAGCATTGTAATGATGACTCAATGCGTACTGGGGCTGGATAAAAGGGCAGAAGGTGGCCAAGCCTAAAAAAAGGTTAACGGGGAGAGGCTCAGAATTTTTTAATAATTTGGTGGTGGGGGGGGGGGGGGGGGGCAAAAGGCTGGACCCTCAGACCCGGGTGTCCACATAGTTGAAGATCTATTTTAGACGTATTGGCCAGAAGTCAAGTAACGTTGTCCTTGATTTTCAATCTAATCGAAAGAATCGCTTATTCAGAATTTAGGTCTGGTATGAGGTAAGTTTTTGAAATCAATTAGATTAGTGATCTCAAATATGAGTGCTGAACTGATTGCAAGTAGCTGATATCTCATGCGAGGAAATAAACGCATCTTTTCATTTTAAATGGCGTGATTTCAATCGTTAAAGCCGATTTGGCTAGACAAACTGCATCGTTCCTACTTGGGATTCCGTTAATAGTTGAAAGAGTGTGATTTCTCAACAATTAGGGCCATTTTGTCTGACCATTTCCCCCATCCCATCCCCGCTCCCCTCTCTCACAGGAAGACGACATGAATATCAACAATGGCATAGACAATAGATTCTCTCAGTTTCCTGGGGGAGGACAACCCACACAAAATGGTGTTTTCAATGGCCTATCTTCTGCACAAAATATCCCAGCAGGTTTTGCAGGCCTCCAACAACAGCAATCCCGACCAGGCGGCTTGGGTGCCAATCAACAACAGCCAATGATGCAGCAACAACCACTCGTAGTAGGTCCCAGATCCATGCAACAGCAGCAATATGGTGCTATCCCCTCTGGTAATACTGCTATAGGTAACGGCCTTAGATCTACATCTGGTCTATTAGGAGGTGGTCCACATATGGGCCTCTCTTCAGCTTCAGGTCAACAACAACAGCAGCAACAACTGGGAGGCTTGTTGCAACAACGATCAATGATGGCAGGGTCAGGTGCAGCAACCTCATTAGCAGCTTCCTTACAACAACAACAGCAGCAGCAGCAGCAAAGACCAGGAGGTGGTGGACTAGGAGCAGCAACAGGAGGAGGAGGAGGAGGTATGATGATGGGGGGACCACGTATCCTAGGAGGACCAATGTCAGGACCAATGGGAGTACCACCATTACTACAACAACAGCAGCAACAACCTGGTGGGTATGGAGGAGGAGCACCATCAGGTGATCTTATATCCATGTTGAATAAAGCAACTAGGCAAGAAGATGGAGTGGCGGCGGCACCGCCACCGCCACCGCCGCCGTCATTTGATGCCTCAGACTTCCCCTCATTGTCAGCCAGCGGAGGGCCTGGTGGAGTAGGAGGGCATAGATATGGTAATGGGGAAGGGGAGGGGCCAGACTCTTTTGCTAATTTGTTAGCTCAGCAGCAGCAAAAGGGGGGGATTATTATGGGGCAGGCTGCTGCGTTTGGGGAGGAGGATTTTCCTGCGCTGGATGGTAATGGAGGAGTGGCAGGAGGAGGAGGAGGAGAGCAGGGGGATGCACTGGAAGCATTGCGTCAACAACAAGTGAGAAGGCAACAGATGGCAGCTCAACAGCAGCAGCAGCAGCAACAGCAACAACAGCAAGCGATGATGAAAGGTTTGAGCAATCTTCCTCCATCTTCCAACATGCTTGGTGCACCTAGAGCTGCAGCCACTGTTGGTGGTGGTGGTTCACAGCCAGATAGGTTTGGCCTGCTGGGCCTGCTGAGCGTCATCAGAATGACAGACCCAGATCTCTCTCTTCTGGCCTTGGGTAGCGACCTCACCTCCATGGGCATCAACCTCAACGACCCCAACCCACTATGGAAGACACAATTTGAAACACCCTGGACAGATTCCTCATCAGTATCATCGGCACAATCGAAACCAGACTTGGACGTCAGAGCACCTCAATGTTACCTCATGCCCCCACAAAGACTGCAACCAGGGCAACTGGGCAAACTTCAACTCGACACACTGTTCTACATCTTTTATGGAATGCCAGGTGATGAAGCTCAAGCACTGGCTGCTGATGAGTTGACTGCCAAAGGGTGGTACTTCCATAAAGAAATTAGAGCTTGGTTGATGAGGGTGCCTAATACTGAGCCATTGCAGAAGACTGATAGATTTGAGAGGGGATCTTTTTTTGTGTTTGATCCTGCTACTTGGGAGGTTGTGAGGAAGGATAACATGGTGATTGAGTTTGCATCGTTGGAGAGGGCACCCGGATTGGCAGCAGCGAGAGCTGCGGCGGCGGCGGCGGCGGCAGGTGGAGGAGGAGGGCTGTCACAGCAGGGAGGTCCTGCTGCAACTGCTGCAGTGTAATGATTATAATTAAAGGGAAGGGCGTGATGGATGCATGATAAGTATAACATGGAGGCCTGCATTACATTGCAAGTGTATTTCTCACTTTGGTGTAATTGGAAATAAAAACTACTGATGAGATATATAACTCTCTCCTTGTATTTGAAAACATCAAACAATAGCAGTGGGAGAAAACCTGAGAGGGCAAAATACCCGATGATGAGATCATCACCATTTTTTAAATAGCAGACAGATCTCCTTCCATATATCTGCAGGTACAAATATAAACAAAATATCCTATATATATAATATTTTTATATAATCCCACATTCATGCAGCTACTCCAGTCAATGCATCATCTACTTTCAATGGCAAATCTTGCTGTTCCTGAACATCTACTCCCTTACTTCTACTCTTCTTACTAGTTGTAATGGCTGGAGTTGCTGATTGCTTCCTCTTCTTCTTCATACCACTAGCAGTAACAGTAGTACTATTAGGGGCCTGAGATTTGCCTTTTATTGCCTTACCAGCACTAGCAGGCTTCGGTTTGGGAGTTGCCTCTTCCTTTACTGATGGCAGAGGTGAAGGTACTGGTTTTATAACACCGTCATCCATCTTCTTCTTCTTCATACTGCTCAAAACTGGATCCTTCATCTTGAATGCAGTAAGGACGGCACGTCTGAGAGGTCCTTCACATTTACCAGTAGGATGCAAAGCTGTCACCAGCCCTTTTAAATCTCCTACAGTTCCCAGCACTATATCATCATCATCATTGTTTTTATTCTCTATCAAAACTACAACATCAGAATCAGGAGTAGCCGAGCCCAAAACGTTTGAACATTGCAGTTGAACATACCTCCTACCCTCCAAATCACTCCCAAGAAAAGGAGCTCTCACGGTAGGAGGATGGTGAAACGTACGCGATGCAGAAACCACCGTCAACGCTGACACTTTCGCCATTGCAGCTGCCGCCGCTTCTTCTGCAGATTGTTCCGCCTTCACCCTTGCCTGCTCCATTAATGCCCTCTGCTCTTCTAGAGTCAGTGCTTTCGCATCAGTCCCTGCAATGAGCATGGCCAGTTCCTTATCACGCTGTGCTGCAGCTGCAGCTCTTGCTTCTTTACGCGCATCTGCCAGCTCATTCTTCCGCTCCTTTTCTTCGGCTGTGATCATCCCTCCATTACCACCTCCTCCTCCTCCTCCTCCACTACCTAACATGGTACTTTCTATATACTCTCTCATGGGCCATGTATCTAGTGCATCGTGAATCAAGGAGGACAGCATGGACACGCGTACTCCAGGTGGTACTGCCCAGTACCCTCCCTCTGGGTACTGAATAGCATTATGATTAGAAAAAGAAGGGAGAAGAAGTGATGGTACTGCAGTAGTAGTAGACTTCTTGACTTGATCATCATTCTTCTCAGTACCATCATCATCAGGAGAAGGGGATGTAGTACCGCCCTTATCAGCAGTACCATCATCAGTAGTACCAACAGGGTGTGGTCTAATAAGAAGTTCCCCAGCAATAGCAGGAGGACCATGGACCTCCCCAGTACTACTACCGACCTCCCCATCCATCTGGTTGGCTGCATAATATGCTTCCATGAGACGCTGCCAGGCAGGGATGGTGACGGAGCCTTGGATGCCCCATGCTTGGCGGACGACTTGAAGGAGGGCACAATGGATGCGAGCACATGGGGATTCAGTTCCACTTGGACACAGCAGCTTATTGTTAATATTACTGTTACTATTGTTAGATTTCTTCTTCTTATTATTATTATTATTATTATTAGTTGTAGTAGTAGAGGGCTGAGTGAGAGGTTGTTGCAGTAACTCGTGTGCCAAGGCAGAGAGAGGAGGCAGTCTGTTGATCGCTACTGGGCTGGTTTTAGCAGTGGCATTACCATTATCATCATCAACAGCAGCCTTTTTCCCTCCATTACCATCACCAGTACCATCACTAGTAAAGATAGATGGAGGAGGGTAGCAAAACACAGCTATAAATTCCATCACAGCAGCCAATTCATGTTGATTTACATCCACTGGAACATTATCATCATCATCATCATCATCATCAGAGAGAGAGGACAACCAGGTAGGAGCTCTTCCTCTCTTGATACCTCCTCCTGGAGCTGATGTGACATCACCCTTGGTGAGGATGAGTGGATGAATGGCTGGAAAGGGAGCTGGTCTTTCTCCCAGAGTGGAATCATCTACCAATGTGATGTCTTTGCCAGGTTGAGATACACCAGTCTTCCTCTTTTTTTTATTAGTGTCTGTAGTGGGAGTCTTGGAAGAGCCTGGCTGTCCTGCTGCTGCTGCTGCATTGGCTTCAATTGCTGCTGCGTCGGTCTTGTTTTTGTGATGGATGGCTTTGGCGTTGGGGTTGCGTTGGAGGAGATCTGAGACGGAGGAGAAACCTGCAGTCTTGGCTACATTGGCAAGGATGCCAGTAGCTTGGAGGCCTGCCTTCTTACGACAATTGCTGCAGTTGCATTCTTTGCGACATTTGGGGCAGCTCCAGTTTCCAAGAGCATTGGATTCGTCTACTTTTTCACTGTATCTGTTTTCCAGGCAGCGAGGACAAAAGTAGAGGGTGCAGGTGGTGCATTTGGCCTTGACTTCAATGGTCTTTTGACGGCACTGGTGACATGTTGTGCCATTTTCAGAGTCGTAGACTCGACCACCTTGGATTCTGACACCTGGATTGGCATTACGCTTCTTCTTGTCTTTGCCTTCTGACGCTGCTGCTGATGCTACTGCTGCTGGTTGGGATGGCTGTGAGGGTGCTGCCTTTGCTGCAGGGGTAGCGGCAAGAGCTGTGGCAAGGGAAGGGAGGGGAGGGGAGCGGGTCAATGTCAGTGGATGGCTTAGCATTTTCAAAATTGACTAGATTTTCGTGCCTGAATTGGCTACATTATCGATTAGGGGCTTACTCTTTTCCTTCTTAGGGGTCTTATCCTTCTTTGTGGGCTCTGTCTTGGCTTTTTTGGTGTTGGAAGGAGGGTTAGATTCCTCCTTTGCAGCTATTTTGCCTCCTTTGCCCATTTTCTAGTTTGAGGTCGTGAGAGAAATAATTGATGCTTGCAAGGATGTAAATTAAATCTCAAAAAAAAAACACTTAAATAGAGAAAGGTTGAATGAAAATGATGTTTTATGATCTGTAGTAGTGAAGAGTGAAAACGGAGATGATTTGCTTCTAATTAAACATCGCTGTTACTGTGAAGAGTTGCAAGTGTAGAGATCAAAGAGCAGCCCCACTAACTTAGGCAAAAATTTAAATTTTGCATCAGAGGCGATTCCGTGAGGACCCTGGGCGATTGATGGCACGGGAATAATAATTGCAGCTATAAACCTGGAATGGAGAGGCCGATTGTGTACTTTAACGTTAGACTGTATAGAGTTCAAAAGAACAAATCATCACACGTAGAGCTTATATCTTACACCTTGATTCAAAAAGTGATCAAAAATCGGATGCAAGATGGGGCATATTTTGACTATCATTCTTCCAGTAATGTTCTTAATATTAGGCACAGCTTATGCTGATCAATATGAAGAGTTCATCAATTCTCAAGAAGTAAGCAAACGAATAATAAAAATCTCTTGGATTATTATTCAAGAAATACACTCGCTTTCTATTCTTTTTCTCTTACTCGCCCCCTTAGCACACTCACCCCTCTTTTTCTCATCCCTCAACAGAGCTGGACCCTAGAAATCTGCATCCTTCTCGGAATCGCCCTCTACATCCTCTGCATAATCTACGGCCGCTATGCCAACCTCTCCCTCGCACACCGTTGGGTCGACCACACCCTCCCCCTCCTCCAACACCAATTCGCTTCCATCCCCCCAAACCTCTCCCCCAGGGAAGCCAAATCCTCCCTCCTCAAAAAGGACGGTCTAGACATTTTCAAAATCTACTCCACAGGTCGCAGAGGCTGCTCAGGCATGTTGCTCACCCTTCACCTCGTCAAGAGACAGGATCTTGTCACTGGCCATCTTGTCCCCATCTTCTCCCCTTTAGATCCAGATATTATAGAGGCAGAGATTCTGGTCAACCCTGCTACAATGCCATCAACATGCTTTGTCATAGCGTTGTCATCTCTAGCTAAAACAATGGCTGGATCTAGGAAGGATGTACAGCAATTCACAAAGACCATTGCCTCTCCTGACACTAAGAGACTAGGAGGAGGTGGTGGTGGATGGCCTGGCCATAAATTGACAGTGATGGCAGAACATGCAGGTGTGTTTTATGATTTGATGGCAGCTACAGGGGCCATGGAGAGTGTATTTGGGGCATCAAGTTGGGATGTTGTTGGGAGATACTTTAGATCAGTACACATTACCTCCGATTTGGGTGTAGGCAATAGTGAGGATGGTAGTAGTAAAGATAGCAGTCATCATAAGCAGGTAGTGAGATTGACAATGTCACTACCGCCTGCATCAGTAGCCCAAGATGTTATTGAGAGACTATTGACATTCATGTTGCTGCTGGTAGATGCACTAGCATTGACAAAACTGACTGCGGAACAAGAAAAGAAGGCTGTTGAAGCCAGAAAGAGAGCAGCAGCTCTACAAGAGAGGGAGGAGGGAGGTGGCGTTGATGCGTTAAAAAGAAAGGCAGAGGAACGTAAAGCAGAAAAGGTGAGAGCTGAGCAGGAGAGGTTGAGGAGGTTGCCTCCTGAGCAGAGAGAGAAGGAGATTCAAAAGAAACAGAAAATAGCTGAGAATCGTATGTTGAAACGTAGAATGAAAACAGTGTAAAAAAAGAGAATAGTAAGAGCATTTATTCTATAACCATATTACAACAAACCACTATCACCACCACCACCACTACTACTATAATATACCTTACTCTTCAAATACAACAGTTTTATTATTGTGCACGATAATTCTATCTTGAATATGCCACCTGACAGCTCTACTCAACACAAGCCTCTCTAAATCCCTCCCTTTCCTCACCAAATCTTTCACACCATCCCTATGACTCACCCTAGTGACATCCTGAGCAATAATTGGCCCAGCATCGAGCTCTGCTGTGGCATAATGAGCAGTGGCTCCAATGATCTTTACGCCTCTTTCGTGTGCCCTGTGGTAGGGGCGCCCTCCTTCGAATGCTGGTAGAAAGGAGTGGTGGATATTGATGGTGTGGTGAGCATGTCTCTCACAGAAGTCTTTACTGAATATTTGCATGTATCTAGCTAGGACGAGGAAATCTATGCCTTTCTCTTGTAATAACGTGTCTAGCCTGGCTTCCTGGGCAGCCTTGTCAGTGGGGTTCTTTCCATCCACAGGTAGGTGGACGAAATCAACTTCAAACTTGTCAGCAACACTCTCTAGAGATGGATGGTTTGATATAATAATAGGAATATCAATATTCAGCTCTCCACTCTCTCTTCTTATGAGGAGATCATACAAACAGTGATCTAATTTTGAGACTAACAAAGCTGCTTTTTTGACACGGTCTTGGTAGGCAATCCTCCATTCCATATTGAATCTGCGAGCTACTTCTTCTACTCCATTTTCCAGTACAATAGTGTTGCCAACGCCTACTAAGAGATCGCTGTAATCAAGTTCTATGCGTTGAAAGAACATGTCGTCTTCACTGAATTGATCGGATTGGGTGATATTGCAGCCTAGGCCGTAGAGGAGCTGAGCTAAGCTGGCAACTACACCTTTGGCATCTTTGCATTTGACGAGAAGTGTGGCTTTGTACTCTCTTTCTTGTTGTTTGGAAGGGGATTGGGGAGAGGTGGAAGTGGAGGTGCCATTGCTCTTGGTCGGGGCAGGAATGTGGACGGTTTCCTTGTTTGGAGTGGTTGTTGCGGATGTATGGAGCTTTCGACCTGCTTTTGAATGTTTGCTCGTTGGGATTGCAAGTATCTTCACGTTGGGTTTTAGGTTTAGTTTGTTGAATGCAAGTGGGATTCCAGCCTTTTGCTTGAGATGGAAGGTTGTCAAAGACACCATGACTCTGTCGTCTCTGCTGCAAGAAATATACGTAAGACACTATGATTTCAAAGTCATGGAGTTTTAAGGCCCACTTTGTCATGGACATGCCCACATATAACATTCGAACAGGGAGGGAAGGAAGAGAAGAGGGTGGGCTGGCTCCATGATCATGGGTGATGACCGGCGACTGCCAGAACCAGAAGTTTTGGATGAGGCAATCTCGATCATCTTGGGCATGAAAAGCTATTACAGGCGACCTAACAACACATTCATCAACATTAAATCGATACCTGAGATATAGTTTCATATAGCAAGCTTGTATTAAGCGTTTGTTTGTCTCCTGTCTTAAGACAAATTGCAATTTAGCTGAGATAGGATAATAATCAATATTGCATAGTGCTTGAAAAGAATGCAGACTCAAGTTTTCGGCTCTCGTTTTGGCATTGTGCCAACTAAGGTGATCTCAACTCGCCGCACTGCTGCTAAGCATGTCAGTGCTCGCAAACCAGTGATTGCTGCTGCTGCCCCAGCCAAAGAAGAACTCGTTGATGAGATGGGTTTTAAATTGATGCGTAAGGGTGTCAAACAAGCTGCTAGCGATAGCATCCTCACCCCAAGGTAAGATGCGTTTGTGGTTCTGACAAATCCACCTCCGACGACATCCTGCTCCCCTATCCTATCTTCTCTACCATCCATACTTTACTCGATATACTAACACATCTATATTATTACAGATTCTACACCACTGACTTTGAAGAGATGGAAGAAATGTTCAGCTTGGAGAATAACCCCAATTTGCCAATGGAAGAATTAGAGGCCATGCTCGCCGAGTTCCGCCTCGACTACAACCAACGCCACTTTGTCAGAAACGACGCCTTCAAAGCCGCCGCGGACAACGTCCAAGGTCCAACCCGTAAGATCTTCATCGAGTTCTTGGAACGCTCCTGCACTGCTGAATTCAGTGGCTTCCTCCTTTACAAGGAATTAGGCCGTCGTTTGAAGGACAGCAACCCAGTGGTCGCAGAGATCTTCACCCTCCTGTCTCGTGACGAGGCCCGCCATGCTGGCTTCATTAACAAGGCCCTCAGTGACTTCAACCTTGCCTTGGATCTCGGTTTCCTCACCAAAAACCGCCAATACACCTTCTTCAAGCCAAAGTTCATCATTTACGCCATATACCTCTCTGAAAAGATTGGGTACTGGCGTTACATCTCCATCTACCGTCACTTGCAACGCAACCCAGACTGCCAGCTCTACCCACTCTTCGAGTACTTTGAAAACTGGTGCCAAGATGAGTCCCGCCACGGCGACTTCTTGGCTGCCATGCTCAAGGCTCGCCCAGAGCTGTTGACCGACTTCAAGGCCTGTTTGTGGTCCCGCTTCTTCTGCTTGTCTGTCTACATTACCATGTACCTCAATGATCACCAACGTAGTGCTTTTTACGAGTCATTGGGCATGAACACCACACAGTTCAACAAGCATGTCATTATTGAGACCAACAGGACCACTGAGAGAATCTTCCCCGAAGTACCAGATGTTGAGGATCCAATGTTCTTCAAGAGATTGGACCACATGGTGCAGATGAACAGTGAAATTTCCAAAATTGGCGCATCTGATGCTCCGGAGCTTCTTAAGAAGATTCAACAGTTGCCACATATTGTTGGTATTGTCAGTCAGATTATTGCTCTCTTCTTTGCTCCAACCAAGAAGGTGGGATCTGCTGATATTGATGCCCAATTGGCCACTCAAGTCTAAGCATCATTCCATTCCATCTAGTAGTACTATATTGTATATAAGCAAGAGTAATATGTTGTTTATAAGTGGATTATGGGTTATTCTTTGTTTTTAGTTAGATTTTTTTTTTGTGTTGGAGGAAGAGGGGCGTGGACCCAGGGAGGGCGTTGCTGTGTGGTTTGAAGAAGAGGAGAGAGAGAGAGAGAGAGAGATCTTCTTCTTCTGGCATCAACAGCATAAAAATGAACGTATGATTTTATTCTGGCTTTGCCCCTTAAGCATGTAATTCAATAATAATTACTAGTAGTGATGTTACAAGTACTAAAAGGAACTGTCTTTTCATTCAACACGACAAGAAAAAGGATCTCAACTCAATTCTCTCTCTCCATCAAATCATCCCCATCTCTTTTCTCTTATTCTTAATCTTCCTTAAGCAGCAACATTCTTAAATGCCTTCCAAGCAGCAGGATCGATACGTTTCACCATAGCCTTAATCTGAGCTCCAGGTCCCAACTCATACATCTCATTCTTCCCTGCTGCAATCAAAGCACGCACGGTGGGCTCCCAACGAACTGGTTCCACCAGCTGACGGGGCAACATCTCCCCAATGTGGGCACCTCCAGTGAAAGGCTCCCCGGTGACGTTGGAGTAGACTGGAACACGAGGCTCCATCAAGGTCACTTTGGACAGTGCTGTGACAAGAGCATCGCTGGCAGGAGACATCAACTCCGTGTGGAAGGCACCAGAAACGGCAACCGCCACGGCTTTGAGAGCACCGCGAGCAGTGGCCAGCTTCTGGACCTCCTCCAGTGCTTCCTTGTGTCCAGACACCACTCTACCCTGGGGGAAGAGGTAATTGGCCATCTTGCAGACACAGCCTGGCTTGATTTTGTTGACCTCTGCGCAGATGGCTTCAAGATCTGGGTCGCTGAGACCGACAACTGACAGCATTCCGTGAGGACGGCCAGCTTTTGCAGCTTCGGCCATGCTCTCAGCTCTGACCTTGACAATACGGAGACCATCTTCAAAAGACATTGCACCTGCAAATACAAGAGCAGTGTATTCACCCAGACTGAGTCCAGCAGCAGCAGAAACAGAATCGACAATGGCTGGATCGGTGGAACGGAGACGCTCCACTGCAGCAAGTCCAGCGACAAAGAGGGCGGGCTGAGAGTAGGTTGTGTCATCAAGCTTCTCTTTGGGGCCTTCATTGCACAGTTGGAGAAGATCGTAGCCCAGGATCTCTTTGGCTTTGTTGAGCATGTCCTTGACAGCTGGCAGATCGGCGCTTTCTTTCAGCATTCCAACTGCTTGACTGCCTTGACCTGGGAACAAAAAGGCAATTGGGGTATCCTTGACTGCTCCAGCAACACCTCCAGATGAAGCACCACTTGCATCTGCTTGTCCAGCAGCAGCTGCAGAAGATTGGAGGACAACACCTGCAGCCAAAGCCTCAGCCTTGGCCTTGCGACGCTCCGCCTTGGCAACCTTCCTCTCCTCCTCATCCTTGACACGCTTCTCCTCTTCTGGGTAAGCATGTTTATAACCTTTATCCCAAGTCTTCACCACATCTATACCATAATCATAGATGGTCCACCAACACCCTACATCCGGGTGAGACTGCTTGGCCTTGGGGGTCTTGGCGTACTTTTTTTCCAAGGCAAGCAACTTGGCTCTGATGGCGTCATCGTCGACAGCCACCTCCACTGGAAGTTTAGGCCCTGGGTTGAGGTATGGATCATAATCTTCAGTTTTGATGGAAGGGTCTGCACCACGAGATAGGAGGTACTCGTAGATTTCAAGGTAGCCATCAAAGTGAGAGAGGAAGGCAGCACGGTGGAGGGGGGTGAAGCCCTTGCTGTCTCTCTGGTTGATCTCTGCGCCCAGGTTGAGCAGGTGATGCAACTGTGTGTGTGTTTGTGTGTGTGTGGAGAGGGGGGAATGGGGTTCGATGGCTCGTCTATAAAGGGGTTTGCCAGGATTGATGAGAGTGACATGCTT
>Ga0114919_10002705_pt1 | contig 14325 bp, 14 predicted proteins | sample BlataG_FD_88682 | JGI IMG/M metagenome (GOLD analysis project Ga0114919, IMG submission 88682) | Deep subsurface microbial communities from Black Sea to uncover new lineages of life (NeLLi) - Black_00105 metaG | ecosystem: Environmental > Aquatic > Marine > Oceanic > Sediment | place: Atlantic... | reverse complement strand
CAAAGAAGCCATGGTTACTATTTCTTGAATTGTTTTTCCTTGTCTATTAATTTCTTCTTTTAATTCTTCGGTCAACTTCTTATTAAAATTATCCTTTGCTTTATTGATAATTTCTTCCAGTGTTGCTCCTTTTTTTATCTGATAGGTGTCGGGGAAAAAATACCCCTCTACTTCGGCTCTTTCGTCATATAATTCTTCCGCTTGAAACATTCCTTTATTTTCAAAATAAAAGCCGATATCTTTTAGAGTCCAGCCCTCAATTATAGTGATTTTTTCTTTGATTGTGTCACCTGAAACAAATTTCTTTACTATTTGAGGAATATTCATTACAGGGGAAAGTTGATATGTTCCGGCCTGAAGTTTTCCTGATACCTCCCATACAAGAACATAGGTCCTAAAGATTAGAGCCCGCTTTATTAAACCTTGTTTTTCCAAAGAAAGAGCAATTTCTCTTGACCCTTGCCCTTTTTCAACAATGAAAATTATCTCTTTTTCTGAAAAAGGTTTTTTGGGTAAATAGATTTCTGAAATAAAAAACCCAACTATTAAAAGTAAAATTAAGAAAACTAAATGTTTTTTCATCTTTTTAGTTATCCTTTAATCAAAGGAACAAAGACAAAACCAGGATATTCAATTTCTTGAAATTCTTTTTCCGATTTTTTAATAAAAAGCCAGATTGAAGTACCAATGGGAGTCACAATTTTACCCCCTACCTTTAATTGCTTTCGCCATTCTTGGGGAAGGATTTGGGCTGACGTCAAAGAGGATAAATCCTCTTTTCCACCCTTCGCTGCGGCTAGGGTAGCTGAAGCCAATATTCTGTCAAAAGGCGCTTCTTTGGGAAGACCTTTTGAACCATCGGCGCAGAAAAATTCGGCAACTCCTTTTTCTATAAAATTATATTTAGCTACATTTTTTTCTCCAAACTCTTTTAATTCGGGAACAATTTCGATTCCAAAAACTTGACCTTTAGTTCCGATAATCTCAGCAAGAAGGGCTGTGGTCCATCCCGAACCTGAACCAATATCTAAAATTTTATTTCCGGGTTGGGGGTTAAGTTTTTCTATCATAAAAGCCACTACCAGGGGCTGGGAAATTGTTTGACCAAAACCGATTGGTAGAGCTTCGTTTAGCTCGGCTAAATCTCCCATATCCTTTGGTAAAAAATCCTTTCTCTTGATTTTTCTAAAGGCCTCAATTATTCTCGGTGTTTTTAACCACCCTCTTTGAATTAAATTATCAATTAAATCTATTTTATTCATATCTTCTTAGGGATTCTACTGGTTTGAGTTTTGCTGCTCTTCTGGCAGGAAAAAATCCGGCGGCGCAACCAATGAAAAAAGAAAATGCTAAACCAAAAATGATTAACCCCGGCGAAACAGAAGTTGTGAAATAAAACGCTGGATTGGTCTGACCGTAATAGTTAATTCCCATAGCAAGAATATTTCCCAATAGCGTTCCGCCAATCCCTCCTAAAAGTCCGATTATCCCCGCTTCAAATAAAATAATCGTAAGAATTGCTGAATTTTTGGCGCCAATAGCTTTCATAATTCCTATTTCTCTTGTTTTTTCCCTAACAGATGTAAACATTGTATTTGTAATTCCAATTCCACCAACAAGAATAGCAATGCTGGCAAAACCAATAATAACAAATTGAATTATACCTAAAATGCTGCCGGTTATTTCTCCTATTTTTTCTGAAGTAATTACTGAAAAATCAGCTATGTCGGTTCCCACTCTCCTTTTTCTGGTTTTTTCAAGGCTTTTTTCAATTTCTGCGGCCACAACATTTTCGTCTTCTCCTTCTATAATTTTAACCATTGCGTATGCGGCAGTTCCCCGTTTTTCTCCAGTTAAATCCTGATAAATCTTCATGTCCATATAAACCATGCTGTCGTCCTGCCGACTTCCTAAAGAATTTAATATCCCTGCCACCTCAAATTTTCTTCCTTTTATCACCATTCCTGATTCCGATTTTACCATTTTTGAAAAAGTTTCATTAGCTACGTGTGAGCCGATTAAGATTTGATTTTCTCTGTTCGGCCACCTTCCCTCAGCCAAACTCCAACCCTGAAAGATGCTCAAAATATCCAAGCCTTCTTTCCATGGATCATAACCAGCTATGGCAACTTGCTTTGATTCGTCCTCATATCTTGCGATAGCCCCTGTATAAGAAAACGATAAAACGCTATCTACGCCTTTCGATTTTTTGATTGCCTCAATGTCTTCTTTTTCTAATTTCGCCCCACCAAATATCATGCTGGAAAAGATATCTTCGTTGCTCCCCCCGGGCATGACCATAACCATCTCACCCCCCAAGGCCTGTAATTGTTTGTTAATAGTTGACTTTAATCCCTCGCTTAAGGAAAGCAAACTGATAATTAAAAATACGCCAATGACAATTCCCAAAATGGTCAACCAGCTCCTAAGAGACCGAGTTTTTAAATTCCTAATCGCAATTTTAAAGTATTCTTTTATTTCTTCCATAGAACTTCTTTAGTTGCCTGATGATTGCTAATTATTTGGCCATCTTTAATATTAACTATTTCTTCGCTGTAATTGGCAATATTGGGATCGTGAGTAACTACAATAATGGTTTTTTTCTCATTTTTATGAAAATTGGTTAAAATTTCCATTATTTTTTTTCCGGTGCCAGAATCTAAGTTACCAGTGGGCTCGTCAGCAATAACTAATTCTGGACTATTTGCAAAAGCCCGGGCAATAGCCACTCTTTGACGTTCACCAGCTGAAAGTTCGGCTGGATGGTGAAGAACCCTTTCTTTTAAACCAACCGAAACTAAAATCTCTTTTGCTTTTTTTTCTCTTTTTTCTTCAGGGATTCTTTGGAAAATCATTGGCAAGACCACGTTTTCTAAAGCATTTAAGTTGGGTAATAAATTAAACTCTTGAAACACAAAACCAATAGTTCTACCTCTAATCTGAGCTAAATTGTCTTCAGACAACAAGGAAACATTCTGACCCTTTAAAAAAGCTTTTCCTCTGGTGGGAACATCAAGGCAGCCAATTATATTTAAAAGAGTAGATTTTCCAGAACCAGATGCTCCCATAATAGTTACAAAAGCACCTGGAATAATCTCCAGGTCTATTCCCTTTAAAGCTATCAACTCTACTTTTCCCAGTTGATAGATTTTCCAAACATTTTCTAATTTAATTATTGGTTTTTCCATCACCTTAAAATTATCTCTTCTCCTTGTTCTAATCCAGAAAGGACCTCAACCATGTCATTGCTTCCCTCAAGACCAACCTCTATTTTTTTGCTTTTAATAACTTCATCTTCAAACACCTCGACTATTGTTTTATTGTCTTTTTTTTGAATTGCCTCTTCAGGAATAATTAAAACGTTTTCTTTTGTGGCAGTTTTAATAACTACGTCGGCTGTCATTCCTGGTTTAAGATTATCTGGTGTTTCTTCAAAGTTAATAACTGCCTTGTAATAAACCACGCTTTCAATTAATTTTTCAGCTGGGTCAATTGAAATTACTTTACCCTTAAAAATCTGTTCAGGAAAAGCAATCAGAGAAATATCCACCGGATTATTAATGTTTACTTTTACCACATCTTCTTCATAAATATCTACTTCTATTTTAAAGGGATCAGCTGGCAAGAGAGTAATGATCGTATTTTGTGATTGAGCTATTTCTCCTACCCTTTTTTCTATTTTTGTTATCTGTCCTCTGACCGGACTTCTTAAAATTGTATCTTCAATCTGTTTTTCCAAAAGCTGAACCTTGCTTTTAGCTTGATCTACCTGAGCTTGGTATAAATCAAGATCGGCTTTTTTAGGAGGAGCAGTAAGAAGGGATAGGTTGTCTTTGGCTGCTGCTATCGCCCCTTCAGCAGTTGAAACCTCAGATTGGGCAGTATTAATATTTGACTCATTGGTTATTTTAGTTGAGGAAATTGTTTGTTGAGAGTTAGTAATATTTGTTTGGGCAGTATTGATATATGTTCTCTGGGTGTCCAAAGAGGTTTTATCGGTTGAAGAAACCAGATTGCGGCAAGAGGGAATTTCGCAGGTTTCTCGAATAATATTCAGGGCCAGAGACGTATTGCTTAAAGCCGTTTCCATCTCAGAAAGAGCAGTATCGACATTTTCATTTTTGGAATCTGATTTGGCTGTATCAAGATAAGATTTTGCCCTGACCATTACAGTTTCTATCTTATCTTTATTTTCTCTGACTTTAATTCCCTCTTGGTCATTACCTGCAAAATAAGTCCTTTGAATTAAATCTACTACATTAAAAGCATTATAAATTTTAAGATAAGAATCATCTAAAACATTTAGGCTGTCCTGGTAAGCTTGGTTTAAATTTTCTTCAGCTGTATTTTCTACATCTTTTAAATTTTGTTGAGCTGCTTCCAAAGAGATTTTAGCATTATCCACAGTCGTTTGAGCAACCTGAATTTCTTCCTGCCCTGCTCCGGCTAATAATTTATTAAGTTGGGCCTGGGATAGGGCCAGAGCAGCTTCAGCTTCTTGAAGTTGAATTTCAAGTTGCACTCTTTCTAATTTTGCTAAGACCTTTCCTTCTTTTATTTCTTCCCCAACCTCAACATAAATTTTTTCCATTGTGCCTCCACTTTTAAAACTAAGGTTTATTTCTTCCCCTTTTTTTACTTGACCTGTTTCAAAAATCTCTTGAGAAATTGTTCCTCGAGATACTTGAATCAAAGTAAAGATGGGTTTCTCTTTTCTAAAAAAACCTCCATAAATGGCAAAAGCTAATATAAAAACAATAATAACTACTAAAGTTGGTTTTTTATTCATCATTAATCATAAATTACCTTATTTTTATTAAAAATTCAATAACTGTGCCCCGTAGAGAAAATTTGACAAATGTTTTGCGACGCAAAACATTCAATTTAGCAAAGACAGTCAAATTTCTTCTAGGGGGTGTGGAAAACTTGACTTTATTATTTGAAAAATTGTTTTAGAATAAAATAATACCTTTAAAGGTCGGAAACTTCAATTAAAAAAAGTAAACTATGACAGAATTAATTGCTTTATTTGGAACTTCTCAAATTCAATGGATTGTAACCCTAATAGCGGTTGATGTAGTTTTGGGGATTATTGCCGCTCTTATGAAAGGGGATTTTCGCTTGGGAAAATTAGCTAAATTTATGAAAACACCTGTTTTAGGATATGTTCTCGGTTTTGCGGTTTTAGAAATGGTAGCTCAAGCTTTACCATCTTTGATTCTTTTTGTTCAAACAGCTTACATTTTGATAGTTTTAGGTTTGGTTAGCTCAATTTTGACTAATCTGGCAAAAATGGGACTGCCTTTACCTGCCTATTTAAAGAGGAATTAAAAAAGAGAGGTTTTAAAAAAGAAAAGCCGTGGCCAGAAGTCGCGGTTTTTTCTTGCGGGCCTTCGCCCGACGAAGTGGGCTTCGGCCCACGAAGGCGGGGGCGGTAGGAGTTGAACCTACAGTATTCTTCTTTTGGAGAGAAGTGGTTTGCCAGTTAACCGACGCCCCCCTATTTTTTTGTCTCTTTGTGCAAAGTGTGTTTTCTACACCATTTGCAAAACTTTTTCAATTCTAACTTTTTCTCAGCTAATATCTTAGATTTTCGAGTAAAATAATTAACTCTTTTACATTCCGAACACCGAAGTTTAATAAATGGTTTCTTCTTTGCCATACCCCGTAGTGAAATTTCGAATAAATTTCTTTGAAATTTTCGTTTGCCTCGTAGGGGCGTTTGAAATTCTACTACGGGGCATATGTTTGAGCCCACGCGCAGATTTGCACTGCGGACCTTTAACTTACCAAGTTAACGCTCTAACTGCCTGAGCTACGTGGGCAAATAGTGTGGGCAGGGGGGGATTTGCACCCTCGTAGGCCGAAGCCATGTGTTTTACAGACACACCTCGTTGACTGCTTGAGTACCTGCCCATTTCGCTTTTTATTTTAACAAATAAATACCTATTTCTCAATGGTTTTTTGGTGTTTTTTCCGCCATTCTTCAATCTTTTTATGATGACCCGACAACAATACCTTGGGTACTTTCCAAACTTTGGGTCTTGCCCGCCAAAATTTTTTTGGAAAAAATTTAGATGGGCGGGTATATTGGGGATATTCAATAAATCCTTTTTCTTTGGTAATTCTTTCTTTTAACAACTGTTTTTTCCCTATTACCCCGGGAATTAACCTGGCAACAGTTTCTATCACTATCATAGCTGGCAGCTCACCCCCCATTAAATCATAAGGACCAACAGATAGTTCCATGTCAGCAATGTATTTTGCTACCCTTTCGTCTACTCCTTCATATCTACCGCAAATCATTATTATTTGATTTAATTTAGAAAATTTATAAGCTATTTTTTGATTAAATTGTTTTCCTCTCGGAGTAAATAGAATTACTTTGGTTTTACTTCCCCTCCCCTTTTTAATGTCTTTTACTGCTTTGTAAATTGGTTCAATCTTTAAAACCATTCCTAATCCTCCACCAAAGGGCCGGTCATCAACTACCGAGCGAGGCGAAGCCGAGCGAGGCGGGAGATGAGGCGAATCCTCAGCGACTGTCTGGTGAGAATCCCTTGTCCAATCCCTCAAATTATGAACGTTAATCTTTATCAATCTTTTTTTTTGAGCTTTTTTAATAAGGGATTCTTTTAAATAAGAATCGAAAATTTGAGGAAAAATTGTAACGACATCAAATTTTATCATACAAAAACAAAAACCGTGACTATCGGAAATGATAGCACGGCTTTTGCTAAATTTCAACCCTTTGAGCTGAAATTTATAATTTTAGATCTTCAAGCTCTTCTTTTTCTTCTTTAGCAGGAGCTGGTTTTGCTGGAGCTGCTTTACCACCTTCTGGTTCTTCGATCTTTAAATTCACTCTGGCGTGATTTTTAAGACCGACAATTCTTACCAAACTCCTAATAGCTCTGGCAGTAGATCCTGCTTTACCAATGATCTGACCCATATCTTCAGGGTTTACTTTCAAAGAAAGTAAAACTCCCATTTCATCAACCCTACGGTCGATTTTAACATCTCCTGGGTTATCAACTAGAGCCTTGACAATGAATTCAAGAAAATCTTGATCGCTAGATGCTTTTGCCATGTTATCTTGCTTGATTTATTCCTTTACTTACGATTTTGTATTTCTAGTAGCCCGACCTTTCTGGAAAACAGCTACTATTCATATATTTATATTATATTCTTTTATTTAAGTGTTGTCAACTGTTTGAACTCTTCTCTTTTTCTGGTTTTTCTTCCCTGGGTTCTTCTTTTTTCTCCTCGGTTTCTTTTGGCTTTTCGGCTGGTGCTTTTGGAACCTCTTTTTTTGGAGCTTCCTTTGAAGGCTTTTCTTTTTTCTTTGCTTTTTTGTGCTTGGGAATCTTTTTCCCTTTGAGAATCTTTTCTGAAATTAATAGATTATAAACAGTGTCTGATGGCTTGGCTCCTTTTGACAACCAATATTTAATCCGCTCGGGATTAAAGTTTTTTTCTTTTGTCAAAGGATTCCAAAAACCCACTCTTTCCAAAAATCGACCAGATCTTGATGGCTTTCTTTTATCGATAATTACAATCTTAAAAAATGGTTGATTCTTTTTTCCTGCTCTAAGTAAGCGAATAACTAACATATTACCATTCTTTTATTTTAAGGGCTTCTGCTGCTGCCCCTTCTTCTGCCTCCTGTTTTGAGGCTCCTTCACCTTTTGCCACCAATTCTCTTTCCAAGAAAACTCCAATAATAAAATGTTTAGCATGGTCTGGCCCCCGCTTTTCTAAAACCTTATAAATTGGGGTAATTCCCACCCTTTCTTGAGCTTCTTCTTGAAAGCGGGATTTAGTGTCTTTAAAAAGACCGGCCTCAATTATATAGGGCAAATCTTTTATCAAGTATTTTTTAATGAAATTTTGGCAGCTTTTATACCCTAAATCAAGATAAGCTGCCCCAATTAAAGCCTCGAAAGTATTGGCTAAAATATATTGCCTGGCTTTGCCTATTCCTTTAGTTTCCCCCTTAGAAAGTAATAAAAAATCATTACAACCTAAAGCTTTAGCAACTTTAGAAAGCTGTTTGGCATTAACTAAAGCAGCTCGCCAATTAGTTAATTCCCCCTCTGATTTTTGTGGGTATTTTTCATAAAGATACTCGGTAACTATTAATTCCAAGACCGCATCTCCCAAAAACTCTAATCTTTCGTTATGAGTTAAATGAAAATCAGGATTTTCATTTAAAAAAGAGCGGTGACAAAATGCTTGAATGAGCAAATCTTTATTTTTAAATTTTAAACCTATTTTCTTTTCAAAGGGTGAAAAATCTTTAACCATTTATTTTTTCTCAATTTCTTTAAATACTGTTCCTAATACGCCGTTAATAAATTTCCCCGAATTTTCTCCGCCAAAACCTTTTCCTAGCTCAATTGCTTCGTTTATGGCTACTTTGGGAGGAACCTCTTCTTTATTTCCAAATAATAACTCATAAAGACCAATTCTTAAGACATTCCTGTCCACAATATTGATTTGGGAAATTGGCCATTGAGGAGCAGCTTTTTCAATAATTTTATCAATTTTTTTAAGCTGTTGAACCACTCCGGTCACTAATTGCCAAATAAAAGTTTCATCGCTTAAACCAGGTCCAAACTCCTTGATATTTTTTTCGACAATTTCTTTTAAATCCTTTTTCTTATCAGAAAAGTCCCACTCATATAAACTTTGCATCGCTATTGACCTAGATAAGTGTCTACTTGACATATTATTTACGCGATAATTCTTTCCAACCTATGGGCTTTTTTCTTTCTTCTTTTTTCTCTCCTTTTTCTTTAGCGGCCATTTCTTTTTCTTTCTTTTTTCTTTCTTTTTTGGTTAATTTTTTAAAAACATCAATTACTTCTTTGCCTTTATAATATCCGCAACTCCAACAGATGGTGTGGGGGTTTTTCGGCTTTCCGCACTTAGAACAGGAAACCAAAAAGGGCTTTTCAAGAAAAAGATGCATTCTTCTTTTATTTCTTTTTGATTTTGTATGTCTTGCTCTGGGTACAGCCATAATGAAGTTAATATAGCAAAATTTTTTAAATTTTACAAGTATTTTTTTACTGGTTTAAATGTTTTCCTATGTATTTTACAGGGGCCGTATTTTTTAAGCATTTTTCGGTGTAATTTTGTAGCATATCCTTTATGTCTGTCAAAGCCGTACTTTGGATATTTTTTATGATATCTTCTCATCATTCTATCCCGAGCTACTTTAGCAATAATACTGGCTGCAGCTACTGAAAAAACTTTGTTGTCTGCTTTTTTAATTGATTTTTGAGTAATTGGTAAACTAATTTTTATATTTCCATCTAAAATTAAAAAATTAACCTTTTTGTTTGATTTTCTTTCCAAATTCTTGACCGCTCTTTTCATTGCCAACTTTGTCGCCTCTAAAATATTAATTTTATCAATCACCTTTTCGGAAACCCTGCCTATTCCCCACTCTATATTTTTACTTTCAACTAAAAGTTTATAAAGTTTTTCTCTTTTTTTAGGACTTAATTTTTTCGAATCTTTCACCTCTTTTAATAAAAGTTTTGACATTTGAGATTTCCTGCCTGCCGGCGAAGCAGGAACATTTGACATTTTGGCTACAACTGCTGCTGCCACCACTGAAGCAGCCAAGGGTCCGCGGCCTGCTTCATCAAGTCCAGCCACCCTTTTATATCCTTTTTTCCATAATCTCCTTTCTCTATTTAGGTTCATTCTTTCATCATAATTGAAAATGGCTTTAGCATCAATCTAAATCTTGACAATTTTAAACAAGTTTATTATAGTATAGATGGATCCTTGACAATCTAAATGGATTGGATGAAAGGTAATCTAAGGAAAAGAAAGGAGGAAGGGAATGAAAATGAGTCTTGCTATATTAGAGAAATTGAAGCCAGAGATTAACAAAGTCATTGAAAAATGCATTCCAAGAAAAGCAACAGAAGAATGGTTGAGGTCTACATTTGGAATACCTCGTCATACCTATAGCTTAGAAGCAGCTGATTCTGTTTTCATGGAACCTGTTTGGAATTTTCTAGATCGAGGAGGAAAGAAATGGCGGCCTGCTCTATTCCTATTAATTACTGAAGCTGTCGGCGGTGATATCGAAAAGGTTAAGGACTTCGTGGTTATTCCAGAGTTGATCCATAATGGATCTATCATTGTGGATGATATAGAAGACCAAGGAGAATTAAGAAGAGGAAAACCTTGCTTGCATAAAATCTTTGGGCTTGATATTGCTTTAAATGCAGGAAACTTTCTCTATTTTTTGCCATTATTGGTCTTAATAAAAAATAGGGATAAGTTTAAACCAGAAACTCTTCTTAGAGTTTACGAAACCTGCGTTCAGGAAATGACAAATATGCACTTTGGTCAGGGAACTGATCTTTACTGGCACAAAGGAAAAGCAAAAGAGATAACCGAAGAAAAGTATTTGCAAATGTGTGCTTTTAAAACTGGTGGCTTGTCAAGGATGACAGCTAAGTTAGCAGTAATACTCTCTGAGGGCAGTGAAGAATTAGCTGAAGCAACAGGTAGGATAGCTGAAACCATGGGCATTGCTTTCCAGATTCAAGATGATATCCTCGATATTGCTTTAGTAGGTGAAGAAAGAAAAGGGTTTGGCAAAGCCTTTGGCAATGACATCAAGGAAGGAAAGAGGACCTTAATGGTAATTCATACTCTCAAGAAAGCTAACGACAGAGATAGAAAAAGACTAATTGAAATATTGAATAAACATACGGATGATATGGAAGAAAGACAAAAAGCGATCGAGATAATCCAGAAATACGGTAGCGTAGAATACGCACGGGAAACAGCTAAAAAAATTATGATAGAGGCTTGGGAAGAAGTAGACAAATTGCTACCAACGTCTTCGGCAAAGGATGAACTCTGTGAGCTCGTTAACTATCTAATCGAGAGAAAAGTATAAGAACCTAATAAAAGCTCCTCGATTTCCCCATGAACCCCTTAGATATTTTTATCTAACGGGGTTTTTTTATTTTAGAACCAGAATTGTCCATCTATTACTGGTTTTGCTTGACTATTTTGAAAAAATATTTGACTAGTTCTTGAGGAAAGATTAAAATAATGTAATAATTTTTTGTTGTATGAAATTTACCCACTTACATGTCCATTCACACTACTCTCTACTTGATGGTTTGCCGAAAATTGATGAGCTTTTAGATTATGTCAAAGAATTGGGCATGGATTCAGTAGCTTTAACTGACCACGGAAATATCTATGGAGCCGTGGAATTTTATAAAAAAGCAAAAGAAAGGGGAATAAAAGCCATTTTAGGCTGTGAGATATACATGGCCCTTGAGAGCATGCTGCAAAAAAGACCAAATATTGATGACCAAAGATACCATTTAGTTTTATTAGTCAAATCAGAACAAGGTTATAAAAATTTAGTAAAACTAATTACCAAAGCCCACCTCGAGGGTTTTTATTATAGACCAAGAATCGACGAAAAGCTTTTAGCCAAACACTCAGAAGGTTTAATTGCCCTTTCTTCTTGTCTTCAGGGTAAAATACCAAGATTAATTCTGGCTAAAAAGATAGAACAAGCAGAAAAGCTTGCCTTAAAATATCAAGAGATTTTTGGCAAAGATAATTTTTACTTAGAACTTCAACATCACCCCAATATAAAAGGACAAAAAACGGTTAATCGGGAATTAATATCTATTTCTAAAAAATACGGCATTCCTTTGGTAGCCACCAATGATGTTCATTATCTAAAACCAGAAGATGCCGAGGCTCAAGATATCTTAATGTTAATCAATACCGGAGCCAACCCTAATGACCCTGAAAGATTAACGCTTAAGGTAGATGATTTTTCTCTAAGAACTTTTGAAAAGATGATGGAAGATTTCAAAGAAACACCAACAGCTATTGAAAATACCCAAAAAATTGTCAAAATGTGTAATTTTGAATTTAAGTTAGGAGAAACTCAACTTCCCTATTTTGAGACACCAAACTCTAAAACCCAAGATGAATATTTAGAAGAGCTATGCATTGCAGGCGTTAAAAAAAGATATGGGGTTTTTCCCAAGAAAGAAGTTTTGGAAAGATTAAACTATGAGCTTTCAGTAATTAAAGAAATGGGTTTTGCTTCTTATTTTTTGATTGTTCAAGATTTTGTTAGTTGGGCAAAAGAAAATCGAATTGTTGTAGGGCCAGGCCGGGGGTCGGTCGCAGGTTCCCTGGTATCTTATGCGCTGGGAATTACCAATGTTGACCCTTTAAAATATAATCTTTTGTTTGAAAGATTTTTAAATCCTGCTCGTGTTTCAATGCCAGATATTGACCTTGACTTTACCGACAGAAGAAGAAACGAGGTTATAGCTTATATCGCTCAAAAATACGGGAAAGACCGAGTCGCTCAAATTATTACTTTTGGAACAATGGCTGCCAGGGCAGTAATCCGCGACGTTGGAAGGGCTTTGGGCTATGCTTATACTTTTTGTGATAAAACTGCAAAACTCATTCCCTCTGGTTTCAGCTTAGATGAAACATTGGATAAAGTTAGTGAATTTCGCCAAATTTACGAGACCTCAGAGGAAGCAAGAAGATTAATCGATTCTGCCAAAAAATTAGAAGGGAGGGCGCGTCACACTTCAACCCATGCCTGCGGAATAGTAATTTCTAAAATATCCCTGAACGATATTGTACCCCTACAACACCCCACTCAAGATGAAACAACTATTGTCACCCAGTATGAAATGCATTCAATCGAAGATTTAGGGCTTTTGAAAATGGACATTTTAGGATTAAAAAACCTAACCATTATTGAAGATACTTTAGCCAGAATATATGCAGTTCAAAAGAAAAGCATTGATATTGAAAACCTTCCTTTAGAAGATAGGAAAACATATCAATTATTACAAAAAGGAGAAACAGTTGGCGTGTTTCAATTGGAGGGCGAAGGAATTAGGAGGTATTTAAAACAGCTAAAACCAACAGAATTTGAAGACATTGTTGCTATGATTGCTCTTTATCGACCAGGCCCAATATCGCTTATTCCTAAGTATATTCAAAGAAAAGAAAAGAAAAGAAAAATTGAATATTTACACCCAAAATTAAAACCGATTTTAAAAAATACTTATGGAATAATGATTTTTCAGGAGCAGTTAATGCAAATTGCCCAAAAGATAGCCGGTTTTTCTTTAGCTGAAGCTGATGTTTTAAGAAAAGCGGTGGGTAAAAAAATAAAAAGCTTACTTCTTTCCCAAAAAGAAAAATTTATTCAGGGCGCCATAAAAAATGAGGTCAAAAAAGAAGCGGCTTTAAAGATTTGGAATTGGATTTTACCTTTTGCCCGTTATGGATTTAATAGGGCCCATTCTTGTTCTTATGCTACCATTGCTTTTCAAACAGCCTATTTAAAAGCTCATTATCCAATAGAATTTATGGCTGCTCTCTTAACTTCAGAAAAGGCAGATACCGAAAGAATTGGCTTTTTAATTACCGAAACCAGGAAAATGGGAATTGAAGTTTTACCGCCCGACATAAATGAGAGTTTCAGGAACTTCTCGGTCATACCAAAAACAAAAAAAATGCGCTTTGGATTGTTTGCAATAAAAAATGTAGGAGAGAATGTTGTTAACTCAATTATTTCAGAAAGAAAAGCAAAAGGTCCCTATAAATCAATAGACGATTTTATTTCTAGAATGGAGCCAAAAGCTTTAAATAAAAAGTCTTTGGAAAGTTTAATTAAGGCCGGGGTATTCGATAAATTTGCTGAAAGAAATCAGCTTTTATCCAATTTAGAAAAATTGCTAGAAAGGTGTCGGGAAAATCAAAAGATTACAATTTCTGGTCAAAAAACTCTTTTTGATGAAACAAAACTTAAATCAAACTTAAACCTACCTTCTGCTGAACCTGCTACAAAAAGCGAGCGACTAAATTGGGAAAAAGAACTATTAGGGCTTTATGTAACCAGTCACCCCTTAGAAGATTTCCAAAAGATCTTGGAAAAAAAAGCAATGAAAATCTCCGAATTAACTCCCTTTTTGGATAATCGTCGAATAAGAATTGGAGGCATTATTTCTAAAATTAAAAAAATCCTCACTAAAAATGGCAAACCCATGCTTTTTATGAACTTGGAAGATTTAACTGATAAAATTGAAGTTATAGTTTTCCCAAGAATGATTGAAAGAAGTCCTTCCCTGTTTCAAGAAAATAAAATTGTTTTGATTTCAGGCAGGATAGATGTACGAGGTGGAGTTCAAAAATTAATTTGTGAGAAGGTCGAAGAAATTTTAGAAGAGTCATAAAATTTCCTCTCCCACACTTCGCTCAGCTTCGCCTCGCTCGTGTAAT
>Ga0114919_10002704_pt1 | contig 14326 bp, 10 predicted proteins | sample BlataG_FD_88682 | JGI IMG/M metagenome (GOLD analysis project Ga0114919, IMG submission 88682) | Deep subsurface microbial communities from Black Sea to uncover new lineages of life (NeLLi) - Black_00105 metaG | ecosystem: Environmental > Aquatic > Marine > Oceanic > Sediment | place: Atlantic... | reverse complement strand
CTCACTCCAGAGGGGAGGCGGGTCCATAGTGGCATCAATGTTCTCACCCAGATTGAGAATCTGGACGGGAGATTGGTATAGGACTTCATACAGGGTGTTATCTGCCTCCGATGCTACCTCGACGTAGTGTTGAATCAGCGCTGGATGGTCATACATCGTGTAGACGGTTTTTTCAAACCCCATGTGCTCGATGAATAGTCCTTGTATCGGTGAACGGCGAAAGAAAAACTGGGGGCTGCCACGCTCGCCCACTTGCTGCAAATCCTGCTCGTACTCTTCTTGGTCCCAGTACCACTCCTCATCTTGCAGCATGAACTCCAGAACCTTGAAATCCTCCGGGCTTTTCAGTTTGTACTCGGTGTTATAGGCAGACAGGTTCCATTCGTCATAGCGCATGACGTCGGTCAAAGTCCCCACAGGGGTTTCCCACGTGCGCCGCAGTCGCTTCTTATCTTCCCACCCTTCGGCAAGCTCAGGACCCCGCTGCTGGGTAGCTCGCACGTTCTTGTATCGCCCGCGCAAAGGTTTCGTGAAGTATCGAACTGAAGCGTGGCAATAATCGTAGACGTCGAGGAGACTGGCCTCCTTCAAATGCTCCGGCAAAGTTCCCCGCTTTTTGTTCACATCATACCAGTACTCTAATCTTGGTTGCCAGAGTACACCGCCTGGGTCCTTCCCCTGAAAAATGGCCAGATTCATTTCACAAAAACTGAGCATTGCACCACTTCTCAAAATATAGCTTAAACGTTCTTACCTCGAATGGTTTGATGTCAAAGCGTAAAGAGCCGGAAACGACCTCAGCTTTGTCAATTTCGTTTTCATACGGATCGCACTCTACGGCACGAAAAGGGGGATCGAAAAACGTGACATTCACAGTACCGCGTCGGTTCTGGTCTTCATAGAGCCTGAGAATAAGCCCATCTCCTTTTTCTGCCATTTTCAGTGCACCGTACTGGACCATACGGTACAGTGCCGATATCATGACATGATCACTGTCTATTGACAGGAAAGAGCCGGTAGATTTAAGATTGCCGCCTCCTCCCCCTATTGGGATGGCAACAAGCGGATCATTGAGCTCCCATGCCCTCCGCGGTGTTTCGGCCTGTCGCCAGTCACCCTGATGGGGATACAGGCTATAGGTAAACGAATGGTGTCCCAAATCCGCCGTCGGATCCGGGTACTGTGGTCCCCTGAGTAGTGTGAGCCGTATATGATTGTCAAATATATCGTAACCATACTTGCAATCGTTCAGAAGACTTACACCATAGTCACCTTCCGAAATATCGGCCCATAGATGACCGCAAACCTCGAACTTTGCAGCGTCCCACGATGTGTTGGAGTGAGTCGGTCTTTCAATATAACCATAGGAAATATCATAGGTTGCTCTCATTGCATTCACATTTACCGGAAATCCAATCTTCAGCAACCGATCCCGCTCTCCCCACTCAATCTCCGTCTCAAAGTCTATCCGCGGCAGGCTGCGATAAAGGATGATATTCTGCACAATCTTCGACTCCATAAAACCGCGTTCCTGCTGCAAAACAAGTCTCACCGGACCGTTTTCAACGATTTCGGAACGCTCGACGGGTGGAATCTCAAACTCGCGGTCTTTGTACATTGGCACAATATCCCACGCGGCATAACGTCCCGGTACATCTTCGAACAATTGGAACTTGTTGCCTTGCTTGCCTTCCTCTATAACTTCGCGGTCGTTCTTTTTGTCATAGATTCCAGAAACTGCTCCATGCTCATCAAAACGGACTTGAAAGAAATCGTTTTCGATTGATTCGTCATGCACCATAAACGGAGAGCTTACATCGGGTTTGCCTTCAACGAGTCTGTAAACCGTATATCCCATCGGTGGGACATTACATGCTTCGATAAGTATTCTCACCCGTCCGTCGTCTTGACTGAGAACCTGGAACGGGCCGGCGTTCCCGTTGGCATCCACGATCTTGAAAGAAGTATCGGGCGATGTCTTGAACTCCGCGTCAACTACGTCTGTCCTTTCCCACGGCTGCATGTTGAAAACAGCCACCGCAGCGGAATCTGAAAAATCACCGCTGATTTGATTCCCTATATGATTCAACGCTGATGTCAGCGCCTCGTCGCCCTTTTCAAAAACACTTTCGTAATCTTTAAGAGCATCGTGAAAAGCCTGAGTGACGTGTGAACCAGGCAGAATATCGTGGAACTGGTTTTTGAGCATCAACTTCCAACCTTCGTGCAAATCTTCCCCTGGATGACTGCCGCCCAGTAGACTTGCCAACGCCGACATGGCCTCCGCGTTTCTGTACAGTATCTCCGCTTTACGATTGTTTTTTTTCAGCCGCGCCTGGGTGGTGTATGTTCCGCGGTGTGTTTCTAAATAGAGCTCATCTTTCCAAACGGGCAGGCTTTCCACGTTAGCCTCTATCCGTTCGAAAGCCTCCTCGCCATGGGCAAATAACGATTTGGGCATACCGGGAATATTTCTATATCGCCGCCCGGTGAGAACGTCCTCTCGGTTTGGCCCGCCGCGGCCGTCGGCATAACCATAGTTGTAGATTACTTCATCGCATTCTACTTTCTGCTTGTATTCGTTCCAGTTTGTCAGCATCACATCCGCGTCTATTTTCGCCCCAAAGTGTGTCGCTGGTAGATGCGCAAGGATACGTGAACCGTCCGGTCCTTCCCACCAGAATGTGTTATGAGGAAACTCGTTTGTATCGTTCCAGATCACCGGTTTGTTCGTGATTAAGAATCGAAAACCTGCGCGTTTGAGAATTTGAGGGATAAACCAGGCGATGCCGAATACATCGGGAAGCCAGCAAACAGATGACACTGTACCGTATGGTCCAGTACGGTGCGTTGTTCCAAACTCTCGCAGCGCGCACTCCCGCCCAAATTGGAGTTGGCGCACAAACGATTCACCTGAAATCAGATTGCAGTCTGGCTCAACGTACATCCCTCCTATGACTTCCCAGCGACCATCTTTTACGCGCTCCTTGATCCCATCATAGATTTCCGGATATAGACTTTTCAAGTCCTCATAAAGCTTCATCTGGCTTTGACAGAAAAGATAATCCGGGAATTCACGCATCATGTTCAGCGTCGTGGCGTGCGTACGACCGATTTTTCTCAAAAACTCACTATAATCCCACTGGTACACAAAATCAAGGTGGCTGTGACCTACCATGTTTAGACGGCCATGGTGTTTGAACCGACCAGAATTGTAAATATTGTCAAGTACATAGGACTGCGCTTTCATCAAGCTCGCTCTGAACTTCTCGCCATCCCCCTCGAAGTCAATCAAAGAAACAGCTTTTTTGAGCTCATCAAAAAGAAATGCGCGGACCTCGTTCCCTGCCTGGGACGTCATCACGATGTCATAAGCGCACTTGAGATCGAAATATGCGTCCTCGACGTCGCGGTCAAGCACCGCCAACTCTGCCACGCTGAACTGATGTACAATCCTGGGAATTTCCATCTCGTTGACGTATTGCTCAATCTCTATCTGTAGCGTTTCACCGCCCTTCATCTGTTCAGCCAGAAAAAGAATCTCGTGTTTGGAGTCCAGCCCAGCTAGTTGTTTCCCATTGAGAGTTAGCAGTCCTTCGCCACCGGGTTTAAGATACAGTACACAGTACTTTCCGTCAAAATTTTGGGGGACTCTTGCTTCACACCGGAAAAACGCAGTGCGGTTCTCACCTCCCCACTCATCCCCAATCTGGTATGGTCTCCATTGCCGGTCGAGCCATTCGTAATTTCCCGGTCCGTGATATATCGCTTCTCGTATTTGCCAGTCTTCAAGTTTTGAAGTCTCTGAAAACCGTGCTGCCTTTATCTTCTCAATCTGTGCGCCCATCCACTGTTGCGGTGTATAGGCACTCCGCATCTTATCTTTGATTCTGACTTGGTCCATGTTGATTCTATCTCCTGAGTTAAAAGTCCGGCGAAGCTCCGCCTCAGATCGACAAGTAATGGGACGCAGATGTCGCTTCGCTTACGCGCAGATTTTCGCAGATAAACGTAAGCGAAGCGGCATCAGCGTTAATCTGCGTCCAGAATTTTGACTCGTTAATCCGAACTTTATTTGGGGACAGCGCACCTTACACCTGCGAACGAAGCCGGGGATTGCTCACTTCATCGAAGCCCAGATGGATCAGGTACAGGGAGAGAAAGAGGCACATGAGGGTAAGGATCGGGGTTAACCACCACCACCAGAGGTTCTGCAAGATGGCCGAGAAGCTGAGGGCCCAGTAGATCATCATGCCCAGGGTCATCTCTCGCTGGGGACCCAACCCCAGGAGGGACAGCCCTGACTCGGCCAGGAGGGCCGCGATGAAGGCGTTGACAAAGTTAGCCCCCAGCCACTGGAACATGTGGGGCATCAACTCGCGGAAGATGATTTCCAGGCCGGACATACCCGAGAGGCGAGCGATCTGGACGAAGGCCCGCTCCTTTAGACTCAGCACCTGGGCCCGGACCTGGCGGGCAGGCGAAGGCCAGGCAAAGACCCCGATGATCAGAGCCATGGTCTGCACCCCCACCCCCTTCACCAGGGAGGCGATCAAAATCAGGAACACGAGGGAGGGTACCGAGAGGAAGACATCTATCAGAACCCGCAGCACGGCGTCAACCACCCCGCCGAAGTAACCGCTGGTAAAACCGATGAGGGCCCCTAGCATGGTACCAATGAAGGCCGCAATCAGGCCGACTTGCAGGGAGTTGGGCACGGCTTCGCTCATCTGGATGGCGATGCTTCGCCCTAGAGAGTCGGTGCCCATCAGCCCCCCCGGTCCCGGGGGAAGTCGGGCAGGGAAGCTACCGGTACGACGTTGCATGGGGTCCACAAAGAAGTTCCCCACCACAGCCGCTGCCAACAACGCCAAAAAGATGATCGTTCCAATGAGGAACTTCCTGTTGCGCAGGAGCTCCCCCGCGTATCCCCGCTGTGCTTCAACTCGAACCTCTGCCATGGTCTATCCCCTCCCTGCCGTTCGGCTGAGCTCACGACGAAGCCCGCTCGTAGCGTATCCTCGGGTCAATCAGGGGGTAGGCCATGTCAATGACGAAATTGGCTAATGCTACCGCGAAGACGATGAGGAGGACACCGCCCTGGATCACCGGGAAGTCGATACTCGTAATGGAGTTGTAGATTAGCCAACCGAGGCCGGGGTAGGCAAAGATCACCTCGGTGATGAGCGCCCCCCCGACGATGTGGCCCAGAGAGATGGCCAGGCCGGTCGCCTGGGGCAGCAGGGCATTTCGGAAGGCGTAACCCCAGAGGATGCGCCGGTCGGAGAGCCCCTTAGCCTCAGCCTGCAGGATGTAGTCCTCGCCCTTCAAGGAAGTGATCAGGCTCCGCATGCTCAGGAACCACCAGCCCAGGGAAACAAGGATGATGCTCAAGGCTGGCAGCGTGCCATGGCGGAGCACATCCAGGGCAAAGTCGAGGGAGAGTTCCGGCCTAAGCCCTACTGAGTACGCTCCGTAGAGAGGGAAAATCCGCCATTGGAAGGCGAAGAGGAAGATGAGGATGATGGCCAGGATGTAATAGGGGATGGTGTACAACACCAGGGCTGCCGGAACGAGGGCCTGAAAGAACCGTGATTTTCCCCCCCTCCATCCCACCACGGCGCCGATCAGCGAACCCAGCACCCAACTGATCAGCGTCGTCAGCGTCAAGAGGCCGATGGTCCAGGGGACCGCGGACCTCAGCATGTCGGACACGTGGGAGGGGAAGCTACCGATGGAGTAGCCCAGATTTCCCCGGGCCAGTTCCCGCAGGAAGCTAACGTACTGTTCCCACAGACTCTTGTCCAGGCCGAAGAGCCGATTGTACTCCTCAATGAGCTGCGGGGCATTCAGGCTTCCCCCGGCGGCTGCCATTCTGCTGAAGACAGCGAGGAGGGGATGGCCAGGAACGAGACGAGGCACGAAGAAGACGATGGTGATGGAAATGAAAATTGTCGCCACAAAGATAACGAACCGTTCCGAGAGGTACCTCAAGTAAGCAATCATTCATCCCATTCCTTTTTGCTCAGGACATGCCTATGCGCCTTCATCTGCACTGAGCAGGCTAACGGTTGCGAGCTGAGCGGCCGGGGATCAATCTACTCGATATGAAACCGCCGCGCATGCCCGGTCCGCTCCAGCGAGTGGTTATGCGGAGCAAATCAGGGCTTGAAGCAATATGAGACTTCATTCCTCCTAGGCAATAGCCCTTCCTTCACCAACATCCGGTTCAGTGTCGAACTGGGCATACTTGCAAGAGTATTCTAGGTAATTATCCAGCTCCATGAGGTCAATGTTGTATCTATCGACATCTTGAGGGTAGATTGCAATTGTCAATTTGTCGCAGTAATTCTTCTCTGAACAGGACGCAATAAATGAGTCAATGATATTCCGAATGACTTCCTCTCTACGGAGGTGAATACGTGCATGACCGGTCCCTAGGACCGGGATAACAATATCTCCCTTGTCACCCTTTTCAGAAATGTAATACCAGAGTTTGGCGAGCGAGGTCTTAAGCTCTTCTACAGTACCAGTCGCTCTACCACTCTCATTTATGTGAGTATGAGCGAGGAAATAAAACAGCCTGTCGTTGCGACGAAATTGAATAACTGTGCCGATTTCATACTTCCGCTTCTTGCCTGGCTTCTCTATCTCTACCTCCTCATGCAAATATCCTTCTGCACGTAATTGCTGATCGATGTCGAAGTCCAAGTGATCAACATTTCCTTGATATTCGTCAGACAGAACCTTACCCTGAACACTAGGTGATCGCTCGACAAGGCCGCCAAGATCTGTATCGAATGTGGTATTGCATGGAACTACGAGAGCACCAGGAATACCCAATGCATCGACCACTGCAACTTCAATCAAAGCATCGCGACCACTCAATCTATGCGAGAAGGACGTTTTCGGTGTATTGGAGTAAAGAGCGTACGCGATCCCCAAGATCATGAAGAGCCACCAATGCTGAGCTAGCCATATCTCTGCAGCCTCGCTGAAGAAAGAAGTGATTTCAGTAAGCAACCACAAGACACCGAATGCTCCCAGCAATTGCTGAAGGAGACCTTTCAGCGAGAGCGTTTGACGCCACCTAGTGATTGATAAGTAGTGTCGAATACTCATTAGAGCCCTAATCTCTCATAGACATTCTGCTTATAGTAGTACGGCCCCGATTCTCCTTTCCTCTTCAACTCAAAATGACGATTTTCCCAATGCTCCAGTGCATGTTGAACAATTCTGGCATTGAAGCTGATGTGTATTGCCAACTCGTCTCGAATGATGGGAGGGCATCGATCCGAATCCATCTTCCTCTTACCATTCAGGTTGACAGCAATAATGGGTATATCCAATTTGAGAGCCTGCTCCATCTCCCAGCGAACAAATTTGAATAAGTAGCGGGTTTGCTTTCCTACGAGGACAATGAATGTCTTCGAATTCAGAAGCCTCTCCCGAAGTTTCCGCTTCATAGTTTCTTCACTGCTTGTCGGCAGTAGACGATTGAGCTCATGGGCATCATAGAAATTGAAATTGGTATTGTCGCTCTGCTTCCATGCCTGCATTAATCTGTAGTAATGGATGTCGTTATCTGCATCAAAGCTGACATAGGTCTTGTTTCGGTACGCCATTTAGATCCCTCCTACAATATGAGCGAATCCTCTAATTCGATGGATTCTTCTAGAGATTACTATGTTGAGCCACGATGTTCTTGGGCAATGCTCCGCATAACGAACTGGGGTTCACCCGCGCGGCGAGTGCGGGAAAGAGCCTTCGCCACAAGACACCCTGAAAGCGCGTGTAGCCGCCGATTTCGAGCGGCGATAGCCGCGTCGGGTGCAAGCCGTGGTTAGCGCGCTGCTCACTTGATGCGAGCCTTATGCCTTGAGAGATCAATGAAGACCGACATTGGAATCTTTCTTCTGAAATCCCTACGTTTTGAACGGGTTTCTACCAGTTTGAGCACAGTTTTCAATCCAAAACCTGCCAGGGGAAGGGCAAGTGCAAGCCCTCCCGGTATAACAGCTTTTGCGCCAAGTGCCCCAAGGGCAACTGCACCAGTTCCACCTGCCCACATCAACAACTCTCTGGCAATCTTCTCCCACTCAGCCTTGGTCTTGCGATATTCGTCGATCAATTCATCCCTGAAATCTCTCGCAAGGCTATCTATTTTGTCAATACTTGGCTCCCCCTCAACTGTATCCCAGATACGTCGGAGAAAAACTCGAAAGCTCTCAAGACGACCATCAGCACGCAGCGAATAAGCGAATTGAGGATCAACACTGTTTAGAAACTTGAAGTCAAGCTCCTGAAACGCTCTGGTAAGTGGACTCCAAACCTGAGCAGTGTCCGGTAAATCCTCGTGCGCGGTCAATAACTCGTTCCACCTGAACTTTTGACTCGTGTAAGGAAAAGCGCCCGTGAGATGCGCCACATACAAGGCCGTTTCCAGATTTGCCCCTGTACGCTGTACCAGCAATTGCATTCCAAGCTGTTCGCTTTCTTGATCCGGCACAAGTGGATCTTCTGCTCTCATCCTCTGGAAGTGCTTGACTACTTGCTCGAGCTCTTCATCTGTGATCTCTGGAATTTCCTGGCGGAAGGTTCTTGTAAGCTTTTCACGCGAGAGTGTCGCAAGAGAGCGGAGGTAGCCTGCCTTGATAGTCTCCTCGGTATCGCTGCTAGCAGACGGGTCGGGTCCGTAATTGCTCAACCGCTTGGCTGCTAGTTCTATGAAGATGGGATTTTGCCTGTCTGGTCTCGGTATTAGTGTCACAAACCCAGCCCTAATCCACGGTTCCAAGAAACGGGCAAAGAAAAGTAGTTTTAGAGTGTCGGATTTGTACTGATCTGGATTTATGATCGGATCGAAGTCCTTTTTCATAAACCAGGGATTGTGAAAAGGGTCGAAGATCAATATTTCATCAGCATACAGACTAAACCGGACTACATTACGCACCAAGCTGAAGGGGTCAACTTCACCCAAGTACAAAGCACGAAGTTTGCGGCTCGGTTCTGGAAGAATTCTGCTGAAGTCAGTCTCTGGCGGCCAGAGACTGGCAACCACTTTGTAGAGCTCACGCACTTGGTCTCTAGAAATGTCTCGCTTGATGTCTTCCCAATCGGGGCGTTTCTTGAACTCGAAAATGTCAGCGATCGCGTTCAAAAGAACCAAGTTCCGTTCACCAAGGCTAAGGACCTCCCCTTCTGGGGAGATTGGCTGCCTTAGTTTCTCTGTTTCTCGTCTTTTCTTCTGGGGTCGGCGTTTTCTTGCCACGGCCTCAATCCTCTAGTAATTCATCGATCCCTTGGACTGCGATTCAGCGCGCTAGCGGCCTGGGCTTCACCCGCGCCGCGAATGCGGGGAAGCCACCTTCGCTAGCCAAATGGCCCCAAAGCGCGTGCGGCGGCCGCTAACCAGCCACGCAAGCGGCGTCGGGTGGAAGCCCTTGTTGGGCGGCTCAATAATTCACGAACAGCCACTCGACAATGACCTGCCCAGGATTATCTGCATAGGCATTGAGACGGTCAACTGCCATAAAAGTCAGTACATCTCCCTCGTTTAGTTGAGCCTCGACATACTGCCCTCGAGCGGATTCTTCTGCTTCTTCCGATGATGCCCGGTAGTTTGTATCTGCTAATCGAAGAAAGGCTTCTTCATCTCTAATTCTATCTTCATCCCACGGCGCTCTGTCACCCAAGAAAATAAGAATCGCGGTGAGCCAAGTCTTCGTATCGGGCGGAGCGCTGTTTACCGGGTAAGTTGAATATGCACCACTGCGATACGCGAATCTGTAAATCCCGGTTCTCGATATTTGGATTTGTACACCTTGCTTGGAGTTTCCAAATACTCGAATTGTGCCAAGAGATTCAAGATGAGGCCCCTGCGGTTCACTTGTGCTTGTTGGTGACTGTGTTAAGACGACGGGAGTTTGAGGCTGACTGGTCGGAATCTCCCAATCAACTGGCCCTACGCCAATCTTTGTCGGCCTTGCACCAAGAGATATAAATACTAAAACAAGTACTGCCCCGATGGCAATTCCGACACCAATAAGCGCAAGAATACCAAGAACGATTTGTAGTTTGTCTTTCATTTTTTGCCCTTCTTTCGTGAAGGCGCGATATTTCAAGCAATTGCGCCGACGGTTAGCTCAAGCCGCCCAACTCCAGTTGTGCCAAATGGCGTGTACCCGCTGTTTAGGTGTACACGCCATTTGGCACTACTATAGATTGTGTACATATGGCAGGTACGTCGATTAGACTACCTGCCATATGGCACAATCGACTGACTATACGGAATTATTTGCACATAACCACCCCCTATAGGATTTTATGCGGAAACAACCGCAGGACCAGCCTATCTGCCGGATGCAGCAAGTTAGGATGGGGGAGTGGCCCTCAACAGGGACCACTCCCCATTCCTTCGACTACCCCTTCGACTACGCTCAGGGCAGGGCTCAGGACAGGCTGCAAACTAACCGCCCATCTGTCTACTTACTGTGCAGGCCGGATTCCACCGACCCACTCCCCCGTCTCGGGTGAGGGATACCCGTTGACCACCAGGTTCCAGGTCGCCCACCAACTGACCGGCATGTTCCACGGGTCGTCGGCCGAGGGCCACCCTTCCCAGTAGGTGGTGTTGAAGGGCACCAGGGCAGGCGCTTGAACGCCTGGGATGACGGGCAGTTCATCGAGCCAGATCTCCATGGCCCGCCGGAACTGATCCTTGATCTTCTCTACCTCATAAGGAGGCGTCACCGCCATCTCGTCCACAATGGCGTCGAAGGCCTCGTTCTTGAAGCGGAAGGAGTTCCGCTCATACCAGGGCGCCATTTCCCCCAGGGGCACGTAGTACTTGCTGTGGAACAGCTCCAGGTTTTCGAAGATGTACCCAGGACAGAAGGGCTGGAACGCGAGGTCGTAGTCGCCCAGCAGGCGCGCGTTGTCTTGAACGGAACCGCTCAAAGGTTGAACCTCGACCTCGATTCCCCCGGCCTCGAGCTGATCGGCCACGACGGTCGTGACCTTCATGGCCTCGGGGTCGCCAGCGTTCACCAGGAAGTTAAGGTGCAGCTTCTCCCCAGCAGTTGAAGCCCAGTAGCCATCCGCTCCTTTCTGGTAGCCCGCGGAGGTCAGGAGCTCCTCCGCCTTGGCTGAATCGTAGGTCGCCGTCGGATACTGCTCCCTCAGGTCCTGGATGGCGTCGAAGTAGGGCTGCAGGCCATCGTAGGCGGGCCAGATACCCCAAGCAGGCACGGTCGCCCCCTCGTAGGCCAGGTCAACGACGGACTGCCAGTCGATCAAGTAGGAGATGGCCCACCGCATCTCTTTCTGGTCCAATGGAGGATTGTCATTTTGAGCCATTAGAGCCCTCGGGCACGGATCCAGCCAGGTGTAGGGAGCGTCCTTGTGCCAGGCGCTGACGTTGGGATTCCTTGCGGCCACCGCCAGGAAGTCGCCCAGCGATAGGATCCCAATCTGGGGGGTGTCAATCTCGTTGGCCGCCAAAGCGAGGGCGACGCTGGTCGGCGAACCGACGTACTGGAAGTTCATGATCTTGGGCGCTGGCTTCACCCCGAACACCTTCGTGCCCCACCAGTTGTCGTTGCGCTCCCAGGTTATGGCCGATTCCGAAGCAGTGACCAGTGTGTAAGGCCCTGTCCCGATGGGGTCAGAGTCCTCGTAGGTCATGGGATCCAATCCCTCCCAGACGTGCTGGGGCAGGATCGTGATCCCTCCCCAGATGCCTACCGCGGGGAAGGCCTCCCGGTTCTGGTGGTAGCGGGGGTTGGCCGCTGTCAGGTTAAACCGTACGGTGAGGTCGTCCAGTTTCTCAACCGACTCCACCCACTTGGTTACCTCCGAGGACCAGGTCATAGCCGGATTATCAGCGAGGAGGTTGTAGGTGAAGACAACATCCTCCGGGGTGAACGGCTCACCGTCGCTCCACTCAACCCCATCCCGCAGGTTGACGGTGATGGCGGTGAAGTCGTCGTTGTACTCGTACCCCTCCGCCAGCCAGGGGATGTACTCCCCGGTCTGCAGGTTCTCGTAGAAGAAGTATTCGTAGACCCCCTGCTGGGTGCCCGTCCTTGATCGGCTGGGACCCGGTGTGTAGAGGTTCAAGTTGGTGGGAGGGGAGTACCGCTGGTTTACGGCAATGTTGAGGGTCTGCGCTCGTGCCGTAACCTCAGGGACGGGGAGGCCCGGGACGTACTTCGCCGCTTCCTCGGCGCTGGGGATGAGGAGCTTCCAGCCGGGATGGATCAGACTGGGGTTATCAATCTTGGCGAAGCTGGAATCTGTCGTGTATCGGTCGTTGGTGGCGCCGACGATGGCCCAATAAGCCGGGCCGCTGCCCAGGTACTTCTCCGCCAAGGCCCACAGGGTATCACCCAGCTTAACTGTGTAGGTCAACTCCTCCTGGGCCGGGGGAGCAGCGCTGGCCGCGCCGACCCCCAGGGTAAGCAGTATCACGAACACCAAGAACAAATTGACAAACGTCCTCTTAAACATTTGTTTCCTCCTCTTTCTTGGATAGAATTTGGCTTTGGGACTCTTCCTTGCACGGAGCATCCCCCACTAACTCAGCAGAATTCGATACCTCACCTCCTTTCAGGTGCCGGCATTGGTGTGCGAGGCGTCACCCAGCGTCTGTTAGGCTATCTGGTGGCTACCCGGCCTGCATTCTCGATGGCGCGGTCCTCTGGAAAAACACCTTGTCCATCTCCTCAGGCCGAATCGAAGAGTAATCCTGATGTAGATAACAGGCTGCTGCCCGATGTTGGTTCGTTTGAAACAGGGGTGGTGGTTTTTCCAGGCACAAAGAAAAGGCATGCGGGCAACGGTCTGCAAACTTACAGCCCAGGCCATCGCCGGTCTGTTTTCCCAAAGCGGATGGTGCAGCTTCGTCACTCCAGCGGCGGTTTGGGTCCGGCAGGGGGATCGAACCAATCAGCAATTGTGTATACGGATGCTGTGGCTGTCCAACCACCAGTTCGACATCGCCTGCCTCCGTGACGGAGCCGCTATACAGCACAATGATGTTGTCGCTGATCTGGTAGGCCGTCGTCAGGTCATGGGTAATGTAGATGAGGGAGATGCCGAACTCCTCGTTGAGTTGGCGCAGGTTGTCCAGGACGGTGGCCCGGAGGGAGGCATCAATCATGGAGACAGGTTCATCGGCGATGATCAACTTGGGCATCAAGAGGAGCGCTCGTGCCACCATTACGCGCTGGCGCTGCCCTCCGCTCAGTTGATGGGGGTAGCGCCCCAAGGTGTCCTCAGGGCGCAGTCCTACGGCTTGCAAGACCTCCTCGATCAGCGCTCGGCTCTCTTGCTTCGAGCTCGCGAGGCGGAACTTGGCTATAGGGGTCGTCAGGACGTGATCCACCTTGTAGAAGGAGTTATACACTTCAAAAGGATCCTGGAAGATAGCTTGTACATCCCGCCGGAAGGCGTGCCATTCTGTGCGTGACAACTGGCGGAGGTCCTTCCCCTTGTAAAGCACATCTCCGCGAGTCAGTGACTCCAGGCCGAGGAGGAGGCGAGCCATGGTGGTCTTCCCGCTCCCGCTCTCCCCGACCACGCCGGTAATAGAGGGCTGTCCGCTGCCGATGGAGAGCGAAAAATCTTCCAGGGCAAGGGTGCGGCGCCTTTTGATCAGCCCCCCGCCGAAGATCTTGGTGACATGCCGAGCCTCAAGCAGAGCAGTCATGACGTTGCCTCTTGACGCTCCTCGAGCAAGTGACAGGCCGCCGAGTGGTTGAGCCCCACGGGCCTCAGCACCGGGTCCTCCGCTGCACACCGGTCCATTGCGTAGGGGCATCTGGGATGGAAGACACATCCTGGCGGAAGATCGAGCAGCGAAGGTGGAAAGCCCGATATCGCTTGGAAAACGCCTTTCTTCTCCAAGGACGGAAGGCTGGCCATGAGCAACTGGCCGTAAGGGTGTTGGGGATTTGAGAAAATGTCCCTCACTGAGCCCTCCTCCACCAGCCTTCCCGCATACATGATCCCCACGCGATCGGCAAACTGGGCCATGAGCCCCATGTCGTGACCTATCAGGATCACGGACGCCTCCAGGTCCTCCTGCACCCTGCGCAAGGTCTCCATCACCTGGCGTTGCACCACGACGTCCAGGGCGCTGGTAGGCTCGTCGGCAATAATCACCCTCGGGCGCAAGCTGATGGCGATGGCGATACAGACCCGTTGTTTCATGCCACCGCTTAGCTCGTGGGGGAACATGTCAGCGACTTCCCGCCGGAGGCCCACCCACTCGAGAAGCTCACCAACACGGTCATCCCACTCCCGCTTGGATATCTGCACGCCG
>Ga0114919_10002700_pt1 | contig 14337 bp, 15 predicted proteins | sample BlataG_FD_88682 | JGI IMG/M metagenome (GOLD analysis project Ga0114919, IMG submission 88682) | Deep subsurface microbial communities from Black Sea to uncover new lineages of life (NeLLi) - Black_00105 metaG | ecosystem: Environmental > Aquatic > Marine > Oceanic > Sediment | place: Atlantic... | reverse complement strand
TTTGTATTTTTAGAAAGTTTGCTAATTCGTTTAGCCTGATGCTTAAAGCCTGGATGGAACGCGCCGAGAAATCGGCCAACTGACAGTATGCAAGAAACTGGCTGCAATACCGATGGAGCATGATGCCACCTCCCTTTTGTGATCATGCTCCATCATTAAACACCCATTAATAAAAGGCAAACTGCGCTAACTGCGGGGTTTGTTGGTTAGGTGGCAAGATTGCAACGTAAGAGTCGGATGACCGATGCGAAGCCAGTGCGATAAGACGCAAAGCCAATTTTAGGAGGGTACACAATGCAATGTGCAGCCAACTATGAAATCAAGTCGGAACTGTCGGTTTTCGAGGACGGCAGATGGTTAAAATTGCAGCACCCGAAAGGATTATTTCGCGCGCGTATTCGCAACATAGTACGAAATGACTTCTCGACGCCTTTTCTGCTGTCCTTGCACCTTACGTTTGACGCGCCAAGTCTCGATGAGGCGGCGGACATTGCTGAGGAAAGACTGGCCGATTGCCTGAATATGCTCGCGCTCGTAACTGGATCGCGGTTTATGCGGCATCGGATCCGGCAAATTGTTGATTGCACGCCTGGCGTGCAAATGCGCTCTTGCCTGATGTGGGCAGACTCCATAGGTCATGAAGATCCGACACCGTTTCTCGATGATCACATCGTGAAGTCGATAGACCGGTTGTTGACGTTCGATTCGCCGCCCGCAATGCGCCGAGCGATGCGATGGTATCGCCTTGGTATTAACTCCTCAATTCCTGACGACCAGTTTCAATGCTTCTGGTTTGCTTTAGAGCTCATTGCTATCTCACAGAAATCATCCGAGAAGGTAGCAGATCTATGTCCTCACTGTAGATCTCCGTTGTACTGTGAAAATTGCAAAAAGCACCCGGTCCATAGGCCGTACGAAAAGCAAGCCATTCGGGCGCTGATCAAGTCGGTAGACAAAGACTGCGATGACACGCTCCTGGCGATGTTGGAAAAGACAAGGAACTCGCTCATGCATGGGGAGACGTTGAGGGAGGTAGAGAGGGAACTGCCTGAGCCTCGCGAGGATGTCGTCGACGTCTTGGGGCGAATTGTGTTTAAGGCGATAGTCAATAGATTTCCACGTGAGATATTTCAAGAGAAAGTTGTCTTCGGCAACCCATCTACCTACGTCCATCGCACCCTAACAGGCGTTGCGCACCTTCAAACCGTTGTTCCAATGGACGCAGATGGCGAGTTCGATCTGAGCTTCACGGGGACCAAGATGACAATGGTCGCTGATGGCCCGCCCAACAGTGCAAGGCCCGTTCTTATGGGCATGACATTAGATCAGCACAAGAGGCTCGGGCATCTAAGCTATGAAAAGGGCGATCATCAGGAGATGTGCCGGCGGATATATCAGAAGGTAAAAGTACACGGCGAACAGGTGGTGGCCCTTGTGTTTTCGACAGATATGAAAAGGATACTCGACACAGTGAAACGAGGCGACACGGGGAACTGGCAAGATTTGTTTCGAGAGATTGTCGGTAACGGTAATTCACATGCGCAGGAGCATGCCACCTAACATTCGCCTGGAGCAGACGGCTGGAAAATCGCGGTTAAACGTAAAAGTCTGTAGAAGTCCGGTGCAAGATAGGGCCGCTGCTCAGGCGGGGCGTTATGCAAAATCAAGGATCGAAAAATGGCTGATCCATACGCAACTTGCTCTGTTTGTGACTATGTCTTTTGGGATCCAGATATAGATGAACATGGGGATAGAGTTAAATGTCCATCTTGTGGTGAATTGGCACGCACCTATAATGTAATTGTATCTGATACAGTCCACGTAAAATCTTCAGCATCGGTCAGTTTAGACGCCATATTGATCGCGAAGCCTGAAATAGAAGTTCAGTTCGACGTTGAAAGCAAAATAGATGGAAAAACCATCATAGAATGTTCAGGTCTAGTTGGTCAAAAATTCATCGAGTTTTTCCATAAGTATCCTGACGAGCTCAAAATAATGGATCGTAGAAGGTTTGAAGAACTTGTAGCGGAGCTTTTTGTAGGTTTCGGGTACGACGTCGAATTGACGAAGCAAACTCGTGACGGGGGTCTAGATATCATTGCGGTTAAGAGAGAAGAGGTTCAGGTTAAGTACCTCATAGAATGTAAGCGCCCAGATCCAGGAGGGTATGTTGGGGTACGCCCTGTTAGAGAACTTCTTGGTGTAAGGCAAGATGAGGGAGCAACAAAGGCAATATTAGCAACCACGGCCTATTTCTCTAAAGATGCAAAACTTTATTTTGAGAGACATCCTTGGATACTCGAGCTAAAGGAGTATGAAGACTTAAAAAAGTGGATAGACCTCTACATGAGAATAAAGAGATCCGATTAGGAGATCTTTTCTATATAGAACAATACAATAGTGGTTTTCAAAACACACTGATTAAATAACAGCTTGCCGGAGTTATTATGGCAAATGAAGCTCATATTAAATTCATCAAGAAAGTGTAAATGGGGTCAAAGCTTGAATTGTGAATTAAAACAATTTTTAGTTTAATATCAGTTATTTAATGTCTCAACAAAACCTTGATTTGTGGTTATATGCAACATGATTATGATAAGATTTCTCAGTCCCATAGATGAATCTGCCCGTTCACTTAAGTAGCGAATTAAAAGCTTATATTCCTCGTGTGTGAGAAACTGTGGCACCGTTTTTTCGATTTTTGGATATGGTATACCGGTGGCGATATTTTCAGGTATAATCCGTTAAAGCGTCAAAAAATGGTAAAATTGCCTTAGGGTCCAGACCCGGGATTTTGTGACATGAATTGAGGGGGCATTGTAGTCGGCTGCAAAATCGATTAGATGCCGATAGCGAACCTTTTTAACAGACCGAATTCTCTGTATTTTTAGAAAGTTTGTTAATTCGTTGAGCCTGATGGTTAAAGTCTGAATGGAACGCGCCGAGAAATCGGCCAACTGACAGTATGCAAGAAACTGGCTGCAATACCGATGGAGCATGATGCCACCTCCTTGTCGCGCCATAGCTTTTCAGCGAAGGCGGACCGTTAATCATGCTCCATCATTAAACACCCATTAATAAAAGGCAAACTGCGCTAACCGCGGGGTTTGTTGGTTATATGGCTTGAAAACTTCCTTTAATCTGAATCATTATCACGTGCGATGAAAAATCTTTTTAGCCCAATTGTACCGGAAAACAAACTTAATCCAGCTTTCAAAAAAATATCAAGTTGGCCGGGATCTGAGCCTGGTCGCCTGATGGCAAATCATATTTTCCAGAATTACCATGATAAAGATGGAAATTTCATCGAGCAATTTCAGACCACTGGATTTGATGCTCGGATTTTTGAATTATATCTTTTCGCCCTTTTTTCGAATTCAGGCTACGAAATAATCCAAGACTATGCTCGACCAGATTTTCTAATAAGGAAGAATAACATAACTGTTGCTATAGAAGCTACCACGGTAAACCCGTCATACGGAAAAGACAAGGCGGATATTGAGACAAAAATTACTCCTGAGGACATAGATTTAAAACACGACCACGAGCTTCCAGTAAAATTTGGCAGCCCACTTTTTTCTAAACTTAATAAAAAATATTGGGAACTGGAACATTGTAAAAATCTCCCGATTGTTTTTGCAATTGAAGCTTTTCATGAAAAAGATTCTTTCATATATTCTGACCATGGGATCGCACAATATTTGTATGGCCTTAAAGATTCTCACAAGAGAGACAAAAATGGGAAATTAATTATTGATTATGAAAAAATTATAGACCATCAATTTCAAGAAAAAACTATCCCTTCAAATTTCTTTGCTCAACCAGGCGCTGAATATATTAGCGCCGTTGTATTCACTAACAGTGGCACTTGGCCAAAATTTAGCCGGATGGGATATCAGGCAGGTTACCATCGCGGCAATATCATGATGATTCGTCAGGGAACATGCTACCATGATGACCCTAATTCTGTTTCTCCGCTAATTTTTCAATATAATCTTGATGATCCTGCCGTTGATGAAACGTGGGAACAGGGCCTTGTTGTATTGCATAATCCGAATGCATTATACCCATTGCCTCGTTATTTTCTTAAGTGTTCTGCAGTACATTTTTTAGAGAATTCAAAAGTAAAAACGGAGTGCCTTCCATTCCACCCATTCGGATCAACGACCATAAATTCCTTACTTGAGGATGTACATAAAGCTATTACTATGGAAATAAATCCAAATTTTGTAAGCCTACTCAAAAGCGAGTTCGAAAAGTTTAAATTTGAAAGTATTCCTGGCCCAGATAGTGTAACTGAGGAAAAAGAATGGTTTTCCGATAGAAATAAGAATATTTTAGGGATTGTTTTCCGGGATAAAATCGATGATGATTATGGCTTTCTTGTTCTTGGTAAAAATGAAAAAGATTCTTTTTCTACCATTGATGTTGAGATAAATTTTGAAGACCGTAACACAGCGAGAAAAGAGCTACATATATCCATGGAAAAACACTTAAAAAATAGCGTATAATCGGGTAAGGGGGAGTCTTTCTCTCCCCCTCCCCACACCACCCGGCAAGCGGCGCTCCCTCCAAAGCGCACCGTGCGGTTCACTTAAATTACCGAACCGGCTCTCAGGTACTTACCGATCAGCTTTGGGGCACGTTTGTCTTTGATTTTCCGGGCAACCCGGTGCATGAGCATATCATGGTTGACCGTATCGAAAAACTTTGACAAAGACAGTATCCGTTCCAGCAGGTAATCATTCGGGTCGGGCGATTCAATAACGCGCCGCATATTCACTCCTTCGTTCGAATTCTCTGTGTTATGCGAGCTCATTGAGGCTCCTTATATGCCGTTTCTGTTCGTCGGCTCATAGCTTTGCACTCGGGGTTGCCGCTCCCTTTGGTCGCTCTCGCCTGCGACTCGCCTTACGCTTCGCTTCAGCCCTTCAGACCTTTCCTCACGGAAACGCCCTTGCCTTTGGCTAATACTTTTGTTAATGTACTAAAAACATTAACATTAACAGGATTCACGTATAGGGGACTTTCACCCCATAAGTTCACGCCCATGCCGGGCGTACACAAGGCTTTTGCAGCGGATCGCAAAAAACCGCGTCCACTGAAAAACGGCGTTATTTGCTAATCCGTTCGTAGATTGGAGCATTCTCATGCACTTACTTACAATCTCGCCCGAATATGCCACTCGACACAGTAGGTGGCTGGTTGGCGCTTACAAACTTGCTGCTCATCATGTAGGTTTCGCTTATTCACTAACAGGTCTTGGCCGTTTGGATTGTGCGATCCGATCTGCTGATATACCGTACTACAATTTTATTAATGGAGGCATCAAGGTAGGCGAGCCTGCAGACATTCTCGTTGATTTTCAATGCTTATCCGGTCTTTGGATCTTAGGAATGTACGAGATAATCAGAACCTTAAGTCAAAAACTTAGCAACGACTCGAAACTTGGCAAAGCTCACGCCGCGACGGATGATGTTAATCTATTAAAGCGGAAGTTTGCACGAGTACGAATGCCGCTTGCGAAATTTGAGGCCGCGTCGAAATTCCCTACAGACCATAACTACTTGTCACATATCATTGGTAGGCCGAATGGATGGGGTTGGGTCGTCGCAGATAAAACCGTAATCTACAGAAATGAGTTGGCGGATGATGTGCTGAAAATCTTCGACAAATTCGAAGACACAGAGGCTTCGCTCTTTTTTCAAAAACAGATGGCATAACAAGGCTAATTCAGCCGATGCAAAAAGCTGTGCGGCTGATTAGCAGCGTTGGCCGCGACACGATGTCGCATAATTAAATGTATTAACAGATGGTTATACCATCGGAAGAGTACCCGGCATGTTCCTGCCGATCCCTACGTGGGCGTGCTGCCGTTGCGCTGATGACAGGGTGCGAAGCCCCACGGACAACGTACCGAATTGGGTCGAAATGGTGAAAAGCAGTGAGCAAAATAAAATATCAATGATGAGCTACCCGATCCAATTCTTCACGGATTACCTGACGAATAACTGTCTCGTCGAGAGGTTTTCCGCTTTTCGCAAGATATTCTCTGAGAGCCTCATTGATCATTGTCTGGTACCCATATCCTGCTTTATCCGCTCGAGCCCGGAAATCATCGAGGATGTCCGTATCAAGATACATAGTAACTCTAGTTTTTCCCTTAGTTGGAACAATCTGGCCTCTTTTGGCATTTTCAAAATTATATTCCTTTTTCATATTGTTTCCTTTCCGTTGGTGTCGCCTTTCTGGCTGAAATTAAACGGATGTTATCGGCACGGTATGAATAAACAATTGCGATTATTCGACCAACCGCATCAGAACCGATGGTTACAAATCGCTGTTCAGCCGCAACGACTTGCGCTTCTAAAGTCATGGCAAATGGATCATAAAACACCATCTCTGCGTCAGAGAAGCGTATTTTATGGTTCTTGAAGTTGATTTTAGCTTTATTTGGGTCCCACGTTACGCGCATAATAACTATATACATATATTATATGCATATGTCAATAGCCTTGCTCAGTTTTATAACCGGTGTCGCGTCTTGAATAGTGAATTAAAACAATTTTTAGTTTAATATCAGTTATTTAATGTCTCAACAAAACCTTGATTTGTGGTTATATGCAACATGATTATGATAAGATTTCTCAGTCCCATAGATGAATCTGCCTGCTCACTAAAGTGGCGAATTAAAAGCTTATATTCCTCTTGTGTGAGAAACTCTGGCACCGTTTTTTCGATTTTTGGATATGGTATACCGGTGGCGATATTTTCAGGTATGATCCGGTGAAGCGTCAAAAAATGGTAAAATTGCCTTAGGGTCCAAACCCGGGACTTTGTGACATGAATTGAGGGGGCATTGTAGTCGGCTGTAAAATCGATGAGATGCCGATAGCGAATATTTTTAACAGACTGAATTTTTTGTATTTTTAGAAAGTTTGCTAATTCGTTAAGCCTGATGCTTAAAGCCTGGATGGAACGCGCCGAGAAATCGGCCAACTCACAGTATGCAAGAAACTGGCTGCAATACCGATGGAGCATGATGCCACCTCCTTGTCGCGCCATAGCTTTTCAGCGAAGGCGGACCGTTGATCATGCTCCATCATTAAACACCCATTAATAAAAGGCAAACTGCGCTAACCGCGGGGTTTGTTGGTTCGCTAGAGAAAACTTGACATGTGCATACATATGTGCATATTATAGGGTGCTATGTTTGAATGGGATGAATCGAAGGCCAAAGAGAATAAGTCCAAGCACGGAATCTCGTTCGCCGACACATTTGCGGTCTTCGAAGATCCAAACGCCGTGACGCTTGAGGATTTTCGGCAAGGTGAGCAACGCTATGTCACCATTGGAATGGACGCCTTCGGCCGCATACTGGTAGTGGTCTACACATGGCGGGAGGACAACATTCGGATCATTTCCGCACGCAAGGCCGTGCGTTACGAGGTGAAACAATATGAAGGCGAAATATGACTTTAGTAAAGGTAAGCGCGGTGCCGTACTTCCCTCCTCCGGGAAGAAAGTTCGGATCACCATTCGAATTGATCGTGACATTATCGACTGGTTCCGGTCCAAGGTGGAGGAACAAGGCGGGGGCAACTACCAGACGATGCTCAATGATGCCCTCCGAATATATATGGAACGTCAGGAGAAACCCCTCGAAGAAGTCCTTCGTCGTGTCGTCCGAGAGGAGCTGCAAGCTACCCAATAGTGGAAATGGCGAACCTGTCGCTTGAGAGGGACCGGGAAAAGCCGGGGCCTTTTTTCAAGGTTATTCCTGGCAACAGTTTTCATGCTCTCAATATCTGCTGTGGGTTATCGTTGCCCAGCCCCTCAGCTTGGTTATATATTAAATAAAAAAATCCCTATGAAAATTATCAACCTGAAATTGATTCGAACCAATGATACCGACCAATCATGAAAAAAATGCCGTAAACGTTGCATCCCATCTTAGAAGGATGGCCAAAATAGAGCCATATAAAAGAGCGGTTGTTTATCCGGCAGGCCGGGATAATCATGGCAGAGTTGCATATTCTCACCTTACCTTTCTGCAACTCGATCGGGAATCCGACTGTTTGGCCCACGGGTTTGAAAAAACAGGCATCCATCGCGGTACCCGTACCATTTTGATGGTAAAACCCGGCCTGGAATTTTTTATTATCATATTTGCACTTTTCAAAACCGGAGCGGTTCCGGTTATCGTAGACCCCGGAATGGGAATACGCCGTATGGTTAACTGTTTTAAACAAGGCCGTCCCCATGCGTTTATCGGCATCCCTGTTGCCCATGTACTTCCAACCCTTTATCCAAAATATTTCAATACGGTAAGGACATGGATTACCGTGGGCCGGCGCTGGTTTTTGAAAGGTTTTACACTAAACCGGGTCCGTCAGGTTCCCTGGAGACCCTATGCAGCGGCTAAAACCGGTCGGGATGAGACAGCAGCCATCCTTTTTACCACCGGCAGCACAGGGCCGGCCAAGGGTGCGGTATACACTCATGGCAACTTTGATGCTCAGCTCCGTCATATAAAATCCCACCTGGGCATTTCAACCGACGAAATAGATCTTTCCACATTTCCGCTTTTTGCCCTTTTCTGGCCGGCCTTGGGGATAACGTCGGTAATACCGGATATGGACCCCACAAAACCGGCACGGGTAAACCCTAAAAAGATCATCGAGGCTATTTTGAACCAGGGAGTTACCAGCATGTTCGCTTCACCCGCCCTGTTGAATCGCGTCGGCAGATACGGCAAACAAAAAAACATAAAGCTGCCGTCTTTGAAAAGGGTAATTTCAGCCGGAGCGCCGGTAGCGCCATCTGTTATTGAGCAGTTTGCCTCCATGCTTTGTGAAGATGCCGAGATTCATACGCCATACGGCGCCACCGAAGCGGTGCCCGTCATATCTATCTCGAGCAATGAAATCCTGTCTGAAACCAGAAAATTAAGCGAGCAAGGCTATGGTATCTGCATCGGACGTCCCATTAACGACCTAGACGTGCGAATTATCAAAATCAGTGACGATCCCATCAGCAAGTGGTCAAACGACCTTGTGGTTGAAGACACCGAAATTGGTGAGATAACGGTGAAAGGAGATCTGGTCACCCGACACTACTTTGAAAGACCCGAAGCAGATGCCCTTTCCAAGATTAAAGACAGCCATACGGTATGGCACCGGATGGGTGATCTCGGATGGATCGACTCAAAGGGAAGGATATGGTTCTGCGGTCGCAAAAGCCACCGCGTGACCACTGAAGAAACTACTCTTTTTACCATCCCCTGCGAGGCGATCTTCAACAATCATCCCATGGTGTTTCGAAGCGCCCTTGTAGGGATAGGCCCTCTGCATCGACAAAAACCGGTAATATGCATCGAACTGGAACATGAAAAAAATAAGGTTAAAAAAAAGAAAATTAAAAAAGAACTTTTTGAGATCGCACAGCAAAATGAATTCACAAAGAACATTGGCAGTATATTGTTTTGCAAGTCTTTTCCTGTAGATATCCGCCATAATTCAAAGATTTTCCGTGAAAAACTGGCAATATGGGCAGAAAAGAAATTACGTTAATGAAAAATGGTAACTCAATAAAAGCAACCCCTCCCTTAAAAGTTCTGGTCACAGGGGGTGGCGGTTATTTGGGCAGCGCTATTGTAACACTGCTTGTGGAAAGAAGATATCATGTCCGAAGCTTTTCCCGCAACCATTACCCCGAACTTTCATCCATGGGTATTGAACAGATACAGGGCGATATCTGTGATAAAACTGAAATTGAACAAGCATTAAAAGGCGTGGACCTTGTTTTTCATACCGCAGCAAAGGCCGGGATCTGGGGAGATTATTCCGACTACTACAGAACCAATGTAACCGGCACCCAAAACGTTATTGCCGGCTGTAAAAAGCATCATATTTCAAGGCTGATTTATACGAGTTCGCCCAGCGTTGTCTTCAACGGTACTGACATGGAAGGAGTTAACGAATCTGTTCCTTATCCGGCAACGTATCATGCGTATTACCCGCAAACAAAGGCGATTGCCGAACAGCATGTCATCAAGGCCACCGGCCAGGGGTTAATGACCATTATTTTAAGGCCTCATTTGATATGGGGACCACGGGATAAACATTTTGTCCCTAGAATTATCGCAAGAGCGAACCGCCTCATAAGAGTGGGTAACGGTAAAAACCTTATAGACACGGTTTACATAGACAATGCTGCAGATGCCCATATCTTGGCTGCGGATGAATTGGAAAAGAACCCCAAACTTTCCGGAAATATCTATTTTATCAGCCAGGGAGAACCTGTTCCTTTATGGGATATGATAAACCATATTCTAAAAGCGGCAAGTCTTGCTCCTGTCAAGCGTTCAATGCCCCGCAGGATGGCATGGTTGATCGGAGGTATACTCGAATTCGCATACAGAACTTTTAATATTATCGGAGAGCCCCGGATGACACGTTTTCTGGCAGATGAACTCGCAAAAGCCCACTGGTTCGATATCAGCGCTGCCGGAAAAGACTTGGGATATACCCCCCGGATCTCAATAAAAGAAGGCCTTCGCCGCCTTGAAAGCTGGCTTCAGAACAGATAGTTAGAGTAATGTTTGATTCTGGTTTGTCCAGGCAAAACAAACAAAAGGCATCCCATCTTGTTTCAATGAGATGCCTTTGATAACATGATTATTTTGAAAACTAAGCTTTTTGAACGTTTTTTGCCGACGGTCCGCGGTCGCTCTCTTCCACGTCAAAAGTCACCCTTTCTCCTTCAGCCAGGGTCTTGAACCCATCCATGTTAATGGAAGAGTAGTGGACAAAAATGTCCGTACCGTCTTCCTGCTCAATAAATCCAAACCCTTTTTTGTCACTAAACCACTTTACAATCCCATTCGCCATAATTCTGACCTCCTTTTAAATCCTCTCATTTGCAGTCCCAAGCTTCAGGTCGTCACGCCGGCAAAGGGAAAAATCCTTCAGAGCGAAATCAACCCGCAAAAACCGCCGGGCCTTTATAATACTTATAAACCAATAAAATGCTTTCATGGCAAATGTCAGGGCAAATGTCAAGGCAAAATAGTTTCCGAACCGGCTTATGTTTTGAAATTCACCTTTATGTGCCGGGGCTCAAATCGACGTGTCGGTTGTTTCTTTTTGATCGTGTACCAGCCGGAGAGGATATCTGTTGCCGTGATCAAATTCAAGCTGCAGTCGATATTTATCGATTTCTGCGTGGCTGTCTATGGCTTTTTTTGCCAGAAGATACCTTAAATAGATTACCCATATGGCAAAACCCAAGAAAACCATACCAAAAGACAAAAAGATCCATTTGTATCGAGTCAGGGTTTCAACACCGAGCTTTCCGACATGAACGATTAGATTGGGCACAACCCAGTAAGAAAAAACCCCAAGTAATACCAGAAAACCTATGGTAAAGATGTTGAAACGGCTGACTGCGGCGATGAGTTTTTCAAAACGGTATTCATGCTCGTTTTTTTTCACATCATATTTACCTGAACTCTGTTCCTGATAAAAAAGGGACAGATATGCTTGAACAGCAAACGCAAATAAAAGAATGGCGCCAACCGGGATACCCACAGCCGCCACGAACCATGCTCTGAAGGGAAAAGGGAGTTGCTTGGTTTCAAGCTTAACATGATATTGTTCAAACGGACCGAAAGTTTTTTCAAAATAATATTTATTGAAATCACTAAGATTCTTACCGTCTGTTTCATGTATTACGTTTCCATTGGCATCAATCACCTGAAGCCATGATTTGCGCCCGGATTTCATTGCTGCAAGCGCAAAAATTTCAAGTTCAACCAGGAAAAGAACCACTGCAATAATAATAAACAGTGTTTTGTTTTCTCTAATTAACGTTGCAATCTTCTTTTGTTTTAACATCTTTTAAGGAGCAAGATTATTCTTTGGGGTGGCACTCGATGCAAGCGGTGGGGCCGGTTTTAGGCAGCTTCGCTTCACGCGTCGTAAATGACATTTCCATTTTTTTTCTCTTGATTTTTATTTCTTTATGGCACCCAATACAGCTTTGATGAAAGGCATATTTGTAATACTTTATGCCCGTATCCGTATAAGTCAGGTATTTTGTAGGCTTTTCCGGTGAGTTGAGCAGATCATGGCAATTTGAAGTTGTACAATTGGTAATTTTGGCATTCCCTTCCCATTTGTGATGACAGGTTCGGCAATCATAAAGAAAATGCTTGGAATGATTGAATTCAACAGGAGACTTTTTCTGTTCGATAGACGCATCCGGTTTAAGTACGATAACCCCCATGGGTACAAGCATAACCTCTGGATTTTGTTCACTATATCCTGCATTCTGGCCGGCAACTTCAAGAGATATCCCAAAAACAAAAACCATAATCATACACAATACACCGATTCGTGTTCTATGCATCCTCTTCCTCCTCATCATGAAGCAAAAAAAAATTTGCCCTATATTATCTTTCTAATTAAAAATTTCAATAAAAAAATGGCTGTCCGTGTGTTTTTTTTTCAGATGCTATGGATTTCGTATCATTATTAGAAATTCCGGCTATACTGCTTATAGTTACTTGACAAAAAGTTTCAACTCAGGTAAAGGGAAAAAAGCTTGCTCCAAACAGACGGGAAAAAAGTTGTTTAAGTTTTAAGTAGTTAATTAACCGAAGGGTAACATCTCAATAAATTATGGAGCCTACTGGTGATAAAATGTAATATGTCTGGCTGTTTGAGCAGGTTAGTGAGCCTTAAGAAAAAACAGCGGTTCATAAAATTTATCGTTTAAACGTATGATGGCGCCTTTAACCATTGCGTATTAAAGGATCGGCTACTGTTTTTTCTTTAGGCTCACTTAAATGCGAGTTCCAGACAGGTTACATTTTATTATCAGTGGGCGGGTCAATATGATTATTTCATACACCAGAACTTATTGAGAAGTTACACCGAGGGCAAACACATAAAATCATAACCAGTGATCATGAGACCTTTGCGAAAGGTCTCATCATAAAGGCCATAATGAAACTTATATTTTGGTGGTGGTGGCGAAGTTAATGAAGCTTGCTCACCATTCTGAGTAAAAATAAAAAATTTAGAGCTGTGAGAAGCTTCGCTCATCGACCCAGAAGTAGCTCATAGCTCTTTTGATTTAAAAGCCGGTGCTTCTTCTCGGATTACCGGCTTTTTTATTCTAACTTGATAGTATAGGAATTTCCTTTTTTAGAGCGGCAAAGCCGCGTTATATAGAATCGCGAAGCGATTGTATAACTGGAGGAGTTTATTATGAGTTTTATTCCTTATGATTTGAACGATGACAAATTAAAAAAGATTCAGCGTGAAGGCCTTAAATGGACGATCGGCCACGCTTATAATAATTCGCCATTCTATAAAAAGAAACTCGACGATGCAAGCATACGACCTGAAGATATCCGGTCGCTTGAAGATATCGAATACCTCCCTTTTACCGATAAAAATGATTTGCAGCAAGAATATCCTTTTTCTTTGAGGGCGGCACCTTTTGAAGATATTGTCCGGATTCATGCTTCCTCAGGGACCACCGGGAAGCGCAAGGTGCTTTGCTACACACAAAGAGATATTGATGTATGGGCGGATATTTTTGCCAGATGCTATGAGCTTGCGGGCTTAACCCGGGAAGATCGTGTGCAGATCGCCGTGGGCTATGGTTTATGGACTGCAGGTGTGGGATTTCAGGCAGGCTGTGAACGGTTCGGCGCCATGGCAGTGCCTATAGGACCTGCCAACGCGGAAATGCATTGTGAAATGATGGTAGATATGCAAACCACTGTTTTCTGTTCCACGGCATCTATGGCTCTGCTCATGGCAGAGGAAATTCATAAACGCAACATCTTATCCAGCATCAAAGTGAATAAGATTATCCTTGGAGCGGAACGCCACAGTCTTTCAATGCGAACACGCATCAAAGAACTGATGGGTGTTGAGCATATCTTTGATATTTACGGGTTGACGGAACTTTATGGGCCGGGTACGGGCCTCGACTGCAAGCATCACAATGGAATCCATTACTGGGCTGACCATTTTATTTTTGAGATTCTCGACCCGGAAACACTAAAACCGGTTCCTTACGGCCAACAGGGAGAACTGGTTGTCACCACTTTGAGCAAAGAAGGAAGTCCCTTGATTCGCTACCGTACACATGACGTTACACGCCTTTTTAATCAGAAATGTCCCTGCGGCGTGCCCTTACCCATGCATGACCGGATCCTCGGCCGTACGGATGATATGTTTATATACCGGGCGGTAAATATCTATCCGAGCCAGATCGATCATGTGCTGAGCCGAGTGGACGGGATTGGCAGTGAATTTC
>Ga0114919_10002699_pt1 | contig 14339 bp, 14 predicted proteins | sample BlataG_FD_88682 | JGI IMG/M metagenome (GOLD analysis project Ga0114919, IMG submission 88682) | Deep subsurface microbial communities from Black Sea to uncover new lineages of life (NeLLi) - Black_00105 metaG | ecosystem: Environmental > Aquatic > Marine > Oceanic > Sediment | place: Atlantic... | reverse complement strand
AGTAGGTTCCATGCGATTTAAGGATTATTTTATTAAGATCGAGTCAATTTTACAAATTAATTATAGAAAACTTGTCGAAATCTGTTCGGTTGACGGATTATTAAATAAAGAAAGATTTTCGGTGGAAGAATGGGACAAACTGCAAGAGGTTGCCATACGGAAACTACACGATCAAGACGCAATTTTAGTACTTGATGTCAATAAATATATTGGGGATCAATCAAAAGAAGAGATTGAATATTTTCAGGAAAAACTAAAAAAGCCAGTATATTATTTGTCCAAACTTAAATTAAATTAATTTTTAATTTTCTTCTCATCAATGAATCTCCGTTTAATCAATAATTAAGTCCCTTAAAAATCAATAATTTGGTGAAGTCGAGATATTTTAAAGGATAGATTAAATTTTAGACATAAGTAGATCGATTGAAAAATTTAACGATAAAAACTAAGGGTTATAAACAAAAATGGAATTGTTCCAAGTTTTTTGGGACGATCAAAGGAAATTGTTTTTAGAATTTAAAAAAAACGATGAAGAACAAGTTCAATTTCTTCCAGATAAGATTAAACGATTGAATTTCCAGTTTGAAATATCTAAGATTGTTAAACAAGAGATTTATTATAAGCAATCACCATCCCTGGTTTCAATAAAAAAATTTTATCACTCAAACGAGTTTCTATGTTTTACAATCGAATTAGATGAAATTCAAGGTTATACAGATATCCAGATTAAGATTTTAAAATTAACGATATATCTATATTCTGGGCATCGAATCGAATATATATTTTCAGAGAAATTTAACATATTAGACATTGGGATTAACGACGATTGCTACGATGGTTTTCAATTTATAGATCTAAGTTTAGGTGAAGGTCAAAAAAGAAAAGTCACTCAAGAAAGAGTAATACAATCGATTAAGACGGATTACAACCTAAATAAAGAAGAAAGAACAATAATTTACGAAAAAAATAGTATAGAAAGTATTTCTGCTGATCAATCTGTAATTTCAATGATGAAAGAGAGCAACGAGTCTTTGAAAAACATAGAGCTATATTTAAAAAATCTCACCTTAACCATGCAAAATATGCCGGTTAACCCTATATCCTACGGGCCGCCAGTACGCACATCCCAAAGAATTCCCAGACCGGGTATCGAAAGAATTAAAATATCTGAATTACCGTCATTGATACAAAGCCGAGGATCATCAGCTAAACTTTTAGTGATAAAAGAAATGAAAACAAAATTCAGAGAAATCATAGAAAAAAACAAAGGTTTCATTGTTTCAGATATTTTAAAACCAATGAGCGAGGAAGAACTTAAAAATATCGTATTGAGCGATGAGGAATTAAAGAAAAAGGAAGATATCGCAATCAACCACCAAATTGAAAGGTTTATAAAAAAACAAGAACAAAAAGAACAAAAAGAAAAAAATGTTAAATTGAAAAAATTAAATAAACCAAAATAAGCTATTAATGAATACCGAACTCACTTTTTTTAACTCTATCCCAAATATTCATTCGTAGTATTCATTATTAGTTTTATTATGAATCTTTAATTGTCTTAGATTATTTAAATATTAATGAGGAAAGAAAACTTAATAGAGGTTGATTAATTTTTTATTAAATTACTTTATTGGTACCGCTGGTAGCGGAAAAAGTACTTTAACAGGATTATTTAAAGATTATGTTATTAATAGAGATCCTGAGATTTCTGCTATTACTTTAAACTTGGACCCTGGCGTTAAAAAAATGCCTTATATCCCCGATATAGATATAAGAGACTTCATCGTTCTTGAAGAAGTAATGGCAAAATACGAATTAGGGCCAAACGGAGCCATGATCTTAGCTTCTGATTTAATGATTAACTTTCTAGACGATTTAAAGTACGAAATTGACGAATACAATGCAGATTGGGTATTTGTAGATACTGCTGGACAGCTCGAACTGTTTGCTTTTAGGGAAACGGGACCTTTAATTGCAAGCTCATTAGGTTTTGGATCGATTCAAAAGGCAGTTTCTTTTCTTTTTGATTCAAACTTAGTCCTCAGACCTAATGGATTCATATCTACACTACTTTTAGCTGCCTCAGTACAATTTAGGTTTAGAGATATTTCCCAAATTAATGTTTTATCCAAAGTTGATCTATTAGGCGAGGATCAAATCGATATGATTGTTAATTGGAGTCAAGATTTTCGAGCGTTAGAGGATTCCACTAATGAAAGAGAAAGTGGTTTAATAAGGGAGTTATCTATGTTAATTTCAGATGTATTTGTTCAATTAGGTTCCACTTCAGAGTTGATCCCCTGTTCAAATAAAGAAGAATATGGGCTTGATCTATTATTTGGCTATTTACAAAGAATTTTCGATTCGGATAAGTCAAGGTTTTATTAAATTAAATGATTAATAACACTAATTAAAGTAAAAAGATAATAATTCAAATTAAAATATGAAGATTATTGGTCCATGTGCGGGTATTGGTTCAAGATTACGCCCATTTACCTTAAGCAAGCCTAAAACGTTCATAAATGTTGCTGGAAAGACGGTGTTGGAACACATCCTTAATAAGATTAGCGATACATTTGATTCAAAAACGGAATTAATTTTAATTGTCGGATATAAGAAAAGACAAATAACAGAATTCGTTAAACAAAAGTATAGCGATAAGTTTAGGTTAACTTTTATCGAGCAAGTACCTAGAGGTTATAATGACGACATCCCCTTTTATTGGGGCTTAGGTGAAGCCGTATATTTAGCAAATTCAAGGTTTGAAAAAAAAAAATACACAAGTAAAGAAGCTGATAAACGGGAAGGATCGTTAATCTTCTTAGCAGACATGATTCCAATTGACGAATTTTCTTACTTAATGTATCGATATTACGAATCTGATCTAGATGGAATTATTACAGTAATGGAAGTCCCAAAAGAATATGCAAGCTCTTACGGTGTTGTAGTCGTGGATGATAATTCCCTTATTCAAAAATTGGTTGAGAAACCAAAAGAATTTGTATCCAATTTAGCTATAGCTGGTATATACGCATTTTCTAACTCTGCAACCCAATCTCTCTTTGATAATTTAAAAACATACTTAGATAAAAGAGTGGATGGATCTAAAGAGGTTTATTTAACCGAAAGCTTACAAGAGTTAATCGATAGCGGGTTCAAAATCGCAGCAGTTAAGCTTAAAAAAGGAATATTAGATTTTGGAAGACCTTCTGAAGTGTTGAACGGTAACAAGTATCTTTTGGACCAAAAATCGGTCAATATCGAAGATTTTCAAGAGCTAAATGTCGTTTCTGAAAGGTCGTTCATAAAAGGTCCTGTGTATATAGGGAAGAATACCAAAATTTCTTATTCCGTTGTTGGACCATATGTTTCGATTGGTTGCGATTCTATTATTGAAAATTGCATTCTAGAAAATTGCGTTATTGAAAAGAATGCAACTTTAAAAAATGTAATCACTGAAAGTTCAATCATAGGAAGTAATGTAAGAGTAGAAAATATTACTAAAAATAATTTAATTATTGGAGACAAAAGTATTTATTGATAATAGAATACTCTTTTTATTAAATGACAAAAAAAAATAATTATCATGCCGTATAATATAGCGTTTGATGTAGCCCACAAGCCGCGTGGAAAGTTGGACGAGAATCTAATGGAATTACGAGACTTCTTAAATGCAAACGATAATATTTGTTATAATTTCTTAGAAGCGCCGATTACTCGAAATTCTTTAAAACCTTTTGATATTTTAGTGTTTGTTTGCCCTGATTTTGCAAAAATTTCTTCAATGGAAATAACTGAAATTAACAGTTGGGTTAGGGAAGATGGTGGTGGGTTATTGATGCTGTCACATGCGGGAGGCGATAGAGGAAGAAATAGTAACTTAAGCGAATTAAGTCAAACATTTGGAATAACATTTGAAAACGATCAAGTACTAGATAAAACTTATAATTTAGGCATGGAAAATATGCCTATAGTTACAGCCTTTATTCCACCACATCCAATTACAAATGGTATTAGTTCTTTATGCTTTAGATCTGGATGTTCGCTTTCGTTATTAGGTAGTTCGTTTTCTATTGTATCCTCAAATGAAACCTCAGAACCTTTTTCTACTCCCTTAATTTGTGTTGCTGAACCAGATAAAGGAAGAGTATGTGCTATAGGAAGTTATGAATTGTTCAGAGACAGTGTCGGAGGGGGTTTCGGTAACGATGAGCATCCAAATTTAGCGTTTAATATTTTTTCATGGTTAGTTTCAGATTATAGAATGGAATTGCATTCGAGTGGTGCTATCCCCGAGATTGCTCCTCAAGAGGTAACTTCTTCAACACAAACAAGGGAATATCAAGTACCACCAATTAGTTCTGAAATAAATGAAAGGAAAAATATAGATATCAATTTTTCTATGAAAATATCTAAAAAAAGTGAATTAATAGATTTGCTAAAGATTTTTCAAAATCAAATTGATACAATAAAGACTACAATCAACAAACTAATTAGAACAGTTGCTTCTTCGGATACCGCGATTACAGAATTGACTGATCCCCCATCTAATAAGCAACAGAACTATTCTCAAAATCCTCCATCATATCAAATTAAAAAAACAACAAGTGATGGTTTAGACGAATTATTAGCCTCAAATGAAGCACTAACCGATCTACCCAAAAGACCTGAGAGTTTAGACCAAAAAGAGGACGAATATTTTATTGGATTGCCAAGACTCGATGTCTCCGATAAAATAAAGCCTGCTCCACAACCACAAACTAAAAAGAAAGTTAAAAAGAAAGATTTATTAGCCGAAAAGAAGGGACTAGAAAGTAAACTTAATTCAGTTCGAAATTTACTTGATTTTGTAGAAAAGAAATATAAAGACGGACAAATGGATATGAAATCTTACGAAAAACGGGCTGGCCAACTGAATAATGATTTGAAGGCAACTAAAAACAAAATTGATGAAATTGATAAACAACTATAAAATTCAAAGTAAGGTTTATATTCATTAAATTCTAAATTTTTGGCTTAAATTCGTCAGGAACGTATGGCTGAGCGTATTTATTGACAATTTCGAAGAACTCTTTATCTCCCACTCCTTTTGTAATTTTTTCTAATTCTTGCTTTATTATCTTAAACGACTTTCTTAATTCCTTTTTAGACGTCTCCTCGTGTTTCTTTTTCACTTCTAAAACAATTCGCTTAATAATTTCTTCTGGAATATCTAAATCTAAAACCTTAATTTTTTTTTGTAGTGCGTTTAGTATTGATTTAGACCCTGAAAATTTTCCTAAATAGAATTTCCTTCTCCTACCTACTATATGGGGGTTGATTGGTTCATACGTTAATGGGTGTGCTAAAATTGCAGCAATGTGAAGTCCACTTTCGTGACTAAAAGCGTATTCACCAACTATAGCCTTGTTTAAGGCTAATGGTTGGCAAAAATATTTCTCGCAAATTTCGCTTAATTCTGGTAACTTTGTCAAATCTATACCTGTTTTAATACCTATCCGTTCAAGATTCGTAGCAACCTCTTCTAAAGCGGCATTTCCTGCTCTTTCGCCGTAACCATTTATACACGTATGTGGATAAGTGCATCCCTCAAATACGCCAGTAATAGTATTAGCAACCGCTAAGCCAAAATCGTTGTGCGTGTGAATACCCATTGGAATTTCTTTCTTTAGTGGTTTTATAACTTCTTTTTTTATTCGCTTAATCAAATACGAAGTAGAAAACGGCGTTAAAACTCCTACTGTGTCCCCAAGAACGATCCTTTCTGCCCCAGCTTCTATTGCTGTTTTGAAAACATTTTCCAAATGATTAAAATCGCATCTAGTGCCATCTTCTGAAACCCAATTGACTCTAAATCCGTTGTCTTTCGCGTAATGAATAGCTTCTTCGATCATCTCTAATTGCTGTTCAGGTGTTTGCTTTAAAGTTTTCCTAAAAATTGGAGAAATTGGCATGAAAATAACGATTTCTTTAAGATCTACATCGATACACGCATCAATATCTTCCTTCTTTGGGCGAGCAATTCCAAGAATAGTAGCATATTTACAATTTTCATTTACTATCGCTTTAACGATTTTCTTTTCGGTTTTTGAGACTGCTGGAAACCCAACTGCGATCATTCTAACTCCTATTTCGTCCATCAATTTTGCTAAATGGATTTTTTCATCTAAGGTAAGATAAACAGTAGGACTTTGCTCTCCATCTCTCAATGTTTCGTCCCAGATACAGACTTTAGAGGGGAGATCAAGTTTTTGCTCTTTTAAAGCAACCTTATTGTAATCAATTAAAAGTTCTTCTAATTCCTCTTTTGTAAATTTATAGCTCATCTTTGATTACTAATGGGGGCAAATTTATTAATAGTAAAAATTATCTAAAACAAATAAAATTGTTTATTGATTTTTAAGAAGAGAAAGATTATTTTTAATTTCTTTTCATGGAACTATTAATAGAAGCAAAAATTAGTTAAAATTATTATATTTCGATAAATAATAAAAATGTAGTAAAATTTTATTCTTTTTAATTGTGCTCACACCCACACCCACATTCATGAGTTTCAGGTGGATCTGGTTCGCAATCTGTTTCTAGAATTTTAATTTTAAAACTTAACGTTTTTCCCGCCATTGGGTGGTTCATATCAAGCTTTACAAACTCGTCGTCGACCTCCTTAATCCAGACCACAGATTGTGTCCCGTTAGCATCACATGCGTTCAACATCATCCCAGGTTCAGGATCAATATCTTTTGGAAGTTGATCTTTTGAAATAGTTTGAATTAATTGTGGATCGACTTCACCATAAGCTTCAGAAGCTTTTAAAGTAATAATAAATTCATCTCCAACTTCTTTACCCACAACTGAATTATCAAAACCTCGAATCAATAAACCATCACCGACTTCAAACTTCATTGGTTTTCCCTCTTGAAGTTCCGTACTATCAAATATCGTTCGATCTTCTAATCGCCCTTCGTATTCTACTTTAATTATATCGCCTTTTTTAATAACCATTTTAGTTACCAACTTTTTAGATATTAATAAAAAAATGGCAATAATATTTATTACTTAACGTTTTATTATTTAAAAATTCTAATCTTATTAATAATGATTTCATGGAGTTTTCAATTGCTCTCGTTGGCTATATCTATTAAAAAATGAATTAGAAATCGCTCTTGTTTGTAAGGCTTCAAATCTTTTTTTTCCTTACTTGGAGATTGATGATAAGCCCTTTCAATAGCTTCTATAAACTCAATACCATCTCCAGTAATACTATAAATGCCAAAATCAACCTTTTCTATCAAATTAGCATTTATTAGATGCGATAGATGATTTAACAATGTCTCGAGTCCAGAAGAATTTAAAGAAAAACTAAAAAATTGCTCGAATATCAAAGTTATAGCATTAAAAATGGGAGAAATCTATCAAATAAAGAAGTGGTTGCTGTAATTGTATTTCAAATTATTGGTTTTCAACTATTAAAAATATATAAATCTGAAAGAACTGATTTCATTTATTTTATAATATCTGTTATAAAACAAGTTTCCACAATTTTAACTCCTTTGATTTGAGATATTTTCTCTTCAATTAAAGGGTTGAACTGTTCAATAGTAGGAATCTCCACTTTTATAAAAAGACCACAATTTCCACTTAAGCGCCAAATATCTGTAATCTCTTCAATTGCTTTTAATTCTTTCATTATATTTTTCATCTCCTTAAAATCAGGTTCAATTTTAACAGTGGCTGTAGTTTGTGGTTTAGAATTGATACTATATTCTATAGTAAACGATCTTATTATACCATCATCCTTCAACTTTTTAACCCTCCTTCGAACCGTAGCTTCTGTTTTTCCTACTCGCTCAGAAATGTCATTAAATGATATTCTACTATTTTCCTTCAGTTCTTCTAAGATTTTTTCATCGATTGCGTCCAACATAATTTTCAACCTCTTCAAAATATATTTAATATTTTACTAAAATGATCTATTTTATTTATTATTTGTGATATTTAGTTAATTATTCTTTTGCTTTTTAGTATTTAAATTTTTATTTTTTATTTAAAATTTTCGAAAAAAAGCGATTTTGGTCGATATGTATTATATTTATATAATAATTTGAAAATTGTTATTGTTAAAATAATCAAATATTTAGTGTGTTATTATCAAATTAATAATCTTACAAATTTTTTATCAACACTCTCAAATACATAGTCATGTATAACTGCACATATTATCACTATCAAGATAAACATAATTTTTAAAAAAAGTATATGAATATGGATTATTTTCTCGGTTTAGATTGTTCAACTCAAAGTTTAACGGCCGTTCTCATAAATATGAGCAAAAATGAAATTATAATTAGGTATAGTATTAATTTTGACGTAGAACTACCACATTATAACACCCAAAATGGCGTTTTTAGTTCAAATGCAGGTAAAGTTGTTCACTCGAATCCATTAATGTGGGTAGAAGCTTTAGAATTATTATTTAAAGCGCTTGTTCAAAAAAACTTACCTTTGAACGAAATAAAAGCAATATCTGGATCAGGTCAGCAACATGGAACGGTCTATTTAAACAATTCTTTCGAAGCAACTCTAAAAAATTTAGATTCTGAAAAATCTTTAGTAAATCAATTACAGAAAGTCTTTACAAGAGAAACTAGTCCAATCTGGATGGATTCAAGCACAACCAAGCAATGCAAAGAAATTCGCCTTAAATTAGGAGGATTAGAACCTACAATAAGTATAACTGGTTCAAATACTTTTGAGAGATTTTCTGGACCGCAAATTAGAAAATTTTACGAACAAAATTACAATGATTATATTCAAACTTCGACTATTCATCTCGTAAGCTCTTTTCTTTCTTCAATATTACTAGGTAAAAGTTCACCAATCGACCACGGAGATGGAGCGGGTATGAATTTAATGAACATTAGAACTAAACAATGGGACGATAAGGCTTTAGATGCTACTGCTCCGAATTTGAGACAAAAATTACCGCCCCTTATCAACTCTTACGATGTCATAGGAAAAATATCTCCTTTTTTTGTGGAAAGATTTGGTTTTTCTCCAGAAACCATCCTAGTTGCATGGTCAGGAGATAATCCTAATAGTTTAATCGGTGTTGGTCTTACAGAAAAAGGTAAAGCCGCAATTAGCTTAGGTACAAGTGATACTTATTTTAGTTTTATGAAAAACTTATCATTTGATATGTTGGGAGAAGGACATGTTTTTAGAGCCCCTACAGGAGATTTTATGAGTTTAATCTGTTTTAAAAATGGGTCTTTAGCAAGAGAAGCTATTAAAGATAAATTCAATCTAAATTGGGACGAATTTGGTGAAATCCTAAGAAAAACGCCCCCAGGGAATTTTGGTAAAATTATGTTACCATATTTCTTGCCTGAAATTGTCCCCTTAGTCTTAGAGCCGACTGTTTATCGCTTTGGTTTTGATGAGAATGATATAGAAGGTAATGTCCGAGGAATCATAGAAGCCCAATTTCTATCAATGAGACTGCATTCCGAGTGGATTCAAGAGCAAACAGAAGAGATTTATGCCACAGGAGGAGCATCTGCTAATAAAGAAATATTACAAATCGTATCAAATATATTTAATACTAAGATTTACCAATTTGAAATTACTAATTCCGCAGCATTAGGTGCAGCACTAAGAAGCGCCAAATCCTATTATGATTCTATAAATGAAAGGATTAATTGGACTGAATTAGTAAATCGCTTTCTAAAAATCCAAGATAATTGTATAATACAACCGAATAATAAGTATAAAAAATTATATGATGACATGCTCGAAGTGTATAGGAAATGTGAAAAATTTGTCTTAAAGAAAGGAGAAGATCCAGAACAATTTCAGAAAGATTTTGTAAAAAAGTATTTTGGTAATTAAATAAGTAAAAATCTTAAAACTTAATCTTGTAAAAAGAATATTAAATAATGAGATAAATATGAATTTAAAACTTTACTTATGAATTAAATTAGTAAAATTTTTTTAACTCCAAATCAATAAAAATTTTATCAATTAAAATAATATAAATGTGATTAAAATACCTTTAAAAATTCGAAAAAATAAAAGAAATAAAAAAATATTCATTGCTATTATTATCATAGCACTGGTTATTACTTTTGCTACTATCATCTCTGTGGCAGTCAATAATTTCATCCCTCAAGATGAAAACGGAGGAGGATGACTTTGCTCAGCTATTATTTATCAAAAAATTATTTTAAAACTAATAATAAAATAAAGAATGACTTTTGCGAGAAAATTCTAGTCGCAAAACGACTTACCCCGCAAGGGTAAAAAGAAAAAAAATAATATAGTATGAAATAGAATGAAATATTTAGTAATTTATTAATTAACAAAATTCTTATAAGTGCCCAAAAACTCGTAAATTATACAATTTTGTTTAATGGTATAAAAAATGTCAAAAGAAACTCCCGAGAATGTTAAAGAATCTCTACGTTCGATTGGTTTAACGGATTACGAGATATCAATATATCTAACTTTAATTTCAAAAGGACCTATGGACGCGAGAGAGCTTTCTGAAGCCTCAAGAGTTCCATATTCTCGAATTTATAACATTTTAACTCAATTAGAAAAGGATAAAATGTGGATTTTAAAGGAGGAAGAATCAAGACCGTCGAGATATTTCGCAAAAAGCCCTGACGAAGCTTTGGTAATCGCAAAGAAACAATACAGCAATAATTTTGACGGGTATTCAGACATAATTATTCGTGCACTTACCCCCATTTACGAATCTCACGATACACCGATAAAAGTTGCTTTATATATTCACCGGGGAAGAGATGTTTGTATTAATAGAGCTTTAACTTTAATAAATACAGCAAAAATGGCACTATACTTTGTCACACAAGATTTCGAATTTTTAGATGTGTTTTACGAGGAAATAAAAAAAGCAAGAGCTCGAGGAGTCACAGATATTAGATTATTAATCGAAGAAGTAATAGTAAAGGACAAAAAATTTAATGAAATCCTTGAAAAATACGCTCAAATCGCTGAAATCCGTTCCCGTGATCAAGTTTTTGGGACTAGCCTGGTAATGGATGAAGGGGAAGATGCTTTTATAGTTTTGACACAAAACATTTTTAAAAAATTATCGTATTTTGGCGTTATGGCCGATCATATCGCTTTTGGACCAGCTAGCAATTTTTATTTCATGTATTTATATGAGACGGCTGATATAGTTAAATTAAAATAAAAGCTTTCTTAATAAAAAAATAAATTAAAGCTTCTACAATATTCTTTATCTGTAGCCTTTCTTCTAGGTGTTGGTGTATTTATTATTGTTTTTCATTAGAAAAAACGGGAAGGATTACATGTGATTGATTAGCTTTATCGTGATATATGGTTTGCGTAGCAACTTTGTACCCATTCTCATTTTGTACCCCTGCTAGATTGGAATTTATGTCGAATCGAGGGAAATTGCTTGAAGTTATTTCTAAGCGTATTTTGTGGTTTTTTGGAAAATAGATACCAATTGAACCAATGGAGAATTCGTATTTATATATTTTATTTGGTTTGATGAGCATAGGTTCGTTCAAATCGCCATTAAGAAAGCGAGTTCTTATACCAGAATCTATAACATTTATTGAAGTTTTTCCATTAGGGTAAACATCAACTAGTTTAACCATAAAATCTGTATCCCGTACGGTGGTACAAGCAAAAAGGACCATTTTGACCTCACCGATAATTTCTATGCCTTTTTCGAGCGTTTTTGAAGTATATATTAACACATCATCACGCTTTTCAATCTTAGTCTGATCTTGAGGACCACTTAAGAGAAAAAGATTTCTTCCTCCTTTTGTAATCACAGGATTAGTAGGATCGAAATGATATTTATCGGGCGGTTCTTCTTTCGGTTCATTTTTTGAAAGGACGCCATCTCCGTAAAAGCTATTACTTTTCCCGTTAGAATGCAAGTATAATTTTAATTCATTGGAAGAAGGCGGCCACTTTTTAAAACCTCTCCAAATATTTTTATTTAACACAAATACTTGTAATGGAGGTAGTTTTGAAAAATCTGCCTCTTCTCCTTTTAACCAAGATTCATACCACCAAAATGGAAGGATATTTTTAAAAAACCTAAAGTCATCTTTTAAATGGGCGTACTTTAATGGCTTAATAAATAATTTATCCATATTCATATGTGTCCAAGGGCCAATGATCATCTTAAAATTCTCTTTAAAAAACTTTGGAGCCCTTTCTTGTATTAACTTCGCATCTCGTACCATGTGTTCAATAAACATGTCGTACCAACCCCCAATAAAAAGTATGGGTGTATTAAATTTATAGTCAAGTCCAAATACATATGGGGATAATTCGTGATTATGAAATAATTTTCTCTCATAGAACACTTCCTTTATCAACTTAGCGAACGAGCCATCGTCCTTTTTAGCAACATCTACATCCGTTTTATAGACTCGATTCATAATCTTCACCAAGTATTTAGCTCCTTCTATGTTTGCAATATCCGATAATTTTGGTATTTTTGAGTTTAAAGGTTCGTTATAAAAGCTAATAGAGGGATTAAAAAACAATTGTTTGTAAAATCCATCTTTATCCCACCGATCAAAATCCATAGTTGTTAATTTTTTCATGCTTGTGGTAGAATTCATGATTAAATAAAGAGATCCTGACAAACCAATCGGATACAAACCTCCAGGATGCCAAAAAACATTTGAAAAAGAACTGTGAATTGGGCTTAAACAAGTAAGTAAATTTTCGTTATTCCAGGATACAGCTAATTGCGTTATGCCCAAATACGACAATCCCCACATTCCCACTTTTCCATTGTGCCAAAATCGTTTAGTGATCCAACGTAAAGTTTCTAGACCATCTTGTCGTTCATACATGTATATTGAATTTGTGCTATAATCGCTCGATCGCGCACAACCTCGTATATCTTGGAGAATTGAAACAAATCCTTTAGACGCTAAGAAATATCCTAATATGCTAAGGCGATCTTTCCAATAAGGTAGTCTAATTAGAATTGTAGGGCCCTTGCCTTTCTTTTTATAAATCTCTTTCGGTAAATATATGTCGGTTGCTAACTTTGCTCCGTCTTCAAGAGTTATAAGAGTTTGTTCTAATCTAATGACGTCATTTTCAGGTAAAAAACTAATATTTTGAAGTTTACCCAGATGCCCAATAATTTTAAATATTTTAAATAGCGGGGGAAAAACGTAATCTACAAAAAATGCCATACGAATAATAATTGAGCTTAGCGGGGTCAAAATTGTAGGTAATTCAAGACCAATTTTGATATCCTTAGGATTAAATTTTTGTTCCATGCTTTAAAATTAATAAAAAGTTAAAGATTTTTGAACTTAATTGTTTCCTTTTCCTCCTTGCTCAAAAAATTCACCATTTTTTATCTTAAGACCCCCATCCGCTATGTAATAAGAAACGCCATAAACTTCAACGAGCCGCTTAAGAAAGTTGATTTTGTTAAGATAATCCTTTACCATAATACTGTTATAGCATTTTCAGGACAAACCTCAACACACTTGAAACAACGAGTACATAAAGAACCCCATATGGGTGTAATTCGCCAGTCTTGTGGATCGTATGGATCTTCTTGTTTGTCTTCCGTTCCGATTGTCGGATGCATTATAAAAACAGCAGGATCACATGCTCTCAAACATAGTCCACAATCTCTTGGGTCTATTTTACCCTTTTCTCCACATATAGAATAATCTATATTTATATTAGTTCTTCTCTTTTTCTTTTTCTTTGCTTTGCTCATAATATCACCTAATATGATCCATCAAACCCAGGATACTCCTCTCTGGGTATTAATTTTAAGGCATCATTTTTACAAACATGTCTACATACACCACAACCAAAACATTTATTGTAATCTATGATAACTCTGTTCATCGAAGCGATAAAGCGAATAGCACTAAATTGACACATAGCAACGCACGATTTACAACCTTGACACTTATCTTGATCTAATTGGATGATATATTCTGCTTTATAGATAGCGTTTAAATCAAAATTGTTTCTTAGAGTAAGTCCACCACATTCTGGACTTTCGCAAGAGCAAATGGCGTTAATGTATGGTACTGGCTGAAACCAGACACTAGAAATATATCCTTTTTTATTAAACTCTTCTAATTTTTCCATCGCAGTCTCGCGATCTATCCTTACGGTTCGATCTTTTGGAATAAAGCGTGGTAGTTTCTCTAAGACTTCCGAGAGTACACCGAAATTTATACACACTGCTTCTTTTTTTTTCCTCTGCATCCAGCGACACATACAATAATTAAGGATTATTGGTTCAGCAGCTAGCTCGGACATAATTATTTTAGCATCTT
>Ga0114919_10002698_pt1 | contig 14345 bp, 16 predicted proteins | sample BlataG_FD_88682 | JGI IMG/M metagenome (GOLD analysis project Ga0114919, IMG submission 88682) | Deep subsurface microbial communities from Black Sea to uncover new lineages of life (NeLLi) - Black_00105 metaG | ecosystem: Environmental > Aquatic > Marine > Oceanic > Sediment | place: Atlantic... | reverse complement strand
TCCGCCCCGGCGGTGGCTCCGCCGTTGCCCCGGCCGCCGTTGCAACGGCGGCCGGGGCAACGGCGGAGCCACCGCCGGGGCGGATGGCAGGTTGGGCGCCAGCGGCACCGGGCCCGGCCGCGGCGGCGCCGGTGGGGCGGGCGGATCCGGCGGCAAGGCGACCGGCTGATCCGGACCGCCGGACGTCCAGCGACGTGCGCCCGGGAATTGTCAGGGGCGATTGGCGCCTGGGGCTGTCAAGGCCGATTGGCGCTCAGTGCGCACGCCATCTGGGTGCCCTGGGCGTCCGTATTGAGATCTGTGGCGGCCGCGTTCAACGCATCGCCGCCACCCCGCAGCCCCATGATCATGAGCAATTTGGTGGCACCGAGCGACCAGGAACGCATCGGGCTTGCGATCTCCGGCGGAGTACCCGGTGTTCGCGACGCGTCGAGGGCTTCACGAGCCGCCTCACGCAGTGCGGTGCGGCCAATGACGTTGGACTGCCAGACATTGGGATCCCGGTAGTTCACGCTGTCGCCCGTTCCGGCGGTCGCGTAGGCGAATTCCTCGTAATTCACGGCCGCCAGATTCAGGGCGGCGATGAACCGCGTGCACGCCTCCGACATCGAGGCCCCGCTCTCAACGAGAGTGGGACTCGTGTACGGAAACGGCTGATCACCGTCGGGCGTCGTGGATGCGACCGACTCCGCGTCGGTGGGTTCCGTTGAGGAAACATCCGTGGGGTCGGCGGAGGCCACCGGCACCCCGGCCAGCAGTGGCAACGCCATGACGAAGGCGCCGACCAGTGCCTGGCTCCGAGCCCGAAAAGCGATCACCGCACTCCCCCAACGACATTGATTCCCCTGGGACGCCACGAGAGTACCGCCAGATCCAAACTTGAGACGACCGCTATCACGGTGGTTTCGGCTGTACGCCGCGCGGCCAATCGTTGTTCGCGTGGTGTTCTCCCGTTGGACAACTTGACGGCCAACTATGACACCGGAAATCACGAGTTCGTAACGGAAGGTGCCTGCGAGATGTTGCAGCGCGTGACCACCTGGGCCGCAACCGGCCTACTGATCATCGCCGCCCCCGGCCCACTAGCCGCGGCCGACCCTACGGTCCCCGCGCCGAGTCCGGTCATCGCCCCGGTGGCTAACCCCGGACCGGCGCCAGCGGTACCGAATGCCCCGATACCATCCGGCACTACAGGAACCCTGACCTCGCCGGACGGTTGGGTGCTGGCGGTCTCGGCAACAAGTGAGTCCATCGAACCGGTCGCACCACTGACCAACTCGCCGTGGTCGCGCGAGTACATCGTCGACGGCACGTTCGTGGGCACGATCACCGGTGCTGGAACCACCAAGCTCTCCGGCGGTCAACTCGACGCGGGCTATCAGATCGGTTGCGGAATCATCCAGGACGACATCGAGTCGATCAGTACACTCGGCATCACCCCGGGCGCGGGAATCCCGTTCATCTCGGGCACCATCTTCCCGGTCTTCCTCGGCCTTACCGCGGCCCAGCAGATCAAGATCGACCTCAAGCCGGGCGTGGTGAACATCGTTCCGGTAGGCAAGAAGTCCTTCAAGGGCAGCAAGTCGCGGGTGTCGGTCACCGGCCTGCGGGTCAAGATCGACGGGTGCGCCGGGCAATCCTTCATTCGGTCCTACGCCACCTTCACCGCTTCAACCGACAACAGCGACGACGTGGTGTCCTACCTCGGCGTCACCAAAGCCGTTTAGCCGGCCCGCACTCATCACGCCTGACCCGCAAAGAAAGGGGCCCGTGCCCGTGTCTCGTATCAGGCTTGCGGTCTTGAATCGCACAGTGGCACTGACGGTGGGGTTCACCCTCGCCGGGATAACCACCGCAGCAATGGCCGTCGCGGAACCGGCGACAGATCCCGCGCCCATTCCGGTGCCACCGGGTGCTGCGGAGGCGGTGGCGGCTGCCGATCCAGTTCCGGCCGCAGCGGTGGCGGCCCCTGCCCCGGACACCGGCGCGGTGATATCCGAGGCGCCCGGAATCGCCAAGGTTCCTGACGGACGCACGCTGACGGTGGCCGCCAAGGATGAAACCCAGTTGCCGGTCGCACCGTTGACGACGTCGCTGTCCTCGCGGGCCTGGATGGTCGGGGGCACTTTCACCGGGGCGACGACCGGCGCGGTGGAAGGCGGATCCCTGGAGGTCGGCTATCAGATCGGGTGCGCGATAGAGATGGACAAGGTCAAACTCAACGGCGAGATTGGCGCCACGTTCGGCAACAGCACACTCGGCATCGGCGGCTTCAACGCCCCCGGCACCTTCTCGTTTCCGATCAAAGGGCAGGTTGAGGTCGAGCCGCGGCCCGGCACTGTCACCAACGTGCTGATCGACAAGAAGTCGTTCAAGGGCACGGCGGGGCGAATCACCCTCAAGGACATCAGCATCAAGGTGGACAACTGTGTCGGGGCGTCGTCGCTGCGCTCCTATGCGTTGCTGACCAGTTCCACTGCTGACGAGGATGACGTCGTGGCCTACTACGGCGCCACGAAGGTGTTCTGAACCATGAACCGCCGTCGACGACCCCGCGCACCGTTCGGGTGGCCCCTCCTGGCTGCGGGGTGTTTCGCATCGGCGGCGTCGGTCGCGATCGCGGTGCCGGCCGGAGCCGAACCCGAACCCGCGCTTCCCGCCCCGCCGCCGACCGTGGAAGTTGTGTTGCCGGCTCCGGCGTCCCCGGTCCCGGATCCGTACTCGCCGTACGCCGCCGCTGCGGAGACCCGCGATAACCCGGCCGGTGTATTCATCGACCTCATCGCCGACGCAGCCCAGGATCCGCTGCTGGCCCAGTCGGCGTCGCCGGCATTGCCCGGCACCGCGCCCTTCCAGGCGCCGAGTGCGGACATGCTCGAATCGGTCTCGCCGCTACTGCCGCAGAACTTCGGGATGCCGAGCGACGAACTGACGAACCCCTACGCGCTGGCCCAGGGCGTCGCGCCGGGACCGTTCGCCCGCATCGACGCTTTCCAGGGTGTCCGGGCTCTGCTCCATGGCGCACTGGGACGGATGCCCCGCGAAGAACTCGGTCTGCCGTTGGCGGGCACCGCCCCTCCGCCGGACGCCGTCATCCCCCCGGGACTTGTGCAGTTCCTGCCGCCGGCGGAGGAGATCCTGCCGCCCCCAATACAACTGCCGGGCAGTTCGCCCAATTGAGACGGTTTTAGCCGTTGTTGGACGCGCAGTTGATGGTGATGTAGGCCAGCGGCTGATCGCCCGCTGTTCCGGAGGTGTCGATATTGGTCACGGTGCACTGCGACAGCGGGACGTCAGGTACCCCGTTCTCGTACTGAAGTTGAACGTCGTAGTTGGCGCCGTCGTAGGCACCGACGGTTGCCGCAGCGGACTCGTCGCCGGCGTTAGGAAGGTCGGGCGGGTCGGCCGACGCCGATGGGGCGATCAGCAACGCTGCCGATGCCACTGCGAAACCGAGTGCGCTCAGCGAGCGTCGCGTCAAGGCGGACATGAAGGACCTTCCAAGTTGTACGTCTTCGTGACGTGAGCGTACGGGACGGCAGCTAATCGTCGTCGGGGCAGAGCACATCCATGACGATGGCCATTCCGGCGACGTTGCTTTCCTCTGTGATCCCCGGCGAGTGATAGCCGACTACCCGACACCGATTAAGAGGTACCGTCCGGCTTCCGTTGACCCAGTTGGTGCTGACCGAGTAGCCGAGGCGCTCGAGTTCCTCGAGTGTTTCACTCGCTGATTCCGAACCCGGTAGCGGCAAGTCACCGGGGTCACCGGTCGCCCGCGCGGACATGCCTGGAAGCACCGCGACAACGACAACGACACCGACCGCGCCCACCGCCGCCATCATCGCCGACAAGCCGCGGACCGAAACGCTACCCATGACCCCAGTATTGCAGGACACGCGTCAATGCGGCGGCTGTTAACCCGCCGTTCACTCCAGGCCTCTTGCCGCGGGACCGCGGCCGGGCGAGGCTGTGACGGTGGTGTCCTCTCTTAATCGCCGGGTGTTCCTCAGCGGTGCCGCGACCGCGGGCGCGATCGGTGTCGGCGCCTTGACGCTGCAAAAGTCCGCCAATGCCAACGCCCCGATGGCGATCCCGCCGACTGATCCGCCACTGCGCTCAGAAGCACTGCCGGACCTGGTGGCCGCCGCCCGGGAGGAGGGCCGCTTGACCCTGATCGCGGTCCCGTCGACGTGGGCCAACTACGGCGCGATCATTTCGGCCTTCGAAGCCGAGTACGGAATACCGGTGACGGTGCAGTCCCCGAACGCCACCTCGGCGCAGGAACTGACGGCCCTGCGCCTGATGCGCGGACAGCAGCGCCTCCCGGATGTCATCGAGGTCGGGCCCTCGTTTGCCCGCCAGGCCGTCGAGCAGGGTCTGGTCCAGCCTTACAAATGCATCGCGTGGGACCAGATCCCCGCTGACCTCAAACATCCTGACGGACTGTGGACGGCCCCCTACTACGGCCTAATCGCCTTCGGCGTCAACGCTTCCCGCGTCCCCGACCCGCCCCGGACGTGGGCCGACCTCGGCAAGCCGGCTTACCGGGGGATGGTGGCTACCAACGGCGATCCGCGCCAGGCCACCTCGCCACTGAACGCGGTGTGGGCGGCGGCACTGGCCAACGGCGGCTCGCTGGGGGACATCTCGCCGGGGATCAAATACTTCGGCAAGTTGCGCCGCCAGGGCAATTACATTCCTTTGCAGGCCAACGTCGGCAACCTTGCCAATCAGCAGGTGCTGATCGGCATCGACTGGTCGTTCAACATGCCCGGAGCCGCGGCGGTCCTGGAAAAGTCCGGACTGGCCCTGAGCGCGACTGTGCCCGGCGACGGCGTCATGGGCGGAATGTACTGCGACGCCATCAGCAACGGCGCTCCGCACCCCAACGCCGCGAAGCTATGGATTGAATGGCTGACCAGCGGCAAAGGGGCACTGCTCTACCTCGACGGCGGCGCGATACCCGCGTTGTATCCGCAGTTCGTCGACCAGGGCAAAGTCCCGGCCGATGTGCAGGCGAAACTGCCTGCCCTGGAGGAACTTCGGGCTCTGCAGTTCCCCACCAAGGATCAGACCGCTGCGGCCACCGCCGCCATCGGCGCCCAGTGGAACAGGGCGGTCGGGTGACGCGCCAACGACTGCCCGGCTGGGTCGGCCTCGCACCCTTCCTAACCGTGGCGTTTCTGTTCCTGATCTGGCCGGCATACGCAGTGGTGCTACAGGCCTTCCAGGGTGCCGACGGCGGGTTCACCCTGGACAACGTTGCCACCGCCACCCAGGCCCAGTACCGCAGCGCATTCCTCACCAGTGGTCTGCTCTCCCTGGTGACCGCGCTCATCGGCGGGGTGCTGGGCACCCTGCTCACCTACGCGGTGTCGACCCTTGAGCGGCCCCGTTTCCTGAAGTCGGCGATGTCGACATTCTCCGGAGTGGCTTCCCAATTCGGCGGCGTACCCTTGGCTTTCGCGTTCGTGGCTTCCATCGGTTCGGCCGGCCTACTCACCAGCCTGCTCGCCAAGATCGGGATCGACCTGTACGGCACCGGGTTCAGCCTACTGAGCTTCGCCGGGCTGGGGATTGTATACCTGTACTTCCAAATCCCGCTGATGCTGATCATCATGACCCCGGCTGTCGAGGGGCTGCGCCGATCGTGGCGAGAGGCCGCCGACGGCCTCGGGGCGAGCACCTTTCAGTACTGGGCCCGGGTGGGAATTCCGCTACTGACGCCCGCGTTCATCGGCGGGGTGGTGCTGCTGTTCGCCAACGCGTTCGCGGCGTATGCGACGGCGCAGGTCCTCACGTCGGGATCGGTGAACCTGGTGCCCATCCAGATCGGGTTCTTCGTGCAGGGCAACGTCTTCGCCGGCCAGAGTCAGGTCGGCTACGCCCTCGCCCTCGGGATGATCGTGGTGGTCTCGGTGGCGCTGGCGATCAACATCGTCCTGCAGCGCCGGGTGGCGCGGTGGGCATCGTGAGCGACCCCCGCCGGCGCGGCGTCCCGATCGGACGCTGGGCCGTGGTCATCGGCTGCGTCGTATTCTTCGCCGCGCCCCTGATCGCACTGGCACTGTTCAGCTTCACGGGCAAGGCCGGCTGGACTGCTGACGCCTACACCGCGATCGCGAAGGATCCGCAGTTCTGGAAGTCGGTCGGGCTTAGCCTTTCGCTGGCGGCGGCCACAACGGCGCTCTCGTTGCTGCTGATGGTGCCCACCGTGCTCTGGGTGCACATGCGCGCGCCGCAGTACCGCTCCCTGGTGGAGGCAATCACCCTGCTGGTGTTCGCGGTGCCGCCAATCACCCTGGTGATCGGTGCCACCGGTCTGCTGCTCGGACTGGCCCCCGCCCTGCTGGGGACACCCCTGGTCCTGGTGCCGTTCTACATCGTGCTCAGTTTCGCCTTCACGTACCGCGCCCTGGATACCGGAGTCAAAGCCCTCGACCTGGCCACCCTGACCGACGCCGCGCAGAGCCTCGGGGCCGGACCGGTCATGACGATCACCCGCGTCATCCTGCCCAATCTGCGCACGGCTATTCTCGGGGCCGCCTTCCTGACCATCACGGTCGTCCTCGGCGAGTACGTGCTGTCGTCACTGTTCCTGTACAACACGCTGCCGGTCTACATGGCCGATGTCGGCACCACGCAAGCCCAGGGCGCGGCGGCCCTCGCGCTGATCACCATTTTGTTCACCTGGTTGCTCCTCATCGGCGTTTCCGTCATCACGCGGCGACTCGGTGGCGGGCGCGTCGCCACCACAATCGCGGGAGTTTGATCGATGACCATCGTACGAGTTGAGAACATCCGCAAGACCTACGGCGACTTCGTCGCCCTTGAAGGGCTGACCCTGGATATGGTCGAGGGCGAGTTCGTCAGCTTCCTCGGCCCCAGCGGGTGCGGCAAGACCACGGCTCTGAGGATCGTCGCCGGCTTCGAGTTCGCCGACAGTGGGTCGGTTCTCATCGACGGCGCTGAGATCGGCCCAGTTCCCCCGAACCGCCGCGACATGGGCATGGTGTTCCAGAACTACAGCCTGTTCCCGAACATGACCGCTGCCGACAACGTGGCGTTCGGCCTTCGGGTGCGTAAACAGCCCGCCGAGAAAGTCCGTCGGCGGGCCGCCGAAATGCTCGAACTCGTCGGGCTATCGGGTAAGGAGCGGAACTTTCCGCACCAAATGTCGGGTGGTCAGCAGCAGCGGGTGGCGCTGGCCCGCGCGCTGGCCATCGAACCCCGGGTGCTGTTACTCGACGAGCCACTGTCCGCCCTGGACGCGAAGGTCCGGGTCAGCCTTCGCAATGAGATCCGGGCCATCCAGCGGGAGTTCGGTATCTCGACCATCTTTGTCACCCACGACCAAGAGGAGGCGCTGACGATCTCCGATCGTGTCGCGGTGCTCTCTCAAGGTCGGCTTGAACAGTTCGGCAGCCCCGAGCAGATCTACCGCGAGCCCGCTTCGGCGTTTGTCGCCGGATTCGTCGGGGAATCCAACCGCTTCGACGGCACCATCGACGGCGCCGGCACCGTCGACATCGGCGGCTCGTCGGTGCGACTGGAAGCGGCACATGCCCATTCGGCCGGAACCGCCGTCGAGGTGCTGGTCCGCCCGGAGTCGACGGTGCTGCGCGACCCCGGCGATGGCGACATCCCCGCCATCGTGATCAGCCAGCAGTTCCAGGGTTCTCGGACCCGCTTCCTGGTGCATCCGAAGTACCAGACCGATCCCACCGCCGTCGTCATCAGCGACGTCAGCGGCACCCGCGACGAGAGTCTGACCGGGGGCACCGAGGTGAGCCTCTCCCTCGACGCCCGCAGCGCGTTGGTCACCGCGAAGTGATTCTGCGACCCGACGGACCCCGTGTTACGTTCGATTCATCGACCCCGGCGACTCGTTCGGGGCAGACAAAAAGGCGGTCAGCAATGTCGGTCATCAATGCAACAGCGGACTCCACGTCGGATAATCGGCATCGGTTACGCCGCGGAGCAGCAATCGCCGGGTTCGCCCTGGTGTCAGCCGCACTTCCCCTCGCGGCAATTGCTTCCCCGCCCGAGAGCACGGTCAATCTCGCCGACTGCCCCATCGGTTGGGTGTGGGACCCGGTCGCGTTCAACTGCGTGCCCTACGTTGATCCACTGCTGGTCAATCCGGTCCTCGGACCCGTCGGTCCGGTCGGTGTCGGTGGGGTCGTCGGACCTGTGGGTGTCGACCCGATCCTGGGACCCGTCGGCCCGGTCGGCGTCGGCGGCGTCGTCGGACCCGTCGGCATTGACCCGATCCTGGGGCCCGTCGGACCCGTCGGGGTCGGACGCCGCTAGACCCACTTTGACGCCGGTCCCACTCTGCCTTGACCCGAACATCTCGTTGAACGGCAGTTGAACACGCCAAAAACACCGCCCAGGACCTTTGGCACGTCAGGCACTATGGAGGCGCGATGTCTCTCAAGCGTTCCCCGCCCGGCATTCTCGAAGTCTTGGGCCCACACAGTGAAATTTTCTCACCCGTGGCGGTCGATCAGACCGTCGTCGACTGCGCGGTGTACCTCGATGGCGACCGACTTGCCGGCGACCGCCAATACGGCGAGGCGTTACTGGAGGTGCGCCGCCTCAACGAGGACGGCTGCCGAGCATTTGTCTGGCTGGGTCTGCGCGAGCCCACCGAAACTCAGATGGCCTTGGTGGCGCAGACCTTTGATCTGCACCCGATTCCTGTCGAGGATGCCGTCCACGCCCAACAACGCCCGAAGGTGGAGCGTTATGACAACACCCTGTTCGTGGTGCTCAAGACGGTCCACTATGTCCCGCACGAGTCCGTGCAGACCGCCCGCCGTATCGCTGAGACCGGCGAGATCATGGTCTTCGTCGGCCCCGAATTCGTGGTCGCCGTGCGCCACGGCGATCACAGCGGACTCTCCAAACTCCGCAAGGATCTGGAACTCGAACGCGTTCAACTCCAACTCGGTCCCTGCGGCGTTCTCCAGGCCATCACCCGCTACGTCGTGGGGCACTACCTTGATGTGATCCGGCCCCTGGAACGCGATATCGACGTCGTTGAGGAGCAGACGTTCGCGCCCCGACCATCGACCGGGATCGAGCAAATCTATCTGCTCAAGCGCGACGTGGTTGCCCTGCGTCGGGCGATCGGACCGTTGGGCACGGCCCTGGCGACGTTGACCAACGACCACGCCGATCTGCTGCCGATTGAGGTGCGACGGTACACGCGTGACCTCTTCGACCATCAGACCCAGGCCGCCGAGCAGATCATCAGCTACGACGAGACACTCTCGGATCTGGTGCACGCGGCCCTGACCCGCACCGGACTTCAGCAGAACGTCGATATGCGCAAGATCTCCGCATGGGTGGCCATCGCCGCCGTCCCCACCATGATTGCGGGCATCTACGGAATGAACTTCGACTCCATGCCTGAACTGGCCTGGACATGGGGCTACCACGCGGTGCTCGCCGTGATGGCGACGATCTGCTCGATGCTCTACATCGCCTTCCGCCGCAACCACTGGTTGTGAGGGGCATGCACCCGGGCGCAGAGGAATTGGAACCCCTGCAGTGTGAGATCGCCGCACTGCTCGCGTCGCTGATCGACGCTGAGAGCACCTGGGCGGACCTTCTCGGGAGTGTCAACCCCGAACACCGGCGCAGCGCAATCAATCTCGTGCACTACTGGGCGTTGCGGCAACAAGATCTGCGCGACCTGCAGTGGCGGCTCAAGGCATTCGGACTGTCCTCCCTGGGCCGCAGCGAAGCCAACGTGCAGGCGACGCTGCGCCTGGTCTCCTCGGCCATCGCGGCCATGCTCGGCGGGACGTGGGTCGCGCCCACCGGTGATCCCATCGTCGACATGGGCGCCGGCGAACAACTCTTAGATCACAACGCCACCGGACTGCTCGGCCCGGCACCGGCAGACCGTGCGGCGCGGATCATGGTGACCCTGCCCAGCGCGGCTGCCACCGACATCGATCTGGTGCGCGGACTCATCGCCGCGGGGATGCGCATCGCCCGCATCAACTGCGCCCACGACGACGCCGCGGCGTGGACGGCGATGGCGGCCAACGTCCGCGCGGCCGCTGACAGAGGCCCGTGCCTGGTAGCGATGGACCTGGCCGGCCCCAAGCTGAGAACCGGTCCGCTGGCGCCGGGACCGAAGGTGCTGCGGCTGCGACCGATTCGCAACGCCCTGGGTCAGGTGGAGACCGCCGGGCGTGGCTGGCTCACCTCGACGCACGAACCCGCGCCGCCCCCGGAGCCGGGCCTGGCTACTGTGCCCGTCGACCCGGCCTGGCTGGGCCGTCGCCGCGACGGTGATGAACTGCAGTTGCGCGACACCCGCGGGTCCAAGCGGTGCCTGCGGGTGGCGGCCGCCGCGCCCGGTGGCTTCGTTATCACCGCCGAGAAGACGACATATCTGGGCACCGGCACCGTGCTGAAGGTCAAGGGCATCAAGGATCGCAGCGCCGTCGGTGAACTGGCGCCGGTCGAGCAGGCCATCCCGCTGACGGCCGGTGACGTCCTGCGACTGACCAAGGACTGCGCACCGGCACCGATCGACGACCGCCAGCCCCGCATCGGGTGCACACTGCCGGAGGTGTTCGACGGCGCCGCCACCGGTGACCGGATCCTCTTCGACGACGGCAAGCTGGCCGCAACGGTCCTCGCGACCGCCCCCGACCATCTCGACGTCCGGATCACCCAGCCCCGAAGTCAGGTGGTGAACCTCAAAGCCGACAAGGGCATCAACGTGCCCGGCATGGACCTGCCCACCTCGGCTCTGACCGAGGAGGATCTCCTCGATCTGTCAACAGTGGCTCAGATCGCCGATCTGGTGCAACTGTCCTTCGTCCGTGAGCCCAGCGACGTTGTTCAGCTACTCGGCGAGTTGGCCAGCCTGGGTGTTCCGGAGTTGGGCATAGTGCTCAAAATCGAGACCCCGCAGGCCTTCCGGAACCTGCCGCAGTTGTTGCTGACCGCGATGCGACATCGCCACGTCGGGGTGATGATCGCCCGCGGCGACTTGGCGGTGGAGTCGGGCTACGAGCGGATGGCCGAACTACAGGAGGAGACCCTGTGGCTGTGTGAGGCCGCGCACCTGCCGGTGATCTGGGCCACGCAGGTACTCGAGCAACTGGCCAAGACCGGCCAGCCGTCCCGGGCGGAAATCACCGACGCGGCCATGAGTGAGCGAGCCGAATGCGTGATGCTCAACAAGGGCCCCCACATCGTCGACGCAGTGCTCGCACTCGATGACATCCTGGGCCGGATGGCCGCCCTGGAGTACAAAAAGAGCTCACTGCTGCGCCACCTGCACTCGTGGCATCACCCGCCGGGCTGAGCCGCTCGGGTCGTGCACGGCCCGGTAGTGGCCCAGCAGTTCCTCGCAGATCGACGGCCAGGTCCGGCCCAGCACGCTGCGGCGCGCGGCGGCACTGTAGCGAGGCCGTTCATCCAGCAGGTGCTCGACGGCCACCGCCAGTCGCGACTCGAATTCGGCCACCGGCAACAACAACCCGGTGCGGTAGGGCGCCACCAGATCGCGGGGGCCACCCGCCTCGGGCGCGATCACCGGCACCCCGGATGCCAGCGCCTCCTGGATGGCCTGACAGAACGTCTCGTGCTGGCCGGTGTGCACGAAGACATCCATGCTGGCGTAGGCGGCGGCGAGTTGCGGGCCGTAAAGCGCGCCGGTGAACACCGCCGTCGGCAAGAGCGTCTCGAGCTTGTCGCGGTCGACGCCGTCCCCGACAATGACCAGTTGCAGATCGTCTCGACCCGCAAGCGCGGCGAGTCGCTCCACCTGTTTCTCCGGTGCCAGCCGACCGACAAACCCGATAATCGGCTTGCCGTCTGGAGACCAATGGTGACGTAGTTCCTCGTTACGGGCTGAGGGCGCGAAGCCGGTCAGGTCGACGCCGCGCGCCCACCGGTGCACGCGCGGAATTCGCTGTGCGCGCAGGCTTTCTATGGCTGACGATGATGGCGCCAGAGTGCGGTCGGCCATGGAGTGCAGATGCCGCGTCCACGCCCAGGCTGCCCGCGCGGCGAATCCCACACCGTAGCTTTCGGCGAACCCGGCGACGTCGGTCTGATACACCGCCACCGTCGGAACACCGAGGCGACGCGCGGCCAGCAGCCCGCCGTAGCCCAGCAGTGCCGGGGAGGCCAGGTGCACCACATGCGGATCGAACCCGCGCAACACCCGCAGAATCCGCGGGTTGGGCACACCCAGGGGTAGCGACGTGACCTTCGGAAACATCCTCGACGGAACCCGGTGAACGCGGACGCCGTCATGGATGCGCGGCGCCGGAGGCGTGCCGCGGGGATTGTCGGGGGCGATGACTAAGGCCTCGTGTCCGGTGCGACGCAGGTGCTCGAGCACCCGCACCACCGAGTTGGAGACACCATTGACATTGGGCAGAAACGATTCGGCGACGATCGCAACTCGCACGCCGACAGCGTTTCATTATCGGGTGTCGCCGAGGTTGCGTGCCGGGATACGGCGAGCGTCGAGTTGTCGTCACCTCACCGTCAGTGCGAGGTCAGCGATTACCCTCCGGTGCCAACTCATCCATCGGCGGGAACAGCACCCGAACGGGCCGGACCCAGTTCTTCAGTCGCTCTTCGGCATTGGAATTCGCCCCGCCACAGGCCGAGCCGTGCAGTGAAAAGCTCGTTACCCCGCCGTCGACGACTGACACCGCGAACGCGGTTCCGCCGGTGCACCCCTGCTCCGGTTCCTCGATGACGATGTCACGCAGATCTACAAACGACTGCGTCACCTCATCCCAGGCCGCCGCGGTCATCGGCGCCTCCCGGTCGGCGAGGATGTCGCCGTAACTGTCGACGATGATTCGGGCCCGGTCCCGGGTGAAGGTCAGGACGAAACTGCGGTGAAACGGTGGCGGTACCGAGGAATCATGAAACTCGTAGGTCACCGTCGCGGTCGGCGGTAGTGCGCTCTGGCTCATCTGGGACTCACTCCCCTCGGCGCCGCGTGCGCAGCCAACGACAACAAACACCAGTGTCGCCACGACCGCCCGACAGCGCAATACCTCACATACTGCTGAGGTCGTCGGGGATGTCCACGGCGTGCTCCTCAAGGGTCGCGAGGTCCACCACGTCCAGGGTGCGCTCGTGGGTCGCGGCCAGGACGACCGGTGCCGCGCAGCCATCCTGCTGTGCCCTAAGCCAATTGACGGCGGTCACACACCATCGGTCCCCCGGCATCAGTCCGGGGAACCGGTAGGCCGGCATCGGGGTGGACAGGTCGTTGCCGATGGAGCCCTGGTGTTCGAGGAACTCGACGGTCACCACCGCGCAGATGGTGTGCAGGCCGCGGTCCTCGATTCCGGTCGAACAACACCCGTCGCGGTAGAAGCCGGTCATCGGGTCGGTGCCGCAGGGCTCAAGCGGGCCACCCAACACATTGCGATCGGTCACGGTGTCAGTATCGCGCGGAACCCTCGGCCGGCCCAACGGCACCCGCCCTACGGCCCAGAGCGTGGTACGTCCAACCGGCGGCAGTCCAGTGCTCGCCGTCGAGGCAGTTGCGACCATCGACGACAACCCGGGAGCGCACGATCGCGGCCAGCGTGTCGGGGTCGAGGTCGACAAACTCGCGCCATTCGGTGAGCACCAGCACCGCGTCGGCCCGCTCGCAGGCCTCCAGCACCGACGCCGAGTAGTTCAGGGTGGGAAACAGTCGCTGCGAGTTCTCCATCGCCTTGGGGTCGTAGACGTTGACGGTCGCCCCGTTGAGTTGCAACATGCCGGCGACGTTGAGTGCCGGGGAGTCGCGCACGTCATCGGACTCGGGCTTGAACGCCGCACCGAGCACCGCGATGTTGGCACCCAGCAGGGATCCTCCGCAGGCGGTGGCGGTCAGTTCGACCATTCGGGTCCGGCGGCGCATGTTGATGCTGTCCACCTCGCGCAGGAACGTCAGCGCCTGATTGGCCCCGAGTTCCCCGGCTCGGGCCATGAATGCGCGAATGTCCTTGGGCAGGCATCCCCCGCCGAATCCCAGGCCGGCATTGAGGAACTGGCGGCCGATCCGCGGGTCGTACCCGAGTGCATCGGCCAGGACCCGAACGTCGGCGTCGGCGGCCTCGCAGACCTCCGAGATGGCGTTGATGAATGAGATTTTCGTCGCCAGAAAAGCATTTGCCGATACCTTCACCAATTCGGCGGTCTGCAGATCGGTCCGGACAAACGGTGTCCCGTCATCGAGCAGGCGCGCATACATCTCGCGCAGCGCCGCCTCGGCACGGGTGGAGCCGTCTTCGACGCCGACGACGATGCGATCCGGGTGCAGCGTGTCGTGGATGGCGAAACCCTCC
>Ga0114919_10002696_pt1 | contig 14356 bp, 8 predicted proteins | sample BlataG_FD_88682 | JGI IMG/M metagenome (GOLD analysis project Ga0114919, IMG submission 88682) | Deep subsurface microbial communities from Black Sea to uncover new lineages of life (NeLLi) - Black_00105 metaG | ecosystem: Environmental > Aquatic > Marine > Oceanic > Sediment | place: Atlantic... | reverse complement strand
GAGTTGCACACCTTGGCGTGATTGAGGTGCTGAACCGTGAAGGCATCCATTTTGATTCCGTCGCGGGCACAAGTGCTGGTGCCATCATGTCCGCCGGATATGCAATGGGGAAGTCGCCCGATGTTTTGCTGCAGTTAATACTCAAGGAAATGACACCTCCGACGTGGTTGAGGAAAATACCGAAGAGCAGGGAGATGTTTTTGCTCTCACAGTTTCGTATGGGGTGGATTGAGCCAAAATTCCGTGAGCATCTTCAGAATGTACAGTTCGATGAATTGTTACTTCCGGCGTCACTCGTTACCGTGGATCTGGTGACGGGGCAAGAAAGAATTCGACGGTCCGGCGATGTGGTCTCAAGTGTGATGGAGAGTATCAATCACCCAATTTTCGGGAAGCCAATTCTTCGAGGGAATGAAGCGCTTGTCGATGGTGGAGTGCTCGCGAATGTGCCGTCACACTGCTTGCGTCGGCAGGGCGCGAACTTTGTTCTTGCTGTTGATGTGACAACAAAGTTATCGACAGACTTTTGTCGCGATCCACGACGGCCAGATGCGTTAACATCGCCTGGGTACCTGCGGACGTTGCTTCGCGTGAATGATGTTTCGCTCCGGAGTCTTTCCGGTATCCACCGCTCCGGTAGTGATTACGTGATTACGCCGGATACATCGGCCCACACGTTTGATGACTTTGCCGCGGGAGAAGAGTTGATGGATCTCGGCCGCGCAGCGGCTGAAGCAGCTCTTCCTGAAATCAAGGAGAGAGTAGCAAAAGTCTACCGTTCAATCGATGATAATGCATCGCGATAAAATTCCCGAGGATCCGTGTAAGATCGTGAGTTTGTACGACATTTTGGAGTCAGCAGTTCGTTGCGGTTGCTCTTATCTGTATGAATGGTAAATAAAGTTGAGTAAGAATGCGTGGTATCGCATTGGCTTCCAAGCCGGTATCAATGCGTATTTAAAGCGGTCCGTATTTTTTCATTGTTTCTTTTGAAAGGTTTCCCATGTCGATAACCAGACGGCAGTTTCTCACGACCACAACCTCTCTTGCGACAGCGGTATCGGTGCCGTATTTCGGGTGGCAGAAAAAAACACTTGCGGACGAAAGCCAGTCCAAAAATGACCGAGTATCAATTGGTCTCATTGGGGCTGGTGGTATGGGGCTAGGGAACCTTCGTGCGGCATCTCAATGGGTTGATGTTGTCGCGATTGCAGACGCTGATGCCGGTCGTGCATCTGCAGCGAACAACACGCTGAGTGATGGAAAGGCGAAGGAGTACGCCGACTACCGAGCCATTCTTGATCGAAAGGACATCGACGTTCTTCATATTGCAACGCCAGATCATTGGCACACAAAACCATTAGTTGAAGCAATGCTTGCGGGCAAAGACGTCTACTGTGAGAAGCCGCTCACTTTGACAATTGATGAAGGAAAACTCATTCGGAAAGTTCAGAAGGAAACGGGTCGTGTTGTTCAGGTTGGAACACAACAGAGAAGCCAGTTTGAGGAGTTTGTAAAAGCGATTGCGATGGTTGCCGATGGCCGGGTTGGAAAAATTAAAAAGGTAACAGCCGCAATTGGGGCTGGTCCGACATGTGGTCCTTTGCCTACGGTGACACCGCCGGCAGAACTGGACTGGGATCGATGGTTGGGGCCTGTGCCTGCTGTTGACTATCGCTATTTCCGAAAGCCTTCCTCAGGGAAGAAGCGTGCACGTCCAAATACGAATTGCCATTATGAGTTTCGGTGGTGGTATGAATTTTCAGGTGGCAAACTGACCGACTGGGGCGCACACCATGTTGATATTGCTGTCTGGGCTCTCGAACAGGCTGGGCAAGCAGGAGAGCATGGTGGTCCAACAGGCATAGGGGGTAAGGCCACTCATCCGGTGCCGTTTAAGAACGGTATGCCAGTAGATCGAGACCGCTATAACACAGCAACGGCTTTTCTGCTTACGGCAACATATCCTGAGAATGTGGAACTCATTATTCGACACGACACGGATAACGGTGTGACCATTGAGGGAGATAAAGGAAAGATCTTTGTGAATCGTGGCAAGCTTGTCGGTGCTCCTGTCGAAGCGCTTGCGGATGATCCTCTTCCGGAGGATGCAATTGCGAAGGTTTATAAGAATCTTCCCATGGAGGCAGATGGTCGTAAGGCGCACTGGGCCACCTTTCTGAATTGTGTGAAAACACGGAAAGATCCAATCTCTGACGTTCACTCGCATATGCGAGCCCTGAATGTCTGTCATCTCGCTGGCATAAGTGCCCGACTTGGTCGCGATCTCACTTGGGACGCCACGTCCGAGCAGATTACGGGTGACAACGAGGCCAATGCGATGCTGTCACGTCCGTACCGCAAGGAATATAAGATCAACATGGGATGATCGTGAGCAGCGAGGTTGCAGTTTTTCAGGCGATGAGCGGCATTGGGCAGTCAAGCGTTGTGGCGATTGCTCTCAAAAGATTGATCTCTCGTGAGGTGATCGTGCCATCGGCAGAAGCTGTTTCAGCTAGACCACGGATGAGTTTGGCTTTTGATTTGCCGGGCAGCCGTCCGAGGGCATCAAGCGAGTGGTCGAGTCTGCTGAAAATTGTTCGATCCCATGGCTGGAGTTCGAGTGGTGGTAAACCGGTCGCCTTCACGCCACGTTCAAAGGCGTTTTGGACGAGGTCTTTGTCACGGCTGCCGGCATGGGCCAGTGCAGATAATACGGTTGAAACATCTTCGGGCGCCGGGCGTTGATTGGTTGTTCGTTTTCGTTTTCTTCCAAAGTGGGGGTCGAGGACATGCGAAACAACCTTTTGAAGGGTCCACTCAAAGAGACTCAGGCGGTTGTCTGCAGCAGCAAGGGCGTGCATGTTCTCGCGGAATCTTTCGTATTGCTCTGGTGACAGATCTTTCAGGGGGGCGAGGCATATATCAACCAACGGCAGTCGAGATTCTCGAGGAAGTGTTTCTGTCAATTTGTGGAGTTGAATTGTCGAGCGATAGACAGCAGGGTCAGCCTCGGCAGCAAGTCGTTCAAACTGCCGCTGGCAGCTGGTGAAGTCCGCGTCGAGTAACAGAGCATAGATGACACCACGGGCGCCATAGGGTTCTCTGGCAGCCTTTCGAAGTGCTTCAGGTAATGATTCAAGAAGCTCGTGCGAGCGGGCAATCTGCTGTGACGTCGGTTTGCCGATTGCCTCGACGGCTTGCTCTGGTGATGGCGCAGGTTGTGGCTCGTAACGAGGTGGCAGAGTGTCAGGAGGAGGCATCGATGATGCTGTTGAGCCAGCAAAACCGACAGCACCTGCTGGAGCAAATGCTGGATGCGGTGTCGATGACGAGGCTCCCGCTTGTGTTGCCTGCTCAACTTGCATTTCTGCTTGCCAGAACATGTCAATTCGTGCAATTCGTTTCGCAAGTGGTGGGTGCGTCGCGAAGAGCTCTGAAACACCCTCAGCAAAAAACATGTGAGACGCTTCGGCCGCTTTGGCAACAGTCACTTTCGATCCGGTGTTCAGTCCCCCAATTTTTTTAAGAGCCCCCGCAATGCCATTCGGGTCACGTGTAAATTGTACGGCTGACGCATCAGCGAGAAATTCCCGCTGCCTGCTTACTGCGGCCTTAATCAGGTTGCCAATGAGTGTTCCAATAAATCCGATTGCCATAAGCCCCAGTCCAAGACCGAGGAATGCAAGACCGCCACCACCTTTGTTATTACTGCTTCTTCTGCCACTCGATGCGGCAGCAATACGGAGAGTGTAGTAACCAATAAGGCCAACAAGCAGGATGCCGTGGACAATGCCGATGAGTCGGATGTTCAATCGCATGTCACCATTGAGAATATGACTAAATTCGTGCGCAATCACGCCCTGCAGTTCATCGCGGCTGAGTTGCTCGACGCAGCCACGGGTCACGCCTATGACAGCATCTTCTGGCTGGTATCCAGCAGCAAACGCGTTGATGCCCTGTTCGCGATCCATCATGAATACCGGTGGCACAGGCAGGCCAGAGGCAAGTGCCATTTCCTCCACGACATTGAGCACTTTTCGTTCGACTTGATCGCCTGAGTCATTCAGGAGTCGGCGGCCGCCAAGAGACAGGGCAAGAGGCTCGCCCCCTCCAGAGAGTTGTGCGGTTTTGAAAAGACTGCCACCGCCAACAACCAGAAAAACAGCCAGAGCAACACCTAGCAAGATATCTGGTCTCCAGAAAGTATCTGGTCCAAATTGGTTTATAAGCGCTTCACGCTGCTGTGAGGCTTGTTCGAGGCCACCCAGATAGAGCGACATGATCAGCACGTAGGTGCCAGCGATCAGCCCGGCGACTGCAACAATAAAAAGCCAGACCAGCATGCCTGTTTTTCGTCGAGCGCGATCCTGGTGCTCAAAGAAGTTCATTGCAAGCTCCGTTCCATGAGGTCGGCGATGTCGTTCCCTCGCACGTGAGCAGGGAGCTTTGAACGAATGTGAACAAGACGATTCATTGCTGTCAATTAATTAAAACGACACTGAAGGCGCGGCCTGGATTGCTTGTTTGTCATCAAACTCGAGAAGCGATGCATGTTGGAAACCAAATGTGCCAGCAAAAAGCACCGGAGGAAATGATTCCCGGTACATGTTGTATGCGGTGATGGCATCATTAAATGCCTGCCGTGAGAACGCTACTTTATTTTCTGTACTGGTCAGTTCTTCCTGAATTGCCATCATGTTTTGGTTCGCTTTCAGGTCTGGATAGGCTTCAGCAAGTGCGAAGAGACGGCCAAGCGATTGAGTAAGCATGGTTTCCGCGCCGCCGAGTACACCCATAGCTGTGGGGTCACCAGGGTTCGCTGCTGCTTTACCTGCTGCTGAGGCAGCCTGGTTCCGAGCATTAATGACAGCCTCTAGTGTTTCACGTTCGTGGGACATGTATCCCTTGGCCGTTTCGACAAGATTGGGGATGAGGTCATACCGCCGCTTGAGCTGGACGTCGATTTGAGCAAAGGCATTTTTATTGCGAGCACGTAAGGACACGAGTCGGTTATAGATTCCAGCAAGCCAAAACCCAAGAATGACCAGTACGCCGAGCAAGACAAGTAATGTAACGACCATCGGAAACCTCCAGGTGCAGAAAAATTCTGTCGCGAGGCTGCACAACACCCCTCTCCCATAAGATTACCAAACGAGTGACAATCTGACATACTAGAACATGAGAAAGTATGAAGCACGACGTTGAGGGAAACATGTTTCGTTTTGTATGGCTTGGTATCTGTCTTCTGGGAGTTCCGGCAGTCGCTGCTGATTGGCCACAATGGCGAGGCCCCGAGGGGCAGGGGCATGCGCCCACAGCTAGAGATCTGCCGAAACAATGGAAAATTGGTCCGCCAGGCAAAGAAGTGGCTGGCGGTGACAATATTCAATGGCGAACAGAAATACCTGGCCGAGCGTGGTCGTCTGCGATGATCGTCGACGATGTTGTCTGGCTGACGACGGCTCTCGAGCACGGTGTCGGCAATGAAGGGCCGCCGCCGCCCGGAGGCAAAAAGCCACAGCCGCGTAGTGTTGCTGCCTCGGTGACGTTTCGGGCATTAGCTATCGATCGCAAAGACGGTGAGATTCTTCATGATCTAGAACTGTTTTCTGTAGACAATCCGCAACCAACCCATGTGCTCAATAGTTTTGCTTCACCTTCACCTGTTATTGGTTCGTCCTATTTGTACTGTCAGTTTGGTGACTACGGGACGGCGTGTGTTGATATCAAGAAAGCATCATTGGTCTGGCACAACCGAAGCCAGCGGTTGAATCATGAGAACGGCCCCGGCAGTTCACCGGTTCTATGGAAAGACTTGCTGATTTTTCACTGTGACGGAAGCGATGTGCAATATGTTGTCGCGCTTGATAGGAAGACGGGGGAAGAAGTCTGGAGAACTGATCGAAGCGGTGAAATGAATGACAATCCGGAGATGAAAAAATCGTATGGCACCCCGTTGGTGACTTCTGTTGGCGGACGGGACGTGCTGCTCTCTCCCGCATCAGACTGGTTGTATGGATACGACCCGAAAACAGGTAATGAGCTCTGGAAGGTCAAGTATGGGATTCTTGGTTTCTCAATTGTGCCAAGACCTGTCGTCGTAGACGAAGTCGCCTATATCAGCACCAGTTTTATGAAAACTGAATTGCTCGCGTTGCAACTTGGGCCGACAGAAACAACTCAACCACAAATTCTTTGGCGCTATAAACGGAGTGTACCTCGTATGCCATCGCCGCTCCTGGTTGGTGATGCGGTGTATCTTTTCAGCGATAAGGGCATTGCCACGTGCTTAGATAAAGTGACCGGAGAGGCACGCTGGACAGGTCGACTTGGTGGAAGTTTTTCCTCGTCGCCAATACTTGCTGACGGGAAAATCTACGTTGGTAATCGAGAGGGAGAGATGTTTGTTATAAAACCAGGGAATGAACTGGACATTCTCACGAAAAATGATTTTGAGGAAGCGATCATGGCAAGTCCAGCCGCGATCGATAATTCGTTGTACGTTCGCACAGACAAAGCGATGTACCGCATCGAAAAGACAGATGCCAAGCAGTAAACCTGCTGGAACGAGCCTCTTGCAAAGATACTGAAATTCTCATTGTTTTTTCAGTAGCGAGACTTCCGCGGCATCATACTACGAAATAGAAAATAAACGTCTGCTATGGCTTTGCTTACTCTTGATGATCTTTCTCTTGCATTCCGTGGAGTTCACGTCCTTGATAATGTGTCGCGGTTTGTTGAATCGGGTGAGAAAATTGGTCTGCTTGGCCGTAACGGAACGGGCAAGACAACGCTCCTGCGTATGATTGCGGGAGATCAAGAACCTGATGCCGGCACATGTGTATTGGCCAGCGGGAAGCGAGCCTCCTTCCTTCCACAGGAAGTACCTGGTGACCTGAGCGGCCAGGTCTTTGGTGTGGTTCAGGAAGCCTTGAGCCTGCAGGTCTCAGAAGGGCAGATTGAGACGTGGGAAGCCGAGGCGAAGAGCAAGCAGATTATTGACCTCATGGGGCTCGACTCAGATGTTGATATATCAAGTCTATCAGCAGGTCGTAAGCGACGAGTTCTCCTTGCGAGGGCATTGGTTACTGAACCGGATTTACTTTTACTTGATGAGCCAACAAATCATCTTGATCTTGAGGCGATTGAGTGGCTGGAAAAGTTTCTGGCTTCTTGGCGAGGTACCTTACTTTTTGTCACCCACGATCGTGGGTTTCTTCGGCGAGTAGCGAACCGGATTTGGGAACTGGACCGGGGGTGTCTCTCTGCGTGGGAGTGCGAGTATGATGAGTTTCTGAAGCGAAAAGCCGCGGCATTAGAAGCTGAGGAAAAACAGAATGCTTTGTTTGATAAGCGTTTGGCAGAAGAAGAAGTCTGGATTCGCCAGGGTATTAAAGCCCGACGAACACGGAATGAGGGGCGTGTCCGTGCACTCAAGCAGATGCGTCAAGAACGACAACAGCGAAGGGAACAACCCGGTAAAGCGACTCTCGCAATTCAGGAATCTACACGAAGCGGTACGCTGGTCTGCAAGGCTGCAGGCCTGTCTTTTGGATATGCCGATGAGCTGGTCATTGATACTTTTTCAACAACGATTCTTCGCGGAGACAAGGTTGGCTTTGTCGGTCCAAATGGATGTGGGAAGACGACCCTTCTGCGGCTTCTCCTTGAGGAACTAGAGCCTGCCGCTGGGTCTGTACGGCTGGGCACAAAACTCGATATTCGATACTTCGATCAGTTGCGTGATCAGCTTGATTTTGAACAAAACGTTGTCGAGCAAATTAATGGTGGCAATGATTTCGTCACCATTGACGGAAATCAAAGGCACGTGATCAGCTACCTCCAGGACTTTCTGTTCACCGCAGAACGTACACGATTGCCGGTCAAATTTCTTTCTGGCGGTGAGCGGAATCGACTCCTTCTCGCAAAGCTTTTTGCCCGTCCGGCCAATGTGCTTGTACTTGATGAGCCAACAAATGATTTAGATCTCGAGACACTCGAGCTTCTTGAGCAGAGGCTGGTTGATTTTCAGGGTACGGTCTTAGTTGTAAGTCATGACAGAGAGTTTCTTGACAATGTTGTGACGAGTGTTATCGCCTTTGAGCCAGAAGGTGTGCGGGAATATGTTGGTGGGTATTCAGATTGGCTAAGACAGCGTGGGGGTGTCGGCGTGCCCAAGAAACCACCGGGCTCTACTTCTAAGAAATTGACCACTGTCTCGGATGTGCCAGGAACGAAAACGCAGAAGCTGTCGTATAAGGACAAGCGGGAGCTGGAGAAACTGCCAGCACGCATTGAAAGCCTCGAGGCTGAGGTCGCTGGGCTTCATGAACTGATGGGCGAGGCATCATTTTATCGTCGTTCAGCCGAGGAGATTGCCTCTACTCAGAAGTCGCTGCAGGAGTTAGAGGCTCGTGTGGCTACAGCCTATTCGCGGTGGCAGAAACTTGAGCAATCTGTTCCGTAAGAGCGGCAATACAAATCACGCACCGTCTATAATCCGAGTGCGGTGCTGGTTGCTTCGATTTGTATAGATGTGACAGTAGCCCCTGGCTGAGCCATCACCGTCACTTTATTTTTATTTTTTAAAATCGAAGGTGAAAAACTCGTTTCGAGTGGGGCGAAGAAGTCGCTGAACTCAGCGGCGTCGCCTATTTCTATTGTGGCTGGTGTGTTGTTGATTGTTGCTTTGACAGGAGTATTGATACCACCTGTTCGGTGAATGCCAATAACGAGTTTCGCCGAACCGATACGTTCAGGTTCAGGGGTATGAACGTAAAAATTCAGAGGTGCCCTTTCGCTTTTCACGGCAGTTTGTGTTGCATAGTATCGCTGTAGTTGTAGTGTGCCCGATGGCTGGATGTTCTTTTTTGTCATAAGGTGGATGACGGTGGTTTCATTTACATCAACCGGGATTGCGTTCAGGTCGACAGGGCGGGGGGGCTGGAAGGTCACCTTGCCCTGGTTGTAATTCAGGCGAGTCTGGCTCGCTGAAGTACCAGGAAATCGCCGCTCAATTGTTGAAAGATCCACCGAGATTTGCCTGCCTCCTGTATTGGTGACGGCAACAGAGATGCGATCATTTTCATATACTGCGACAACATCGAGCCAATCTCTGTCAAAGGTGGTGGGTAAGCGGCGGCCATCAAAATTACGCCAGAGTTCAAAGTAGTTCGCGATTGTTGTTGGGTCGAAATCCTCAAGGGCGACATGCTTTTTGCTGTCTTCTTTCGGTGTGAAGGCTGCGTCGCCACTCAACGGATTCCACGGCATATGGATAAAGATGAACGGTACAAACAACTTGACTTGATCAGGGCGCTGCATGGTCTTGGTAAGAAAAGCATTCCATGCAAGGATTCGTAACCAATTGTCCGATGCGCGGCGTCCGTTTTGCAAAGATCCGCACTCTGTGATGAGGATAGGCAATACGTTGTCAGCCTTGTGCATTTCTGCCCGAAGCATATCGAGTATCGCTTCGTAGCGACCAAGTAAATAGTTCGTGTATCCCTGTCCTCGACGCTCATACGCACCGAGCATGTGCGCATTTTCATAAAAGTGGTACGAAAAGAAATCAAGAGTTCCACGGGTCTCTTTAATGAATCGGGCATGGTCCCGGAAAAGTGAAAAGTCTTTTTGATGCAGCTGCATATACGCAGCAGCTGGACCGCCAACCTGGACAGATGGATCACGACTGTGTATCGCATGGGCTACCCGATGATGAAAGTCTGAGAGAAGCCCCCACCCGTCAATGCCCTCCTTTTCTCTCCAGTGATATGCCCATTCTGACTGAAAGGAACTTTCATTCTTCACTTCCCACCATTTCGCCGTGTAGCCACCATCTTTGATCTCGTCTTCTACATAGGTCGCAGCAAGTTCTGCAGCATCATCAAAGTGTTCGATTTTCGGTGTGCCCCTGCCGATGAGAGGCACACTCATGAAGTCCGGCCAATCGTTGAAGCATGACGCGTAAGGAATATTCTTAAATTCACTGATGGCATGGCGATTTCTTGTGCCGGAATCATACGATTTGAAAAATGAGAGATCTGCCACGCCAGCCGCATCACTTCGTTCACGTAAGGGCTCCCAGTTCCCCCAGGCAGTTGTCAAACCGGGCTGAAACTTCAGCATGCTACGTCCCGGAAGAAAATTTCTATCAGTTGCCCATTTCTCAAAGGACTGATCAACAGCGCCTGGTGCCTCGTGGAATCGAAACCAGCGATGCCGCTGAAGACGTGAGGTTTCGCCTATACGTAATTCGTGATCAGTGTCAATGTTGATAGGGACACGGACTCTGGGGAACTCTGAGCCAAGGTCACGATACGGAATTGTATCGAAGATGGCTTGGATTGGGCTCTGCGCTATGAAGATCACGGCATCGACTGTGCAGGTTGCGGCTGGATCTTTCAGAAAGAAGCAGATTTTCATCCGATTGTGTGGTTTGCCGGATAGCGGAATTGAGGGCATCTGGACCCGATAGAAGTCCTTCACCTGCTGGCTACGGGGTGGTTCTTTGTCTGGAGAAAAAGGGAGCACAAATATTTTTTCAATGGCGTCAAGATTCGTTCCCCGAAAAGCCATATGGCGAAAGAAAACAGCGATGTCTTCGGCGCCGTTGGGAAGAAGAACCTCATCACCATTGCGGATGACTTGATGGCGCTGAAGCACCGTGAGTTCCTTGAGTCCCTGGCCTTGGGTTGTTTCCCGATAGGTCGCATCTCGTTCTTTTGCGAAATCTTGAAAAAGATAGTCGTGCGCAGCCTTCCGCTGCTGACCCTCTTTGCTCATCGTCTGGCCCACCACATGCGATGAAACTCCAAAAACCGTAGACCAGGCAAGAAGCGGTAAGAGAAACTGGTAAAAAAGTGGCACGTTCTGCCGAACTGATGAGAATGTGCGGTCACTTGTTGATTTGAGCATCGCTTAGTCGCTGCTGAAGTTGTGTCGTGAGTGATTTCTTTGTTGTCTGAAATTCTGACTTATCAGCCAGGTTTGTAAACTGAAGCGGGTCGTGCTCCATGTCGTACATTTCTTCTGCACCGTCCTTGTAACGCATGAAAGACCATTTTGGTGTGCGGATAGCATGTCCTGAGTTGGTGGCCTGCCCCTTGTTATAGATCGACAATGCACTTTCACGAACCGAGGATGCCGGATTTTTGAGAAGAGGGACGAGGCTTTTCCCTTGAACGCTAGCAGGTGTTTCAATGTTTGTCAGGTCTGTCAGTGTTGGGAAAATATCAACTAACTCAACAAGCGACTGAGTTCGTCCTGATGGCATACCCGGCGCCGTGATTATGAGAGGGACGCGTGTGACTTCCTCATGAAAGTTCGATTTCTGCCAAAACCCATGTTCGCCAAGATGGTAGCCGTGATCACTGCAGAAGACGATTGCTGTAGATTCTCGGAGACCAGCTTGATCCAGTTCATCAAGAATTCTTCCAACCTGTCTGTCCATAAACTCAACGGTTGCGTAGTAGCCCGCCCACATTCGGCGTTGATTGTCTGGATACCTTCCGATTGGATTGTTGTCATTCCGAGTCTTTGCAAGGCCCGCTTTGGGTATATCGCTCAGATCATCTTCGACAGTCTTCGGAAGAGGCATTCTCTCCCAGGGGTAATGATCAAAAAAATCTTGCGGGGCAACATTCGGATAATGAGGCCGAACAAATCCAACAGCAAGAAACATGTTTTTGTCGCGATGTGCTTTAAGTAGCTCAATTGCCTTCGTTGCAGACTTTGAATCAGGCTGGTCTGCCCCGTCTCCGTCATAGCGTACGGTGACGAACATGCGATGCGGCATGCGTGTTGACTGCCTGTTTTCGAGGGCATCTGTAAAGATGTTGAGATTCAGGCACGCATAGTGGCCTGGCGTGTGTGCCTCGAGACCTGCAGAGTTAAAACGTTCGTCCCATGAGGACGGTATATCTTCGCCGTCTGTACCAGCGATGATGTCGCCTGGCACCCGCATATGGTAGATCTTGCCGACTCGAGCAGAATGCCACCCAGCCTCACGAAAACATTGCCCAAGATTTGTTGCCCCTTCACCCTGATAGCGGCTGTGCATAAATGATGTTCGTGAGGGCGCGCACCACAGTCCTTGGCAGTATGCATTTTCAAATATCATGCCTTCCGCGGCGAGTCGGTCAATATTCGGAGTTTTACATTGATTGTTTCCGTAGCATCCAAGAGCGCTTGCCTTCAAGTCATCAGAGACCAGGAAAAGAACGTGCTGAATATCAGGTGAAGCGGATGAATGTTCCTTTGCGTAATTGCTTCGACAAAATGGAGTAATGAAGCAGAGTGAGATCACCAAGGTGAGTGTCTTTGGTCGCATGGTTCAGGTGCCCTTGGCTTTCTTTTTGAGAGCTTGCATGATGACGTCGGCAACATCGTTTCCAAGCTTTTCAGAGCCTTCTTTTGTAAAATGAACATTTCCGTTTGGGAGCATCAAGGTTTCCATCTGAGGCTTCACCGAGCCATACATGTCGTGTATTTCAATTCCGTGTTCTGCCATGACCTGCTTGGCGATGTCGTTGTAGGTGGCAGCATCCCCTTCCACTCGGCCCTTTGAACCGGCGGGTACAGGAGTCGTATTTCGCCATATGAGAATGGCGTTTGTCTTTTTAAGCTGAGAGACAAGCTGTCGCAGATTCTTTTCATATTCCTTTGGTGGCACCTGCTGATGGTTCTTGGGATCTTTCGGATCTGTAAGGTTTTCACCGTCTGGGCCGAGATATTTCAAGTCATGGAGACCCCAGTTAAAGTGAATGACATCCCAGTCAGTGTCACCAAGCCATTGCGACAAGCTCTCTAAACCTCGAGTCGTTGGCCCGCAATTTGTCAGTGGTCTATGAACATTCGCCTCACCACGAAGGGCATCACGAGCAGGTACTGTATACCCAATAGAAATCGAATCGCCGATGAGTAAGACCCGAGGCAGCCCTTTGATATCCTCGACGGGTATCATTGCAGGATTTTTCGGACGTTGGCTTCGTTTTGTTGGCTGTGTTCGGTTTTGCGATGAGCGTTTCTGAGGCGTGGTGTCAGCATGGACTTGCTGAGCATTTGTGCCAACAAATGATATTGTAAGAAACAGGCTGGTGATGATGACGCTGCGTGGATGAAGTCGCATGAGTCGAAGCCTTTCTGTGAAGCAGGGACTGGTTGTACTGTGATGGCGTGAGAGAATTCACGCACTCAAGTGACGGCGTTTTGAATCAAAGGCCTAACAATGGTTTGTTGAACATATTAGGCCATTTATCATATAAGATTTCTATGTGTGGAGATGTAGTCTATTACAAGCTTGGTGGTTTTTATATTTGAGAGAGCAGGGTGCGTTAACCGCAGCGTTTACATGTGTGCTGGTATTGGAGGAAAGATGAAGCTCTTTTGGAATGCGATGCTCGTTTGGGTGAGTGTCATTGTGTTGTGTCTTGCTGGACCAAGCGTTGCGCAGACACCAAAAAACCAAACGGCACCAAAAAAGCAGCCGCCGCCGAGGAAACGAAAGGCACCAAAGAAGCTCCGGTTTCGTGTGCAACAACTTCATAAAGATTTCAATGAAGGCTGTGCTGTTGGTGATATCAATAATGATGGTCACCTCGATGTGACAGCAGGTGCCTTTTGCTACATGGGCCCAGAATTCAAGCAGTATCCCTTACGGCGTTTGTTGCCGTTTCGAGATGACTATATGGAAAACAACGGGGAACATCTCGTCGACGTCAACAAAGACGGTTGGCTTGATGTTGTGTCGGGTTCATTCATGCAACCAGAGCTCTTCTGGTATGAGAATCCTGGGACGACTACTCCAAAAGATGATTGGTGGAATGTTCACATACTTGTGAATACGGAGCAGACGCACAATGAGAATACGCGTCTACACGATCTCGATGGTGATGGTGTTGGTGAAGTTGTAATTGATAGCTGGAATGAAAAAAATCCACTTGTGGCATGGAAGATTGAGCCAGGCCGGGAACCATCGGTCTCAAAAGTAGTCATAGGTCCGGCAGGCAGTGGTATTTCAAATGGTCATGGAATTGGTTTTGGTGATGTCAATGGCGATGGTTTTGAAGATGTCATCTTCAAGAACGGGTGGTATCAAAGGCCTGCACGTGATGCGATGACGACACCATGGACGCATCATGCAGACTGGTCGTGGGATCATGCAGGGTCGCCCATGTTGGCGGTTGATCTGAACAACGACGGTAAAACTGATGTCATTTGGGGAGATGGTCATAACTATGGTCTGTACTGGATGGAGCAGCGAGAACCTGCGGCTGATGGTTCAACCAATTGGAAAATTCATACAATTGACAAGAAGTTTTCTCAGCCTCATACGATGGCGTGGGCTGATATG
>Ga0114919_10002695_pt1 | contig 14356 bp, 13 predicted proteins | sample BlataG_FD_88682 | JGI IMG/M metagenome (GOLD analysis project Ga0114919, IMG submission 88682) | Deep subsurface microbial communities from Black Sea to uncover new lineages of life (NeLLi) - Black_00105 metaG | ecosystem: Environmental > Aquatic > Marine > Oceanic > Sediment | place: Atlantic... | reverse complement strand
GTCCAGATGATAACCGAACTGGTCAACCTGATAACGGCCCAGCGGGCGTACGAGATGAATTCCAAGGCAATCCAGAGCGGCGACGAGATGCTACAGACCGCCACTCGTCTGATCCGAGGGTAGACGATGAATCGTGATCTCATCATTGTTGCCTCCGTGCTCTGCTGCCTGGCCGCAGCGGCCGACGCACAGGAGCAGACCCAGACGCTCGTGTCGGTCTATCTGCCGAGAGAGGCGAAGGTCTCCGTCGAGCAGATGACGCTCGGCAGCTTCGCCGTGGTGCGATGTCAGGACGAAGTGTTGGCCGCTCGGGCGTCCGCCGTGGCGATGGGCCAGGCACCGTGGTCGAACGATGAAATCCTGGTGGACCGTCAGACCGTGCTGTCGCGCCTGGCGTCTGAGGGGTTCTCGGCCGACCAGGTCCATCTTACGGGCGCCCTGGACGTGGTCATCACGCGCAACGAGACCACGGTTACCTCGGACCAACTGGTCGCAGCCGCCAACACGTTCGTCAGCGAGAATCCGATTGACGCTGAGCGCATCCGCCTCAAGCTCTCACAGACTCCCCAAGAGCTTGTCGTGCCGGCCGGTGCGGGCCTGACGTTTCAGGCGGACTGGGCGGACAGCGCCCCTGACGGTCACGTAGCTGTGCGGGTCACGATCATATCCGCCGGCTTGGCCGTCGGGGAACGGACGGTGCAGTTCCGCATGGTTTATCTGGTCCGCAAGGTCGTGACCACTCGCGAAATCCAGCCGGGGGAGACCATCTCGCCGCAGAACACGCGGGTCGTTGTCGAAGAGTCCACCCATCCTCAAGCCGAGGACTGGTCACCGCCCTACGGCACGAAGGCCCGAATGCGCCTGGCCGTCGGCATCGACGTCCAAGACGGCGCCGTAAGAAACGAAGCAGCCCCGGTCGTCATCGAGCGCAACTCGGACGTTGTGGTGAAGGTCGAGGGACCCGGTTTTGTGCTCACATGCCAGGGCACGGCCTTGCAGGACGGTCGGATCGGCGACGTGATCCGGGTGCGGAACACGGACTCAAAACGAGTGATAACAGCCAAGGTGCAGGCGGACGGCTCGGTCGCACCGGCTATTACGGCCGTGGTGCTGGAGGTATCAAGATGAATCTGGCAATCAAGTGTGTGAAGATATCCGTCGCGGCGACATTGCTGTTGGCGCTCGCGGCCGCCGAGCGCGCGCCGGCGGGGTCGTTGTGGGCCAAGTCCACCCGCACACGCAGGTGTGTATACGCGGACGACACGGCCCGCAACGTGGGCGACTCGCTGACGATTGTCATCAGCGAAAGCAGCGCTATCACCACGGACGCCAAGAGGACCAACTCCAAGAAGACCTCGCGCGAGGCCGCCCTGAGCGGCACGATAAACTACGGCGACCTGTTCAGTTGGCTGCCTACGGGCGACTTTGCCATTCCGTCGGTCGACATCACCGGCAGCTATGACGGCGGCTTTGACGGGGCAGGCAAGTGGGAAGACAAACGATCGGTCACCGACAAGGTCACGGTCACCGTCGAGGACGTGCTGCCCAATGGCAATCTCGTGGTGCTCGGCCAGACGCGACGAAGCATCTCCGGCAACGATGAAATCGTCCAACTCAGCGGCATCGTCAGGCCGTCGGACGTCGACTTCGACAACACCGTCAAGAGTGAAAGAGTGGCTGACTTCTATCTCGTCCGGCGGATTGAAGGCCCGGAGAACGACTGGACGTCGCCCGGCTGGCTGGGCCGGCTACTGAACTGGATGAGCCCGTCCTAGCCGAGTGCGCTCGAGCGCAGCAACCCATACGCGCGTAAGAAGGAACAGGTGTCATGCGAAGGACAACCACTGCGATCGCCGTCATCTTGCTGGCTGCCTGTTCGGCCATGGCTGAGCGAGTGAAGGACATCACCAGCATCAAGGGCATTCGTACTAACCCGCTACAGGGCTACGGCATAGTCATCGGCCTGGACCAGACCGGCGACGACTCGCCCGTTACCAGGCGTGCGCTGGCCAGCATGCTCCGCAAGAACCCGCAGATGAGCGTCGACCTGGAGGATGTCGCCAGCAAGTCGATCGCCTCGGTGATAGTCACGGCGGACCTGCCTCCTTTTGGGCGGTCGGGCAGCACGATCGACGTGACAGTAGCGGTCACGCAGGACTCGACCAGCCTCCAGGGCGGAGTGCTGCTGATGACTCCCCTGATGGGCGCCGATGGGGAAGTCTACGCCGTCGCCGAGGGTCCGCTGGCGCTGGGCGGGTTCGGGGCTTCCGGGGAGAAGACGACCGTCAAGGAGAACGCCCTGACCGTCGCCCGCATACCGGCCGGGGCCATCATAGAACAAGAGGAAATCGCTGAGTTCGTCGAGAACGGCAACATCACGCTGCTTCTGAACAACAGCGATTTCACCACGGCCCAACGCATCGCCGATGCCGTCGGCGCCCTGGTGGGCGAGGGCGTAACGGTGATCGACGCGGGCACGGTGCAGGTCGCCATTCCGCCAGACCTGCAACGGGAAGACCTGGCGGCTTTCATCTCCCGTATCGGCGAGGTCCAGGTCGTTTCCGACTCCCCGGCCGTGGTCGTCGTCAACGAACGCACCGGGACCATCATCATCGGCAAGGACGTGACAATTGCCACGGTGGGCATAAGTCACGGCTCACTGTCGATCGTCGTGCAGGAAGAGGACTACGTCTCCCAGCCCCTGCCCTTCTCGAACACCGGCACAACGACTACGACACACCGTACGCGAGTCAACGTCACCGAGGAGCGAGGCCCCGTCGGCGTGATCCCAAGGACCACGAACGTGGCCGACCTCGCCAGGGCGCTGAACGCAATGGGCCTGACGCCCAGGGACATAATCGCCATATTCCAGGCCCTCAAGGAAGCCGGCGCGCTCAACGCCGAGCTGAAAGTGATGTAGCCCGGGAACCGGACATGGCTGACATGGACTTTGCAATTAACTCCATCGACCCGATGTTGCTGTCGTCGGATGGGCCCGTGTTGGCGGGCAGGCGACTTGACACGGACGACCGGGCCGCCAGGCAGGTCGCCCGTGACTTCGAGAGCATTCTGATGACGAAGCTCGTCGACGCCATGAGTCAGACTGTTCCCGACTCGGGCCTGTTCGACGACAGCATCACGAAGCAGATCAAGGGCATGTTCTGGTCTTTCCTGGCGCAAGACGTCGGCGAACGCGGCGGGATGGGAATCTGGCAGGAAGTCTACCGACAGATACGCGGCTCCGCGTCCGAAGACGACGCCCACGGGGCAACGATGGAGCAACTGTTATGATTGAGGCGAAACGACCTGTCCAGGCCCTCGTCGCCGAACTGGCTAACCTGCTTGATAACGAGATCAAGATACTCGACCTGCGCGGCCGCCAGATGGTCGCCATGCGGCGGCACATAGCCGATCGCGATGACCAGGCCCTTTGCAGCCTGCTGGCCGAAGTCGAGGAAACGCGCGAGTTCCAGGAGATGAGCGAACGGCAGCTCGTCGCTCTGCGGCGCACACTGGCCGACGCCTTCAGTTACGACGGGCCGGGGCAGTTGCGCCTGTCGTGGCTGATTCCGCAACTAGACGCCAACGGTCAGGCGATGATCGGCTACCGCCGCGAGCGGATCGTGGAACTCGCGGGGCGGCTCCGCAGCGAACACGCCCGCACTGCCATGCTCCTGCGAGAATGCATGCGAATCAATCGTCTCCTACTGGAGAATCTGTTTCCCAGCAATGAAACGGCCACCACGTACGGCGCCGGCGGCAGGACTGCCTGGGAGTCCGAGGCCGGCATGGTAGATACGGAGCTCTAGACCATGGGCAATTTCGACATCGGGCTCAGCGGCATAATGGTCGCTCAGCAGGCAATTGAGCTGATCGGCACGAACGTGGCCAACACCGGCACGGAAGGCTACCACCGCCAGGATCTGCGGATCTCTCCGCGCGAGTTCGGCGTCTCGGCCGGTTTCGTCGCAGGCGGCGCGGAGGTCGCGGGCATCTTCCGCAGCATCGACTTCATGATCGAAGCGGAGTACACCCGCCAGCAACCGCAGTTGGCGCAGATATCCCAGGAGCTCGGCGCGCTTCAAACGCTCGAAAGCGCCCTGGGAACCCTCAGCAGCAGCGGGCTGGTCGCGTCGTTGGCGGATTTCTTCGGTTCGCTCCGCGATCTGGCTGGACAGCCGAACAGCCTGCCCATGCAGGAACAGGCGGCGTGGTCGGCCCAGGCGATGACGAGCCAGTTTCACCAGTTGGGGGAGTTCGTCCTCGGCCTGGAGGACCACCTGGTCCATGAGGCGGCTACTACAGTCCAGCAGGCCAATGACCTGATCGACATGATCGCCGCGCTCAACGGCCAGATCCGCGAAACGCTGCGCAGCGGCGGCAACGCCAACCTGCTGATGGACCGCCGCGATCAGGCGGTCAACGATCTGTCGGAACTGATCGACACGGATGTCAAGCGGGTGGACGCCGACGGCATGGTCAACGTCGCCGCGTGGGGTTCGCCGCTGATCACAGGCAGCAACTCGATCGGCCTGGAGGTAGCGACGGTCGCCGACAGGTACTTGGGCGTTTCCGTGCTGCGCGCCAACCACTACCACACCGACTGGCGAGGCGGCAAGCTGGGCGGCATCCTGGCCCTCAAGAACGACATCGTGTCGGACATTAAGACGAAGTTGGATGCCCTTGCCAGCCAGATCGCCTCGTCGATCAACGCTCATCACTTCCAGGGCATAGGCCAGGCCGGCAGTTTCACGTACCTCACGGGCGTGCCCAGCCCGGCGACCGCCGTAAGCGACTGGGACGCCGACATAACGGCCGGCAACTTCTACGTGCGGATCACCAACCTGGAGACCGGCAAGGTCGTTCGTCGCGCGGTCGCGGTCGCGTCATCCGACGCCCTTTCGGATATCGCCGCCAAGATAGACGGCCTGACGGACGCCGACAGCACGGCCGCACTTACCGCCTCGGTGGCTAGCAACAAGCTGCGCATCCAGGTGAACGACACCTCGAAGTTCCGCTACGATTTCCTGCCCACGCCGATGCCTGAGTTCGGCGCCCTTTGGTCGGGCGGCAACACGTCCATGCCGGCCATCACGGGCACTTACTCCGGCGCGAGCAATCAGGAGTACACCGTCACGGTTGTCGGCGGCGGCGAAGTGGGCATCGACACCGGGCTGACGGTGGAGGTCCGTAACGGCGCGTCCGAGCTCGTGACAACGCTTAACGTGGGCAACGGCTACGCAGCGGGAGACGTGCTGACGATGGACAACGGTATGTCGATCGCCTTCAGCACGGGCACTCTGGCGGCGGCCGATTCCTTCACGGTCCAAGGTTACGCCACCACCGACGAGACGGGCCTGCTTGCCGCAGCCGGGATGAACACGCTCTTCTCCGGCGAGACGGCGCTGACGCTCGCCGTTCGTCAGGACATCCTGGACGATACCAAACGCTTTGCCACGTCCCTCAACACCACCGGCAGCGACAACTTGAATGTTCTGCGCATGCAGGACGTTTCCGAGACCTCATATGCGGCGCTGGACGATGCCACCCCGGAGGACGCCCTCCGCAGCGTCGTCACTCAGGTCGGACAGGACATATCAATGCGAGAGGCCCGGGCGCTCAGCCTGGAGACCGTCAGTCAGCAACTACTCAACCAGCGGAACAGAATGTCCGGGGTGGATGTCAATCGGGAAACGGCGATGTTGCTGGTCTTCCAGCAACAGTTCCAGGCCGCTGCGAAATTCATGAGCGTGCAGACCAAGGTGATGGACGTCGTACTGGAACTCCTTTAACGGGAGAGTTTTGAGCGAGACGATGCCATGAGCGGATGGGGCGCAATTTACAACAACACGCTATTTGGACTCCAGGAGCAGACCCGCACACTGGCGCGCCTACAGGAACAGGTCTCCACCGGCGCCAGGATTAACCGCGCGTCCGACAACCCCTCCGACGCTAGCCGCATCCTCCGTCTGCGACGCCAGAGCTACAATCTCGACCACTACATCGGCAACCTGGACGACGTCGTGCTGAGCCTGAACCACGGTTACAACCTTATGAGTCAGGTCCAGGACACCGTGGTGCCCGTCAAGACGGCCCTGACCCAGGCGGCCAGCGGAAGCTACTCCGTCGAGAACCGCGCGACTATTGGCACGGCCGTGGACTCAGCCCTGGAACAGGCAGTCTCACTGGCCAACGGCGCCATTCTCGGGCGACAGGTCTTCGCGGGGTCGGCCTCAAGCGTGCTGCCTTACGAGGTCACGCGCGAGGACGGCAAGATCGTCTCAGTGCGGTACGTCGGAGGCGACCAGGACATGCCCGTCCCCGTCGCGCCGGGTGTGAGGTACTCCGGGCAGTTGGTCGGTGACGACGTCTTCCGGTCCGACGATCGTCAGGCGCCTGAGTTTTTCGGCAGCACGGGAGTGGCCGGGGGTACCGGCACATCGAGCATAACCGGAGACGTGTGGCTGTCCCTGGCCCACACGCTGACCAAACATGACGACGCGGCCAATCCCGGCATCGCGGCCGGGACAAGCAGCGCCTCGGGCGATACGATTCTCGGCTCGCACACGTTGACGCTGGCCTACGACGGCGCGGGCGGCACGGTCCAGTTGAACGGCGGGACGGCAGTCACCTTCACGGGGACCGAGACCGACCTGAAAGTCACGGGCCCGGACGGACACGTAGTGTATCTGGATGTCTCGTCGATGAGCGGCACGCCTTACACGGGCGACGTGACGATCAAGGGCGAGGGCAGGATGTCCGTGGACGGCGGCGACAGTTGGATGAACTTCGTCGATACGGATTTCGCGACCGGCAACATCTCCGTCGTCGACGCCGAGACGAGCAAGTTCCTCTACGTAGACGGGGCCACGGTCAACAGGACCGGTGTCGAACCCATTCGGATCAAGGGCACGTATGACGTGTTCAACATGCTGATCGACCTGCGCGACCTGCTGAACAATGAACAGGGCCTGACCGAACAGGAGCAACTGGCGGGCCTGCAGCGCGCCGATGAGGCCATCAACGAAGTCATCCGCGTCATCACCCGGCAGACCGCCGCCAGCGGCAGCAGGCTGGAGGCGTTGGATCGCCTTCGCGGCAGCCTGGAGGAACTGAAGGCCAACGCCGACGATGAAGCCGGCGCGATAGAAAACGCCGATCTCGTGGCGCTGGCCATCGAGTTGGCCAGGGCCAGCACGCTCTACCAGTTGACGATGCAGACTGCCGCCAGACTGCTGAACCAGACGCTCATGGACTACATCTAAGGTTGCCTCGGAGGCGCGGGTTGACGTGGCGTGGGCCCGTCGGATCGGACCTGGTCTCTCAGCCGCTTGCTGTCCAGAGCTTAAGCGCCGGACGCGCAAGATAATTGGACATGCCCCCGCCGCGGGAGGGATTGGCGGGGGCGTGTCGTTTCTTCTCCATCTGCCGGAAGCCAGACCTGGCGGAATACGGCCGATTTCGGCCGATTTTGCCCCTTTCCCGGACGGATTCATTCTCGCACGATTCCGGCACGGGGTTTGCACCTGAGCTAGTTCGGGCGGGTCCGGTCCGCGGGCTGGTCGCCCCGGCAGGTAGACCGCCCACGATGAGCGAACTGCGCGGACACCGACAAAGGAACTGGCATTGAGCTCACCGGCGACGCCTTATGACGCATACGACCGAGGGCTTCGGCCGACCGTCCGGGGCCACGGTTGGGCCGTTGAGGATGCTCAGCGCAAGCAAATCGCTCGCCTCGGCGGCAACGAGCGGGGGCCGAGATCCTGCCGGGAGCCAAATGAGGCCAAGAGAGACACTTCGATGGTAAGCATGACCGAGCAGTCCTCGCCCAAGTTCGATCACTCCGTGCTTAAAGACGGCGGCAAGCGGCACTACCAGGAACTCAAGGAGTTGGGTGATTGCTACGCGGCCATCGGCGACGGCGACAGCGCCAGGGCGTGCTACCTCGAGGCGGCCGAGCTCGTGCCGGGCGGCCCCGAGCCGCACGTCGGGCTGGGCACGGTCGCACTTCAGGCCGGGGACGTCGATGCCGCTCGGGCGGCCTTCGAGCAGGCCCTCCAGTGCGACGACAAGTGCGCCGACGCCTACGGCGGGCTGGCGATGGTATTCCAGCAGCAGCAGGCCTACGAAGAGGCCTTCGACATGTACCTGCGGTGCCTCGAGCTGGAAGGCGACAACCTCGTGGCCCTGCTGGGACTGTTCCAGACCTCCTGTCAGATGGGCACGTTCGCCAAGGTCATTCACTATCTGGAGCTCTACCTGGACCAGCATCCCGGCGACACGTCCGTGTTGTTCTGCCTGGCGACGCTGTACGCCCGCGAGGGACAGCTCAGCAAGGCCAGGGACATCCTCCTCAACGTGCTGGCCCTCGAGCCGGACAAGACGGAGGCGGGTCAGCTTCTGGCGGAAGTCCAAGACGTCATGGCCCAGGGCGCCTGAGAGGAGCACCGCCATGACAACGCGGGACAACCAGCGGCCGGGGCCTGTGGACTCACTCGACGCCGCAGACGCCCAACAGATCCTGGACGATCTCCAGGACACGATAGGCCGATTGCTCGAAGATTCCCGAACGGACCGAATGGCCGACGCGTCGCCGGCCGTCGGACGCATCGAGGCGCTCCTGACGCAACTGATGGGGATGACCCGTCCAACGTCCCGGCAGGTCCGACAACTCAAGCTGATCGGCAGGTTGCACAGCCAACTTCAATTGGCGCTCGCCCAGAAGAAGGACGAGGTCAGCCGGCGCTTGGCGGGTGCCCTTCGGGGACACAACGGCCTGAAGGCGTATCGAAACGCCGTCTCCGCCGACACTGTCACTTGACCGGCAGGCTGTGATTGAACTAGTCGGCCCTGCCCGGGACTGTACGATCGATGGCGCCCGCTCGCAGTTCGATGGGCCGCTCAACCGAGGCCGATTGACACTGCCGGGCCCAGCGGCGAGAATGCCGGCATGGCCGAGCCGAGCGAGCCGTCGCCCGTTAAGTTCATCTGCGGAATGATCGTCTCCGACGTGTCGCTGTTTGATGTGGCCGCCGGGCCGCTCACGACCGAGCTGGGGCCCATTGACATTGCCTCCGACGTGATGCCTTTCGACCTGACCGACTACTACGCCCAGCAGATGGGCGCGCCTCTGTACCGCAAGCTCGTCGCCTTCGAAACACTCGCCAGCCCCGAGCGGCTGGTCGCCGTCAAGTGCCGCACCAACGCCATCGAGGCCGACTTCGCCGCCGCCTCCCCGCCTGACCGCCCCCCCAGGCCGATCAACATCGACCCCGGCTACGTCGCGCCGGCCAAGCTGGTCCTGGCGAGTATGAAGGACTTCGCGCATCGCATCTACCTCGGCCGGGGGGTCTATGCCGAAGTCACGCTGTTCTACCGTCACGGGAAATGGCTGAACACCGAGTGGACCTTCCCGGACTACGCTTCGGGCCGTTATGATGCGTTCCTGACAGCCGCCCGGAGCTGCCTGCGCGACCCCCCCGGAGAGGCGCGCCAATGATAGTGCTGGCAGGTGCATTAGCCGCTCTGGCGGCGTTGGTGATATCCGCAGCCCTTGTGCCCGTCACCGGCCGGCTGGCCGCTTGCGTAGGAATGGTGGACACGCCGTCGGGTCGCCGTCAGCACGGCCGGCCCGTGCCGCTGCTGGGCGGCTGTGCAATCATGCTGGCCTTGGCGCTGCCGACGCTGGCGGCGATCGCCCTTGCGAGCGTCTGGGCCTCTCGCGGCGCGCCGGCCTGGCTGCCCGAGCAGCTCGCCCGCCACGTGCCCGGCGTAGCAGCCAAGACGCCCGAGGCCCTGGGCGTGCTGGCTGGGGCGCTCGTGCTGCACGTGTTGGGGCTGCTCGACGACCGCCGCCCGCTGCGGGTGACACTGAAGTTCGTCGTCCAGTTCGCCGTGGCGATATTCGTGGTGGCGGCGTGCAAGGTCCGCGTGCTCGTACTGGCCGGGCCTGCGGTAAGCATTCCCGTGAGCGTGCTGTGGATCGTCACGGTGGTCAACGCCTTCAACTTCCTGGACAACATGGACGGCCTGTCGGCCGGCGTGGCCGCGATATGCTGTGCGGCCCTGCTGGCTGTGTCGGCGCAGATGGGACAGGTGTTTGTTGCAGTCTGGCTGTGTCTGGTGCTCGGGGCGCTGGTGGGCTTCTTGCCTTACAACTTCCCGCCGGCCAGCACGTTCATGGGCGACGCCGGATCACTGGTAATCGGCTACGCGCTGGCGGTGGCGACGTGCCTGACCACGTATTTCCAGCCCGGGCGGGTCAGCCTGGTCGCCGGCTTGTTCGTGCCGGTGGTACTGATGGCCGTGCCGGTATACGACATGCTGTCAGTGGTGGTCCTGCGCCTCCGTCAGGGCCATAACCCGCTGGTGGGCGATCGCCGACACTTCAGCCACCGCCTCGTGGCCCGCGGCATGAGCCCGACGACCGCCGTGCTGACGATATACCTGTGCACGGCGGGCACGGCCATCGGCGCGACGCTGCTGCCGCACACCAACGACCTGGGAGCATTGCTCGTCGGCGTGCAGACGGCCCTCATACTGATGATCATCGCCCTGCTGGAATGGTCTCCGCGGCCCAACGGCCGGGCCGACAACGACGCGCCGCGGGAACACTCGGTAGGCTGACGTCATGCCCCCCGCCGCTTGCCCACAACACGACCTGCCCCCCCTCACCGGCGCCCGGCGAGTCGGCCGGTCGCTGCAAACACTGGCGACGGCGATGCTGACGCTGTGCGTTGTCAGCCGGATGTTCGTCACGGAGCACCACTTCCGCGTGCCACCGCTCTCGCTGCCGTGGGCGATCAGCCAGTCCCGGCCAGGCTACGACCACGATGTCCGGCGCCCCGCTCAGGTGCATCTGGTCAACCATCAGGACCTGTCTCGCGCGACGCACGCGATGGTCCTGCTGGCGGCGTGCGGGCTGTGGCTTGTCGGCGGGGCCGTGGGCGGCTGCACGACGGTCCGCCACAAATGGCTGGTCGCACTTGTCGCGGCGCTGGCGTGTTGTTCGCTTGTCTCGGCGCTTCGGGCGACCGATTCGCACGGCGCGATGCTCATCTGGTGGGAGCAGTTGGCGATCATGTCGGCGGGTGTGCTTGCTGCGCAGGTGTTCGCCGATCGTCGGCGACTGCGGCTGTTACTGTGCGTATTGGCGGCTGGCGCGGCGACGGTGGCGGCCAAGGGACTGTTGCAGGTGTACGACGAGTTCCCGGCCCATGCCGCGACGTTGAAGGCAACGCCCGGCTTGTTGGAAGAGGTATTCGGTCGGCGGGAACACGGAGCCACCGGCCGCCTGCTGCGCCTGCGGTTGGGGGCGATGACGCCGACGGGCTTTTTCAAGATGTCGAACGTGTTGGCGTCCTTGCTGCTCGTGACGGGGGCAGCGGCTGTGGGCTTGCTGGCCGAGCGCGTCGCCGATCTCGCGGCAGCCGTCGCCAAGCGGCGCCGAGGCAAGGCCGACGCGGACGTTTCCTCGCCGATGGCCGCGGCTATCGTGTGCATCATCCCCGCGGCGCTGGCGGCTGTGGTGCTCGTGATGACCAGGAGCGCCGGGGCAATCGGCGCGGCTGTGTTGGCGGGCGCGGCGGGCGTCGTGGTGGCTGTGTTCCGGCGGCGGCTGAGGCGGCACTGGCGCGCGGCCGTGTTGGCGGCGGCGGTCGCCGGCATTGCGGCCGCAGCGGCGACGGTAGGCTACGGCATATCGCACGACCGCCTGCCGACCAAGACGATGACCGTGCGATGGTACTACTGGACGGCCTCGGCGGACATAATCCGCGACGAGCCGCTCTGGGGCGTCGGCGGAGGCGGCTTCGGGGATGCCTACCTCCTTCGCCGGCGAGCGGAGGCGGAGGAATCGGTCAAGGACCCGCACAACGTCGCCGTCAGCGCCGCAGCGCGGTACGGCCTGATCGGCGGGGCGGCGTACCTGGCGGCGCTGGCGTACGTGCTTATCGGCGTGTGTCGGCCCAGGCAGCACGGGCCCGCGCCGCCCACGGCCAGGTCGGGCAGCAGCAACGGGGTTATCGCCTGCGCAGCCGTGGCCATTGTGCTGCTGGCGCGGGGCATCTTCGGCGGCGGCTTTGCCGGCTGGGCGCCGTTCGTCTGGCAGGCGGCCATGCCAGCGGCGCTGTTCGCGCTGGTTCTGGCCGGCCTGTGCCTCGCCGGCCGCGGCGCCGCCCGTAGCTCTGCGGCGCGACTTGGCCGAATCGCGCCGGCGTGCGGCGTGGCCGCCTTCGCCGTGCACAACATGGTGTCGTTCAGCCTGTGGGCGCCGGCAACGGCGACGGTGTTCTGGGTCGCCGCCGGGGCGCTGCTGGCGAACGGCGCATCTCGCGGCCGGCCGATCATGCGCGCCCGCTGGCCCGCCGCGGCGGCTGGCGCGGCAGTAGTAGTAGCGGCGGCCGTGCTGCTGTGGCAGCCGATTTGGGTCCAGACGGCCCGATGGCGACAGGTTAACAAGTCGCTGCGGGTGGGCGACGTTGATGGCGCTCTTTCGGCCAGCGCGGCGGCGGCCGCGACGTGGGACGACCCCGTCTCTACAGCGGCAGCGGCTGGGCTGCGCATGGCCCTGGCGGGTCGCGCCGCGCCGGCGGATCAGGAGAATCTCCTGCGACAGGCCATGACGCTTGCAGACCGGGCCAGTCGGCAGTTGCCGACGCGGGCGGCCATCCACGGCCTAGCGGGCGATGCCGCCAGGGCTTATGCCGTCAGGGCCCATGACAACGACGCTGCGAACGCGGCTGTTGATCATGCCAGTCGCGCCGTGCAGCTTGACCCGATGAGCATGGACTCGCGCCTGGTCTACGCCGAAATGCTGAGCGGCGTCGGCCGGCACACCGAGGCGCTCGATCAATTGCAGCAGATCGAGTTCATCGACGGTCGATTGGCCAAGGACAGCGTATATCGCCTCACCCGAGCCCAGCGCGACAGGATCAGCCGATTGCGCGCAGAAAGCAGCCGGGAGTGACTCTCCCCGCATGATGCGGTCATCCCGGCACCGGCCGTGCCAAGGCCGTTCAGTCGGCTTCGCTCTCGACCTCGGCCATGACCTCGTCGGGAAGCTCGAAGTTGGAGTAGACTTTCTGGACGTCGTCGTGGTCTTCCAGCGCCTCCAGCAGGGCGAGCACCTGCCTGGCCTTGTCGGCCGCCACAGTTACCGTGCTCGAAGGCACCATCGCGATGCCGCCTTCGATCGTCTCGATTCCCTTGGCGGCGAGGGCGGCCTTGACGTCGCCGTATGCGGACGTGTCGCAGGTGATCTCGAAGAACCCCTCCCCGCTGACGACGTCATCGGCACCGTTGTCGATGGCGATTTCCATCAGCGTGTCTTCGTCGGCCTGATCTTCGGCTATCACGAATTGTCCCCTCTGTTGGAACAGGTACGCCACGCAGCCCGTGCTGCCAAGCTGCCCGCCTGCCCGCTCGAAAATCTTCCGCATGTCCGGCGCGGTGCGGTTGCGGTTGTCCGTGAGGCAGTCGATAAGGAACGCCACCCCGCCCGGGCCGTAGCCTTCGTAGACGATCTGCTCGTAGTTCTCGGTCCCAAGCTCGCCCGTGCCCTTCTTGATCGCCTTGTCGATCGTGTCGTTGGGCATGTTGGCGGCCTTGGCGTCGTCAATGGCGTACCTCAGCGTGAGGTTGTCGTCCGGGTTGCCGCCGCTCTTTGCGGCGACGATTACCCGGCGTGCGAGCTTGCTCCACTCGCGCCCGCGCCTGGCGTCGGTGGAGGCCTTGGCACGTTTGATCTTGGCCCAATGGGAATGTCCTGACATGGTGAGTCTCCGTGCTACTCGGTCGGCAGCGGCGATGGTTCGGGCGTGTCCGTCTCCTGGTCCTCGGTGGGGACGAGAGGTCGGTCGTCGGCTGTTTCGTCAGTCTCGGCCGAGGCATCCTCGGCCGGAGAGGGAACGTCTTGGGCGGGAAACAACGGGTCCGCTCTGCCCTCTCCCAGTGGCGCGACCGGGGGAATCTCGCCGTCCTCGACTGCCTGCAACTTGGCCGGGACGCCGCCTAGCACCTTGCGGACGTCGGCCGTTGGGACCTCTTCCGCCTGCGCCAGGTCGAGCGCCCGCCGCCACATCTCGACGGCCTCATCCGGGCGCCCCACCCGATAGTAGGCGTCGCCCGCGTGGTCCCACACGACCGCGCTCTGCTGGTCGGGGTCCTCTTCCATGAGGTTCAAGGCCCGGTCCAGCACTCGCACGGCGTTTTTGATCCTGCCCCTCTTGTAGAACACCCACGCCTGCGTGTCGAGCGTGCTGACGCCTTCGTATTGCTCCAGCGCAGAGGTAACCAGCCTTTCTGCGTAGGCCAGGCGGACACCCCGCTCGGCCAACTGATATGCCAGGTTGTTCTT
>Ga0114919_10002692_pt1 | contig 14371 bp, 8 predicted proteins | sample BlataG_FD_88682 | JGI IMG/M metagenome (GOLD analysis project Ga0114919, IMG submission 88682) | Deep subsurface microbial communities from Black Sea to uncover new lineages of life (NeLLi) - Black_00105 metaG | ecosystem: Environmental > Aquatic > Marine > Oceanic > Sediment | place: Atlantic... | reverse complement strand
TTGTGGGTGCGTCAGCAGGAGTAGTCATCTGCCTTATCGCAATATGGCTGACTTTACGTAAGCAGGTGTCCCGGCCGGCCCGCGAGCTTCTTGTTGGCGACCTGAAGTGGCAATTTTTCGCAGCGGCACCTGTCTCCAAAGGCAGGTCCGGCTTATGGGCAGCGGTGATTGCAGCGGCTGCGGCAGTGGTACTGCTTATCCTTATGGCTGCTGCCGAAGGGACCGCTGCCGCCGGCGTGTTTTTTGCAGCCGGAGCCTTGCTCCTAATCGCCGGACTTGGGCTGACTCAGTTTTTACTTAGAATGCTGACAGGCACTTGGAGTAAACCTATGACGTCACTGGCTGGTTTGGGGCTGCGAAATGCAACGAGGCGATGCGGGCGAAGCCTGGCGGTCGTAGGATTGCTTGCGTGTGGCATTTTTCTGGTCGTCGCGGTAGGTGCCAACAAACATAATCCTTTGGCCAATGCCCACAGACGCGATTCGGGTACGGGTGGCTTTGCGATATTCGGCGAATCCACTATTGCTGTTTTGCATGATTTGAACACCAGGACAGGACGAGAGTCGATGGGGCTCGATGATAGCGGGCTTGAAGATATCAAGGTCGTTCAGCTGCGTGTCCATGAGGGTGATGATGCGAGCTGTTTGAATTTGAACCGTGCTCAGACGCCTTCACTGTTGGGGGTACAGGCTGAGCAGTTGAAGCGGCGAGGCGCCTTTACTTTCACCAAGACAATCCAGCCCCGCACCAAAAAGGCGACTTCGCAGCGCTCCGTTTTTGGTGCGGGGTGGGACCTGCTTAATGCCGACTACGGCGAGGATGTTGTGCCTGCCATTGGTGATTACGCCACCATTGTTTGGGCACTTGGCAAGTCCGTTGGTGAGACCATCGAGTATGCCGATGCAAAGGGCCGAACGTTTCGGCTGCGCATCGTTGGAATGCTGAAAAAATCAATCCTGCAGGGAAGTTTACTCATTGCTGAAGATGAGTTTGTCAGGTGTTTTCCATCTGAGGATGGCTACAGGATGTTCCTCGTCGATGCTTCCGCAGAAAAAGCCGATAAGGTAACAGGAATACTTTCTGCGGGATTAACAGACTTCGGCCTGGCGCTGACACCGGCAACGACCCGATTAGCGCAGTTTAACGCCGTCGAGAATACATATCTATCGATATTCCAGCTGCTCGGAGGCCTGGGCCTTATTCTCGGAAGCCTCGGCCTCGGCCTGGTCGTCCTGCGCAACGTGCTTGAGAGGCGTGGCGAGCTTGCAATGCTGCGGGCCGTGGGGTTTGGCAAAGTCGCACTTAAGCGGATGGTGTTTTATGAACACGGGGCCCTTTGCCTGTGTGGCTTGGCCTGTGGCGTTGTAGCTGCGCTCGTGGCCGTTGGCCCCGCCCTGAGTTCTCCGGCAGCACAAGTACCCTATCTGTCGGAAGGCATGATAATTCTTGCCATAGGAATAAGTGGCGTGGTATGGATATGGCTGGCAACGGCATTTGCCCTTAGCGGCAGGTTACTAAAGGCGTTAAGGAATGAGTAGGTTCAGAAGACAGAAATCAGAAGACAGAAATCAGGAGTCAGAAATCAGAAGTCAGAAATCAGAAGTCAGAAATCTGTCTTCCGTCTTCCGTCCTCTGTCTTCTGCCCTTGCGAGGATTATTCCGGTCGCATTAGCCATAGTGGGAGTGGTATCACTATACTTATGGCTTAATCGCGATGCAGCAGCGCAGCTTACACTTCGTCTGCCCATACCCGGCAACCTGCCGCAGATACCTTCGGACGAGGGAGGCGTAGAGGAGATTCGCGGCCAATTGCTCCAGCTCGGCGGCGTACCAGCGGATTTACCCGGCGCCTGGCCTCGCTTCAGGGGGGCCAACTTCGACGCAGTAAGCAACGACAGAGTCGGCCTTGCACGAAGCTGGAGTCCGGAAGGACCGGCGGTCCTCTGGTCTATCGATGTCGGAGAAGGCTACGCCGGTGCGGCAATTCTGGCCGGCAGGGTGTACGTTTTGGATTATGACCGCCCGCAACAGGCCGATGTTATTCGATGCCTGTCACTTGAAGACGGCAAAGATATCTGGCGATATTCTTATCCTGTCAGGGTCAAACGCAATCACGGGATGAGCCGAACAGTGCCGGCAGTAACAGAAAAATATGTCGTGACATTGGGGCCCAAATGCCATGTTACTTGCCTCGATTCTGTAACAGGACAGTTTCGCTGGATGCTCGATTTGGTTAAGGATTTTAAGGCAAAGGTGCCTGACTGGTATGCCGGACAGTGTCCGTTAATCGACGACGACAAGGCGATAATTGCCGTCGGCGGCGATACGCTGATGATGGCGGTCGATTGTGAGACGGGCGAGATTGTATGGGAAAGCCCCAATCCCCGCGGTTGGGTGATGACGCATTCCTCTGTAATACCGACCGAATTTATGGGTACGCGTATGTATGTTTACTGCGCCAGCGGAGCAGTAGTAGGCGTTTCGGCAGAGGACGGCAGCATTTTGTGGGAAAATACCGAGTGGAAGATTCGTGTTGCAAATGTTACAACACCCGTAGTGGCAGGCGACGGATTGATTTTTCTGTCGGGCGGATACAATGCCGGCAGCATGATGCTGCAATTAACCCGGGAAAACGGCACGATAAGCGCACAGCCGGTGTTCAGGCTCGAACCGGAGGTGTTCGGCTCGGAGCAGCATGCTCCCATTTTCTATGAGGGCCATATTTATGGAATTCGGCCGGACAAGCAACTGGTCTGTCTTGACTTGAACGGGCGAGTCGTGTGGACCAGCACAAGCACCCATCATTTCGGACCTCGTGGACTTGGTCCTTATATGATTGCTGACGGACTTATATATATATTGAATGACTCCGGAGTGCTTACCCTGGCGGAAGCGACCCCTACCGGCTACGAAAGCCTCGCATCTGCGAAGGTGCTGGAGGGGCCGGAGGCGTGGGGCCCTATGGCAATTGCTTGGCGGCGATTGATTGTGCGTGATTTTAACCGGATGATATGTCTCGATGTCAGCGGACCCCGTTAGAGACTTTTCGGTATTAAAGGCTTATGCCCCAAAGCGCTTGTCTCTAACGGTGTGGACAGTAACTCCGGACAGATTGAAGCCGAGGCTTTCTTCTGATACAATGAATCATTCGAAAAATTGGGCGTACAAATTAAGAAGATATGAAAATGAACGTGCGATTAGCGACAGCTAATACCAAAGTTCTTGTTGGCGTTCTCATTGCCGCTGCTGTTATCGTTGCCATTGCTGCTGTTGTACGGCTCGATACAACGGGTAAAAGAGGCAGCGGTCTCGGTAAAGAGTTTGTCTATGACGTTGGAGACCTGGCAAAGATTGACCCTAACCTGATTCTATATAAAGAATCGGCCCCGGCAATTGATACCGGCTTTAGTAAAACACAGGCCATCGCGGTCGATTCTGAAGGCTCTATCTATGCAGCCGGTGATAAAGCCATTCGCAAATTTGCTGAAAGCGGCAACTTGCTCGGTGAGATTAGGCTTGCCGGTATGCCGAGGTGTCTGACCGCAGCCGGTGACGGCAAGATTTATATCGGGTTCAAGGAGCATGTGGAAATTTACGATGGCCAGGGAAAGCGGCTGGCGACATGGCAGAGATTGGGCGATGATGCGGTCCTGACCAGCATCGCTGTCTCAAAAAACGATGTGTTTGTCGCTGATGCGGGCAATCGAATTGTTCACCGTTTCGATACAACCGGAAAGTTAATTAACCGCATCGGCGCAAGAGATATGGACAGAAATATCCCGGGTTTTGTGATACCGAGCCCTTATTTCGACCTTGCAGTTGGCCGTGACGGACTACTGCGAGTGTCCGATCCCGGACGGCACAGCATTGAAGCATACACGTTTGATGGTGACCTCGAGTTTTCGTGGGGCGGTTTTTCGGCAGGCATCGAAGGCTTCTGCGGCTGCTGCAATCCGGTAAACTTTGCCATACTTGCCGATGAAAATTTTGTTACCTGCGAGAAGGGCCTGATACGCGTTAAAATTTCAGACCCCGACGGCGCTTTTGTGTGCGTGGTGGCCGGACCGGAACAATTGGTCGAAGGCGGCGCATCGCGTGTTTCCGAATACGGCCCAGGGGCCCAGGCTGGAGCTTTTGATGTGGCGGTGGATACCAGCGGGCGGATTTTCGTGCTGGATACGCACAAGGGCGTGGTCAGAATATTTACCAGGAAAAAGGGAGAATAATGAGCAGTCATTTGGTCCAGGTACAAAGCCGCCGAACACTGCTTTCAGCAGCTCTGCGATATGGAACTTTGGGGCTGCTGGGAGCGGCCGGCGGAGCTGCTTTTGCCAGGCGACGAAGATTGTTACGAGAGGGTAAATGTATTAACGACGGAGTTTGCAGAGGCTGTGAGGTTTTAGAGACGTGCGGCCTGCCTCAGGCTTTGTCAGTAAAAGAAGTCTTAACGGAGTTAAATGATGTCGGGAAATAAAAACGATATTGACAGACGCCATTTTTTGAGAGACAGTCTTTGGGGGGCGTGTTTAGCTGGTCTTGGCGCCGCCGCCGGCGCCCTCAGCAGAAAAAGCAGCGCTGAGAATACCGTCTGGCAAATCGACCCCGAAATATGCGTTGCCTGCGGCAACTGTGCCACGTATTGCGTATTGGAAGAATCAGCGGTAAAGTGTGTGCACGCCTACGCTATGTGTGGATACTGTAGAATCTGCTTTGGCTTTTCCGGGCCGGAGCCCTATGACATCAACGAGGCCGCTGAAAATCAACTTTGTCCGACAGGTGCAATAAAACGCACTTTTGTTGAAGACCCCTATTACGAATATACCATCGACGAATCGCTTTGTATGGGCTGCGGCAAATGTGTCAAGGGCTGTAATACCTTTGGAAACGGGGCACTATTTCTTCAGGTGCGCCACGACCGATGTTTGAATTGTAATGAGTGCTCAATTGCCGCTGCTTGTCCTTCGGGCGCATTTAAGCGTGTTCCTGCAGACAAGCCTTACCTGCTTAAGAGGGTGGACAGCGTTAGAAATAACACGGCTGGTTGTAAAGCCCTGCGTTCTCGAAGATTTTCTAACGGGGTGGACAGCGCTTAATGATACGCCTGGTTTATATCATAATCGGCACAGCGTTCCTGCTGCTTTCATCTGGTATTGCATCAGGATTTGAACGTTTTCCTCCCCCGGATTTTGAAAGCGGCTATGAGCAGCCCACACCCGCCAACCCTGCTCCTCGCCGGAACATCTACGAATATGTAGATACCGCCGTTCTTTTGGCGGCGCTTAGTTTGTCTTCATATTTGGTTTTGAGAACACGCAGCCGGCGGGCAATATTGGCTCTGTGCGTGTTCTCATTGTTCTATTTCGGCTTCTGGCGAAAGGGCTGCGTGTGTCCGATAGGAGCCATTCAAAATATCGCATTGTCCGTTTTCGACCGCGACTACGCCGTGCCCCTTACAGTTATGCTTTTTTTTCTGCTGCCGCTTGTATTTACCCTGTTTTTCGGAAGGACCTTCTGCGCGGCCGTATGTCCCCTTGGGGCCATCCAGGATGTTGTGGTGCTGCGCCCAATCTCAGTGCCGGAATGGCTGGAAGGAGGACTGCGCCTGTTTGCCTATGTGTACCTGGCGGCGGCGGTCCTGTTTGCAGCCACCGGCAGCGCTTTTGTTATATGCCGGTATGACCCGTTCATCTCGTTTTTCCATTTGAGCGGAAACTTCCATCTGTTGATACTCGGAGGATGCTTTTTGCTCGTAGGGGTGTTCGTAGGCCGTCCCTATTGCCGGTTTGTGTGTCCCTATGGTGTAATCCTGAGGCAGCTTTCGCGCATCTCGAAATGGAAGGTTGCTATTACCCCGCACCAATTGTCCTCCAGCGAAAGCTCCGAACCTGCACCCGGCCGTCAGCGCCACAGCTCGGGTTCAATTGGTGCGGGGTGCATAAAGTGCAGGTTGTGTGAAGATTCCTGTCCTTTTGGTGCTATCAGGGCCCCTACCGCGGACTGGCCGGCGCACGATTATAACAGAAGCAAGAAACGGCTCGCGTTTCTGATTATTCTTTTACCTGTATTAGTGTTCTCGTCCGGCTGGATTGGGTACGCCCTTAGACCAGTAACATCCCGCGTGCATGCAACGGTCAGGCTTGCCGACCGTATATATCTTGAAGAAACCGGCCAGGCAGAAGAAACGACAGACGCCAGCTCAGCTTTTAGAGGAACCGGCAAAGACATCCAAGAGCTTTACGCCGAGGCTTTGGATATCCAGGCCGGTTTCGGTCTGGGCGGCTGGCTGGCCGGCGGATTTGTAGGACTGGTGCTCGCCGGCAAGCTCATTGCCGTCTCGCTCCAGCGCCGTAGGACGGATTACCAGGCCGACAGGGCAGGCTGCCTGGCGTGTGGCCGATGTTTTGAATATTGCCCACAAGAACACGCTAAGCGCAAGCTCGCCAAAGACAATTGGTTTAACCACAGAGAACGCTGAGAACACAGAGATGAAAAAATTAAAACAAAATATGTTCTCCGCGTGCTCTGCGAACTCGGCGGTAAAAAGTTCAGAGACCGAGACAATTGGTGAAAGCCGATGAAGACTCAGACTGACGATAATTACAAGAGTCCACTCAGGAATACCGAGGTAACGAGCCCCGTTAGAAATTCTACAAAGGGCACTGAAGCGATTCATAAGAACAGGCAGCAAAAGTGGAATATTTCTAACGGGTCGAGGCAGTGGTATCACACCGCAGCTGCCGCCGCCGTTATCGGCGGGGTATTTTCTCTTATCGCCCTCGAACTTATGCTTTTCAATTACTTTCAGAGAACGGTAGCCGAACCTAAGCGTGAAGAAAAGCTGGAGGCGCTCAAAATACAACTCCGCCAAGAGCCCAATGACCAGCAGCTTATATCGCGGATTCAGGAGCTGGATTCGCAGAGCGTCCTTGACCCCAACCTGGCAAAAGAGCTGGATGTCCTCAAAACAAAAATTCGTGACAATCCTGATGACCAGCACCTCTTGTCCCGGTTGCGCTCCTTGTATGTTCAGATTAGACAAGACGAGATTCGCCAATTGGATTTGCAAATCAGGCAGGTCAGGCTTCGCAGATGGGATTTTTCCAGCAGAGGCAGCTTCCTGCTTCTTGGCAGCGTGGTGGTATTATTGGTCGGTGTCAAATCCGCCGCCTCTTACAAAAAGAAGCTGCCGGCACCACAGCCACAGCCCGACAAGCGCGACGAGCAGGTCCGCAAAGCAATATGGGCCCGGTGGGCCATAACCGTGGCTATAGTCGTATTCGGCTCAACGGCGCTCCTTCTTATTAACAGAGCCTGGCTCGATTTCAGCGCAGCGGATATGCAGGTTACTTCTTATCCATCGCCGGACGAGATTAGTAAAAATTGGCCAAGCTTTCGTGGTCCCGGCGGACTCGGAATAAGCGCTTATACAAATGTCGGCGCGAGCTGGAAAGGCACGACAGGCCAAGGTATTATATGGAAAAGCAAGGTCCCTCTGCCTGGCCACAATTCACCGATAGTCTGGGACGACCGCGTTTTTGTTACCGGGGCCGACCCCAATATGCGTGAAGTGTACTGCTTTGATGCACTTTCGGGCAGGCTTCTCTGGAAACGCGGCGTGATGAACGTGAAGCAGGGCACTGCCGAACCGCTTGAGGTGATGGAGGACACCGGATATGCCGCATCCACCGCCGTAACAGATGGTCGCCGGGTTTGTGCCATTTTTGCAACCGGTGATGTCGGCTGTTTTAACTTCGACGGCAAGAAGGTCTGGGCCGGAAATTTGGGCACACCTGACAGCGCGTACGGCTATGCGTCTTCACTTGCGATGTATCGAAATCTGTTGTTGATTCAATACGACCAGGGTGGCGCCGAAGACGAAAAGTCGAAGTTAATAGCTTTAGATACTTTTACCGGCCGCACTGTCTGGGAAACAAAACGGCCTGTCCCAAATTCGTGGTCGTCACCAATCGTAGTCGAAGCTGCAGGTCAACCACAGATAATTACCTCCGGCGACCCCTGGGTGATAGCATACAATCCGACTAACGGCACAGAAATTTGGCGGGCGAATTGCTTAGGCGGTGAAATTGCATCAACGCCAATTTATGCCGGCGAGCTGATATTTGTCATAGAACCCTACACCGCGATGGTTGCCATAAGGCCGGACGGCAAGGGAGATGTTACTAAAACCCATATTGCCTGGAGCATTGATGACGGAACTCCCGATATTTCCTGTCCGGTCAGTAACGGCGAACTCATATTTCTGCTGACAACAGAAGGACTGCTCACCTGCTACAAAACCGATGACGGAACCAAGCTGTGGGAGCACGACTTTGAAAAGAATTTCCTGGCGTCCCCGAGCCTCGTCGGAGACCGGCTGTACCTGCTGAGCGACAAGGGTGTTATGCACATTGCCGAGTTCGGCACCGAATATAAAGAGTTAACAACATGTGAGCTTGGCGAGGCCTGCTATGCTTCGCCGGCTTTTATGGATGGACGAATCTATATCCGGGGCAAGGAAAATCTGTATTGTATAGGAAGCAGGGATTGATGGATGAGCTGGATATGACATTTGTGCTCGCCAGGTGCGTTGAGAAAATCGGCACCGGACAAGAGAAGGTGCTCGAGATTTTACAGGCCATCCAGGGACACTATGGCTATCTGCCCAAAGAAGCTCTTGAGCTGGTCTGCGAGCTGACGGAGATTACTCCGGCGTCGATTTCCGGCGTTTCAACTTTCTATAGCCAGTTCAGACATCGCCCGGCCGGGCGCCATACGATTAAGGTTTGCATCGGAACCGCCTGCCACGTTAAGGGCGGCGGACAAGTTTATGACGCCTTTAAGCGGCAGCTCGGCATCGGCGAGGAAGAGGATACAGACCCGCAGAAGCTCTTTACCGTTGAGAAAGTGGCGTGCCTGGGATGCTGTATGCTCGCGCCTGTGATACAAATTCAGGCCCAGGCAATACAGATTGATAATATCACCTACGGCCACCTCAGCAGCGAGCAGGTTCCGATGGTTCTGAAGGATTTTCTCGAACAACAAAAGGCCCAGGCTCGAGAGGCCGACAGCCGGGACTATGCAAAAAGTGACAAGGAGGTGGGCCAAATCCGTATATGTCTCGATTCAAGCTGTGTCGCCAGCGGCAGTGGGAAGGTATATGAGGCATTAAAGGAGGCCGTTAAGGAAACGGGCGCCAAGATAAAAGTCAAAAGTGTCGGTTGTACGGGGATGTCGTTCCTGGCACCGCTTGTCGAAGTGGTCACCGCTGACGGCATTTCTTTTCGCTATGCAAATGTTATGCCCGCAGACAGCAGGGCCATTGTCCTGAGGCATTTCAAACCCAAAACAATTAAGCGAAAAATCAGAAACACTATTTCCACAATGTTAGACAAAATTCTTACAGACGAAGCCTGGCAGCCGGTAACCCGGTATTCAGTTGACGTACGCGAGAAACCGGTGGCGGGTTTCCTGGAAAATCAGGTACATATCGCTACCCAGCACTACGGCAGCATCGACCCCCTTGACCTTGAAGAGTATATCCACAACGACGGATTCAAGGCGCTTCAAAAGGCCGTGTCCGAGCTGGGCCCTGAAAAAGTCATCTCCCGGATAAAGTCAAGCGGACTTCGCGGCAGGGGAGGCGCCGGATTCCCAACACATCTTAAATGGTCCACTGTACGAAACAGCGACTCTGCTAAAAAGTACTTGGTTTGCAACGGTGATGAGGGCGACCCCGGCGCTTTTATGGACCGAATGTTGATAGAGTCTTATCCGTACCGTGTTATCGAAGGCGCCGCTATTGCCGCGTATGCAGTTGGCGCCGATGAGGGCTATTTGTACATTCGTGCCGAGTATCCGCTTGCCGTCAAACGAATGAGGCAGGCGATAGAGACCTGTCGGCAGCGAGGCTTCCTCGGCAGCAACATACTGAAAACCAAGTTTTCACTTCAGCTAAAGATCGTGGCCGGTGCGGGCGCGTTTGTGTGCGGCGAGGAGACCGCCCTCATAGCCAGCATAGAGGGTCGCCGCGGAATACCCCGGCTCAGGCCCCCCTATCCAGCCATAAGTGGGCTCTGGGGTAAGCCAACGCTCATTAACAACGTGGAAACCTACACGGTCATCCCCTGGATAATACGCAATGGGCCGCAAGCTTTCGCCGAGCTTGGCACAGCCGGCAGTAAGGGGACAAAGGTTTTTGCCCTGGCAGGCAAGATAGCACGAGGAGGTCTGGTGGAAATACCCATGGGTATTTCCATACGGCAGATTATAGAAGATGTCGGCGGTGGGATTGCCGGTGGATTGAAATTAAAGGCGGTGCAGGTGGGAGGACCATCCGGCGGATGTGTCCCCGCCGAATTGGCGCATATCCCGGTTGATTATGAAACGCTCAATGATATCGGAGCGATGATGGGCTCCGGCGGTATGGTCGCTCTCGATGAATCAGACTGCATGGTTGATATCGCCCGATACTTCCTGGAGTTTACACAAAATCAGTCTTGCGGCAAATGCACTTTCTGCAGGATAGGGACGCGGCGTATGCTCGATATTCTCGAACGGCTGTGTGCCGGCGAGGGCAAAAAGACAGATATCCAGGAGCTGGAACACCTGGCACATAAGATTCGGAATACCAGCCTTTGCGGCCTCGGCAGAACAGCGCCAAATCCCGTTCTTTCGACTATAAAATACTTCCGCGACGAGTACGAGGCCCATCTCGAAGGACGGTGTCCCGCCGGCAAATGCAAAGCCCTTATTACGTATTCGATTACGGATGATTGTATTGGCTGCACTTTGTGCGCGCAGCATTGTCCCGCCGAGGCGATTGAAATGAGGCCGTATCAGAAGCATGAAATCGACACCGAGAAATGTATTCGCTGCGGGACGTGCAAGAGTGTGTGCCAGACAGACGCAATCAAGGTCGAGTGATAATGCCAACAATAACTATAGACAATCGTCAGGTTGAAGTTGATAACGGCGCGACGATTCTTGATGCCGCCGCGAAGCTGGGAATCGAAATACCGACTATGTGTTCGGTGAAAGGCTGTAAGCCTTCGACAAGCTGCATGGTATGCGTGGTAAAAGTTAATGGCGCCAGCAACTTAGTTCCCGCCTGCGGAACGCACGCAGAAGAGGGTATGAGAGTTGAAAGCGATTCGGAAGAAGTCCATCAGGCCAGGAAAGCGGCTTTGGAATTATTGCTCAGCGACCATGTCGGAGACTGCATCGGCCCCTGTCAAGCTGCCTGTCCCGCCCGGATGAACATTCCACTGATGATTCGTCAGATTGCTGCCGGGCGTCTTGGCGAAGCAATTGCAACAGTAAAGAAAGATATCGCTCTGCCGGCAGTGCTCGGCCGGATTTGCCCCAAGCCCTGCGAACAAGCATGCAGAAGGGCCGTATTTGATGAACCGGTCTCGATATGTCTTCTGAAAAGGTATGTCGCCGACCTTGATTTGCAATCTGGCAATCCATATTCTCCGGCTTGTAAGCCCGGCCGGGACAAACGAGTAGCCATTGTTGGGGCCGGACCGGCAGGATTAGCGGCTGCTTATTATCTGCAAATAGATGGTTACAGTTGCACGATTTTTGACGACCACGAAAAGCCGGGCGGCATGCTGCAATACGCGGTTCCGGAGCAGCAGCTTCCAAGGGACCTGCTGGACAACGAAATCGCGTTGGTCCGGAAGCTGGGCGCGGGCTTCCGGGGAAAAACCCGGATAGGTACCACCTTAACGATGGAGGATTTGCGCAGAGACTTTGACGCCGTCTTCGTGGCAATCGGCAAGTTAGAGCTTGGTGATGCCGAGTCGATGGGTCTTCAGACCGGCCCAAACGGCATAGCAATAAACAATAGAACTTACGAGACGAATCTGCCGGGCGTATTCGCAGGCGGCGGCGCCGTTCGTAAGCGCCGTCTTGCAGTCAGGGCTGTCGCAGACGGCAAGGAGGCTGCCGTGTCCATCGGTCAGTATTTGTCCGGCCGGCCGGTGACAGGACCACCTATTGCGTTCAACAGTCGTATCGGCAAACTCAAAGATGGCGAAATAGAAGTGTTTATGGCTGGTGCCGCCAAAGGCAACCGTGTAACGCCGTCGCCGGAAGGCTCCGGCTTCAGCACCGGGCAGGCCCTCGATGAGGCGGCCCGCTGCATGCACTGTGACTGCCGAAAGCCCCAAAGCTGTAAACTAAGGCGGTATGCCCGGCAGTATCGCGCAAAACCAAGCCGGTATAAGGGCCAGCGGCGCTCGTTTGTCCAGCATCTCCAGCACCCCGATATAATCTACGAACCCGGCAAATGTATAAACTGCGGACTCTGTATACAAATTGCTTCCCAGGCCCGCGAACCACTTGGCCTGACGTTTATCGGCCGAGGCTTTGACGTCCGCGTCGCCGTGCCTTTTGACCACTCAATTGCCGAAGGTCTCAAGCACGCAGCGAACCAATGCGTAGAGGCCTGCCCAACCGGAGCGCTGGCGTTTAAGGAAAAAAATGGTTCGACAGGCTCACCATCCCGAGCAAATTCGAGGGACTGGCCGCAAAATAAGCACGAGAGCTAATCCTTCTTTTGTTGACTTTTGCGCCCCATCCAGGGACATGAATTCCTCTCAGGGCAATCTGCGCAGCCGTGCTTAGTCGAAAACAAAGGCAACACGACGAACGCAACAAGAGCAAACACAATTAGCAAAACCAACAGCAGCCAGGAGAAGCTGCGTACAACAAGAGGAACGCCGGCTAAAATCGGTATGAACCACAGAGGTACAATAACGGGGATATGCCTTTTGAACTTTTCCCTGAAGCGGCTGGAATCACTTTTCTGCCGAAGTCTGGCAGCAATGCGGCTGTATCCACAAGGACAGTTCATCGTATTCCAGCGAGCACAGTAAGGGCACAAGAATATCATAATCCAAAACGCTCCTGCCACAGCGTAAAACAGGTATGCGCCTGCGGCAGCCCATCGGCATACCGGGTTCCGGAATCCTATAACGAAAATGGCGGCTCCAAGCATGGCCATAGCCGCGTATGGAATATTGTTGACAAGCTCCTCGGCACGGGAATACCGACGTGCCCCGTTAGAAATCTTCGATTTGTGACCAAATCTGTATTCTCCACTGGAATTTCTAACGGGGCGTGCCGGCTGGCAACCCTTATTATTGCTGTGATTGTGTGATGCTTTTTCATTCATAATCGAGCAAATTCCTCGTTCTGACAGTAACCGATTGATATTGTATGCGTAATTAGCTCCTGTTGCGGAAAGCCGAAATTGGCAATGTCACCCCTGCGAAAGCAGGGTTCTATGGCCTAAAAACTGGATTCCCGCTTTCGCGGGAATGACAAAATGTTGTTTCTGCAACAGATACTAATTATATACTTAATAACCGACGAGTACACAATATTTATAAAACTTCTATAAGTACGGTTGACATCCAGCGAAAAATTTCGTATAAGACTGATTGTCAGAAATTACTGCTATTTTTGGAGGACTATTATGGAATTTATAAAAGTGGTCAAACACTATGTGCTGGCGCTGGTGTTCGGCTTCGCCGTCTGGGCGGTTGGGGCCGGCTATTATGCCACTGCCGAGGCAGCGGATTGGCCAAACTGGCGCGGACCAAATCACAACGGCATATCGAACGAAACAGGATGGGTCGCAACCTGGCCGGAGGCGGGACCAAAAGTGCTGTGGGAAAAGTCGCTTGGAGCCGGGTTTGCTTCGATGACGGTAAGTGAGGGCCGCGTCTACGCAATGGGCAACATAAAGGATAATGACATACTCTATTGCTTAGAGGCTGACACAGGCAAAGAAATATGGAAAAAATCCTATCCCTGTCCTTTATTCAAGAAAAATCATGAAGGCGGCCCGTCCGCGACACCAACGGTAAGCGGTGACTCAGTTTACACATTCAGCAAGAATGGGGATGCCGTCCGTTTCAAGGCGGCGACCGGCCAGGTCGTCTGGCATAAGAAGCTTAACAAGGAGTTAGGCATCAAGCACCCCACCTGGTACTTCGCCGGTTCGCCATTTGTAACCGATAACATGGTCATTCTTAATGCCGGCACCAATGGTATTGCCCTTAATAAAGCCGATGGCAGCCTGATATGGAAAAATGGAAACAAAGCAGCAGGGTACGCTACTGCGGTGCCTTTCACTATGGACAACAAAAAGTGTGTGGTGATATTTGGAGCCAAGGAAGTTGTAGGAGTGATTGCAGCAACTGGAAAACAGGTCTGGCAATTCCCATGGAAAACACCCTATGACGAAAATATTGCTGATCCTATAGTTTCGAGTAACACAGTATTCGTTTCTTCCGGATGTGGCAAAGGCTGTGCGCTCTTGAAAATTGAAGGAGCCGATGTTACCCAGCTTTGGCGGAAT
>Ga0114919_10002691_pt1 | contig 14373 bp, 10 predicted proteins | sample BlataG_FD_88682 | JGI IMG/M metagenome (GOLD analysis project Ga0114919, IMG submission 88682) | Deep subsurface microbial communities from Black Sea to uncover new lineages of life (NeLLi) - Black_00105 metaG | ecosystem: Environmental > Aquatic > Marine > Oceanic > Sediment | place: Atlantic... | reverse complement strand
CACTCGTCGCGGCGCTGGCCTGGGCGGCGTGGAGCACCGCCCGGCGTATCGGCTCCTGGACCACGCAACCGATCAACGAACTCAAGACCGACACCGTGAGTGTCGACAACACGCCGCGGCCGTGAGATACGGCTGAACCACCCCGGGTTTCGTGCACACCTTGACGCGCCCCCGGTCAGGTGGTGTCGCCATGATTGGTTTCAGGCCCTACTAACGGCCTTCGCGCTTCTTTTCTCGTTCGCGTTCGAGCGAAAGGATAGCGCGAACGATAGTTGTGCCCATTTTGGTGAGTCGCATGGGTCGCCCCCGTTCGGCCCGTTCGAGAAGCTTGGTGCCAAGTTCTCTTTCGATCCGGTTGATCTGGTTGACGAGCGTGAATTGATCCACTCGGAGGTCGGCCGCCGCGATTGTCAACGTGGGGTATTGGGCGGCTTTAGCGAAGCGTCGCAGGCGTTCCCATCCACCGATACCAGCCAGCGCCGGCTTGAGGATGCCGGGAGCTTGTATTGCGAATCGTTCAGCCGCCAGACTTGCACTGTGGCTAGGGCCCCCGCGTCCTCTCAGCGGAATGCGGTGAAGTTTGGCCCACCGCGACATGTTCATGGTGCTCATGCCCTTTTCGGCGGCGAGTTCGGGAAGTGTGCGGCGGTTGAGAACATATTCGGCGTAGAGCCAATCGCGATCGACGTCGTCGCGCCGCCGCGGGCCGTGCGCTGGTCGCAGGGGGATCGCGCTGCGCCGCAATAGCTGTGCGACGACTTTGCGGTCGACGCCGTATTGCTCGGCGATCGCCCGCAAGGACAATCCCTGGACGGTGTAGAGATCATGTAGTTGTTCAGCCGACACCTTTCCAGCCAGCTCAGACAATCCGGGTGCTGGTTGTGACGTCGGACCGAGCCGGTGTGGGGGTGCAGGGTTCTGCGTGAGGGTGTGGCGAACGGCCTCCGGTGTTGTGGCGAGTGTGTGGGCGATGTCGCTGAGGGGCACTTGTCGGCGGACCAGGCGGTGCAGTTCTGTGATGGGGATTCGGTCGGGATCTGGTCCCGGCAAGGTGAGGCCGTCGACGAGTTCACGCGGTGGGGACCAGCTGAGCGGCTCGTCGATTCCGCTCTGTTGCAGGAAGTGTTGGCTGTGCTCGCGCAGCGCGGCGAGCAGTCCAGGAATGAGGATGGTGGCGAATGCGGCGAGCGCTGAACGGAAGTCGTTGTTGTCGGTGAACCATGGCGCCAGGTGGGCCGGAATACCACTGATCGCGGTGTAGAGCTGGCAGCGGACGACATGGAGGCGCTTGTCCCCGCCCGTTCGGATGTCCAGTTGTCCGCAGATGGCGTCCCAGGTGTCGCCGGGAAGCAGGGTGCGGTAGTCGATTGCGCGGCGTCGGTCGTAGTCGATCGGTGTCTGTTCGTTGTGCAGGTAGTCCGCGAGTCGGATCAGCGCGAGGCGGATGTCGGGCCACCGGGGGTCGTGGGCGAGTTTTCTCAGTTGGTAGGCAATGGTTCGACCCGCAATTTTTGGTGATCCCAATGCTGCGCAGGCCTCGCTATAGGTGATGCGGCTGTTGACCACAAGCACGACGGCCGGCAAGGAGTCGGCCCATCGCAGGGGATCCAGGGCCGGGACGCTCAGGCGTAGCGACCAGTCACTCCACAGCGGGCACGGGAGTTTCCGCGCGGCGTCGAGGCTGTCGGCGTGACTGAGTGAGGGAATTCCCGGTTGGGCATCACCGATGCGGTAGCGCAGTTGTTCGGTGGGCGATAGAAGTGGGGCACGGCTGGTAAGTCGTGCTGAGGCCAGGGCGGCAGTGGTGTCATGGGCCCATCCGGTGTTGGCCCAGTCAAGGGACTTGGCGTTGCTGCGGCGGCGGTTCTCCAGCCTGGCGAGAGCGTGCCCGGCAGCGGCGAGGTTGTCGTGGCTGAGGATGCTGAGGGCTGCGGTGACGGCGGTGGCGGCGCTGATGGCCGAGAGTCGGGCGCGGAATCCGGGAGTGGTGCCGTGGCCGGCCGAACGATCATCGTGGTCGTGAAGTTCCTGTCGGTGCGCGGCGAAAAGGTCTGCGGGTATCAGACGTTTCAGCTCAGTGGCCATCGCTGGGAGCAGGAGCCTGCCGCCGATTGCCCGGATGTCGCGCAGGCACTCGAGTGCGGTGACGGGCACCTTGCGGTAGATGCCGAACGCCGCGTTGTTCTCGGTGATCACGGTCTGAAGTGCGCGCTGGGCTTCGAGCACGGGATGGCTGACCTCGGGGAACCGTGTGGTCGGCGTTGCGCTGAGATCGGTCGCGCAGCGTCGTGGGCTTCGGCCGGTGGCGCCGGGTTCGGGACGTGCGCACAGGCCGGGGCCGGGGATCAGATCCACGGGGAAGAAGCCTTCCCTTTGCCCGCAGCGGCATCTCGGGCAGGTGTCGACCAGGAGGCACCGGTGTGTGTCGCAAAGGAATTGCCATCCCAGTCGCCACTGCAAGAGCCAGCGGCCGTCGGATTCAGCCATACAGTCCGGGCAGTAGCGCGATCGGTGGGTCCGTGACCACGGCGACGGTCGTGGTGCCTCGCTGGTGATGTTCTGCCGTGGGCTGGCGTAGTGGGCGAGGGTCATCTGGTGGAGACGCTCGATGGGTTGGCCGGTGACGGCGCTGATGTGCTCGGCGCTGGAGGCTGGCAAGCGTGTCAGCCAGGAGTCCTCGATGCCGACGAGGCCGGGTAAGGCCAGCCCAACAGAGGCCAGGGTGTCGCCGTGTGCTGATCGCAGTCGGTGGCTGATCGCCTCGAGCCAGGAGTCCAGTGCCTCGCCGGTCACCGGTGCGACATGGATCGGCAGTGTGCGTGCGTTGGTCATCAGGTCTTCGTCGGCGCGGCGCGTTTTAGTCCTTGGCGGACACCACGTCGAGCCGCCGCGGCTCGTGGAGGTGTGGGCTTTCGGGATGTGATGCGGGTGGTCAGGGTTCCGCTGCTGAACGCGGCCTCGAATTCGGCTCGCCGGCTGTCGGATCCGTCGTCGGTCTTGACCTCCTCAAGCAGGTCTCGACTGAGGTATTCGGCTCCCATACGGATGGCCCGCCAGCATCCGCGGTTGATCAACGTCATCAACGAACCGATGTGTCCTGTACTGCGGGCGAACAGGTAGTCCGACAAATCGTCAGCGAGCATTCCAGGGCGTTTGTCCACCAGAACAACCCGTTGCTCAACGGTGAGCAGGAGTTGATGCCACTGGCGTCGTTGGTGCTCTGTTCCGATTCCAAAGGGCGCCATGCGGATTTTGGTTGTACGGCGGGCTGTTTGGGCGATTGCCCTGTCACTGGTGGCTTGTCCATCGAAGAAGAGGCCCCGCTTGTCGAGGTCGACACCGACATAGATGAGCGTGACGGGGAACTCGTTGGCGATGTATTTGAAGTGATTGCTGATTTCCACGCCCGCGGTGTTGCGCCACCGAAGGAAGTGCAGGTCGTCGATGATGAGTATCTTCGTCTCGCAACTGAGCGCGCAATCGAGAGCGCGATAGGCGTAGTCGTCAGCGCTGCCTTTGGATTTGCCGGGGTGGGCATAGAAGCCGAGCAACGCTTTGTTGAACGCGACCATCCCCGTGTTGCCGGCCAACCCGACCCGGCACACGGGCCAGCGTTCATTGCCGCTGGCGGTGCAAGCCCCGTTCTCGGCGATCTCGCGAAGGTGGAACTTCTTGGCGTAGTCCAGGACCGCGGTGGTCTTGCCGAGTCCCGGGTAGGCGTCAATAGCGACCGCTCCTTTGGGCCTATCGCCATCTTGATCATTGCTGACGACGATGTCATCGAGGTCATCGTGGATCTCGGCCAGCTGGGGGGTCTTGAACGGACCGAGATTGGCGTGCCACTTACGGCGTTGGGCATCGTATTCGGTGCGCGCCGCGTCGCTGAGTCTGGCGAATGCTCGTGGGGTGAGCAGTTCCGGTTGACTCCTGGCCGGAGCGTTGACGAAGTCGCGGAATCCCTCTTTACGCGACAAGGTCAGGTTGTCGAGGTTCGCTTGCGGTTGCGGGGGCGCCGCTTTGCGCGCCATCATGCGTCCTGAAACGCGCCAACGTAGAAGTCGTCGTCGCCATCGTCGTCTTCGTCGTCGTCGCCGGTTTGCGGTTCGGTGTTCTGGTCGGTGTCGGCGCCGTCGGAGTTGTCCTCCTCAGCGGTCCATGGGGGTTCGGCGGCAGGTGAGTCCTGCGTGTGGCCTGGGTCGAGAAGGGACTCCTCGCGGGCCAGTCGCAGCGCCATCCGCCGCTCGGCAAGGGTGGTGCCCAGGCCCAGGTTCCAGCGCTGCAAGAGGTCTTCGATGGCGAGGCGGTCGTCGGGGTACCTGTACTTTTCGGCGGCCTTTTTCCTCGCAAAACGCAGCGCATCTTCGCTCAGCGCCATGTGCAATGCAGGGGCGTGCTCCCAGATCAGGGTGTGCCACCGGCGGGTGTGCGGATCTCGGAAGTAGGCCCGTGTGATGTCGTCGGGGTCGTAGTGGATAGGCCAGCGTCCGCGTGCCTTTCCGGTGTAGGGGCTGTCCAGGCCCCGGTAGAGATCCAGGCCTGCACCGTTGTAGCGCCGGCCGTCAAAGTCGACACCGTAGTGCTGAATACGCCGCCATCCGGTCTTGAGGAATTCATAACCCAGGTCGGGGTCGCGGGGGGCTTCGATGTAGCCGGCGCGAGCGATGCCGTGTTCGAACATCTGCGCCGGGGACATCCGCAGTTTCGGGACGTGCGGATCGATCAGGCCCTCGTGGGGTCGATGGTGGTAGATCGCCGCGACCCATTGGCGGATCATGTCTTCCAGCTCATCGAGGTAGAAGAAGGCCTCCCCCTCGGGATCGACTCCGCGGGAATGCACATCGGGGCCCTTGTAGCCGGGCAAGGCTTGAAGCAGGTCTTCACGCAACGTCCGGAAGAACCGCTCGACGGGCCCCTTGTCACGACCGGTGCGCAGACGTGCTGGCTGGATCGAGATGCCCATCCGTCGGCACACGCTGGTCAGGTGATCCGAGATGTAGATCTTGCCGTGATCGACCACGACGGTTTCGGGAACGATCGCCGGTCCGCTCGCCCCGGTCATGGAGCCGTGAATAGCGTCGACATCCAGCAGGACCGATCGAGGGATGCCGTGCTCGGGCCACACCGCGGCCGTAGGCCAGTCCTTACCCGCTGGCCGGGGCCGGAACGTTTGGTAGAGCACCGCGGCGGCGTCCACGGACTTGGTCGAGACCGGCGTGAGGCGCAGACCAGTGATGCATCGGGTGTACCAATCCATGGCAACGGTCAACTCGGCTTGGACCCACCGCAACGTCAGCGGGTCCAGGGCAAAAACGTCCAGACGTGTGGTGTCCATCAGCAGGTACTCCCCCGGCCGGGTGGGCAGCAACTTCCCGTACACCCCGCCGGGGCGGGAAGCGATATCCCGATTGCGTTTGGTCGACAACCGAAACAGCGGATAGCGGTTCTCCAATTGAGCCAGCACCCGGTAGGCCACTGGACGACTCGGCAGCGTCACGACGTCTGGTCCGAACCGGGCGATTACACGGGCGTTAGTACGTTTAATCACCATGGCCTGAGATGGCCTCGATTGCTCGCCGTGTTCGACCATCACCTCCACCGCCGTCTGCACCCACCGCTCATCGACCCGCCCGGTCGGGCTCTGCCGGCTCACTGTGCTCCGCGCCAAACCCGCCTCGCCGAAGGCCAGGTAGTCCGAGGCCCAACTCTGCACGGTGCGCATCGAGACTCCCAGTTCGGCGGCCTTCGCCGCGTAGCGGGCCGTCAAAGGGTTCGCCGGGTTGAAATCGCGTCGAGGTTCGCCCGGTTTCGCGAACTCGGCTGTCCCCGAGAGGTATCCGGTGAGAACCTCACGGATGTGTTCCGCGCGTCGCTGTATCACCTCTCGTTCCGCCTCTGTCATCGCCGAGAGCACCACATCCGCAGGATCGACCGGATCGTCGGCGTTCGGACCCACTCCCTCCCCGTAGACGCGGGCGCGTGTGCCTTCCAACACCTCTCGCAAGCTGATGCGGACGACTTCGCTATGCCGCCCGTACGCGCGGAGGACTACCTCTGCCCCGGCGATTGAGGGAAGCAATTCGGCGACTTCCCAGAGTTGGCCGTCGTAGAGCACCCTGGTACCGACTCCGATACGGATACCGTCAGTGGACATGTCAGATTCCTTTCACCACGGGGCTGGATTTGGTCAACGGCTGTGTGATGTCGACGGCCAAGTCGTGTCGCCAGACCAGGTGCAACACGGCCGCACGCACCCGCGCAGGTGGTTCGCCAAGGTCGTGGCCCAACACCTGGCCGAGTGTCGTATCCGAACTCGACTCGCGGAGAATCGCTTTCAGGAGTTCAGGGTCGAAACGCTCCGCATTGCGGAACCCCGCCAGGAATCGAAGATTCTTCAGTTCGAGATCCGGGGGTTCGCTCCAGACCTCGTATATCCAGCCCAGTTCCTCGACGAGCTCGCGTGTCCATTCCAGGGTGAAGCGCACCTTTTCCACCGACAGCCTGGCAGTCGGCTTGACATCGACCACCCGCGGTAATCCATGCGAGAAGAGAAGAAAATCGGGGACGTGTTTTCTGATTCGCCGATTCACTTTGGCGCGTAGGAAGAACGGCTGGGCGATGACACGGTCTACGGTCGTGTCGTAGTCGGCGAACAACAGGCGCGCCAACTCCAAGCGTGATTCACAGATGACGTGGTCACGGTTGGTTGCCGACCAGTACGTGCCCGAGTAGTGGCGTTGGCCGGCACGCCAACGAAACGTGCGCCAGGGCGCAGCTTGACTCAGGAAATCTGTTGTTGCGCTTGCCCATTCAAGTGCCACCTCGGACAGGGAGTTCCTGTCCCGGATCTCAACCACGGCGCTGGTGGGGCAGTGTGGTGGCGGCGTCGCCATATCACCACGGTGCGCCCAATCCGCGGAAGTGCACCCGGCCGTCTCGATTTCGTTTCATAAATGAAGCGCGTATGAAACCGTAACTGAGATTATGAAGTCAAAAACGAGAACCTACAGGAGATGACTACTGCCGCGCCATGTTCGTAAACCGCGACAGATGCAACTGATGCGCAACGGTGATCGTCTTCGTCGGACCATTACGGTGCTTGCCCAAGATCAGATCGGCCTCGCCGCCCCGCGGGTCGTCCCGCTCGAAGGCGTCAGGGCGGTGCAGCAGAATGACCATGTCGGCATCTTGTTCAAGGCTGTTGTGGACTGAAATCCCTTGTGCCACGAAGTTATTCGTGCCAGGCACCGTTCCATCGTAAACGTCTTGCTCGCCGATGCTGGCGATCGCGACGATCCGATCCCAGAAAACATCGTTGGTGGCGAGGTCGTGGAGCTCTGTATCGCCGAGGACAGCGGCCGCCCGGTGCAAACGTGAGCGGCCCGGTGCGCGTTTCCACATGGTTGAGCCGCGGAACGTGGTACCCATTGCCGCTGCGAACTCGCGGTGCGTCAAGCCCTGTCGGGCAATGGCCTCTCGCACCTCGCTCCAGACCTCCACCGGGACGGTGTCGGAGTTAGCTCTGCGCGCAACGCACTCGAGTTGCGCGATGACTTCGCGTGCGGAGGCATCCTTTGCGCCATTGACTCCAGCGTGCCGAAGGAAACGTAACTGGTTCTCGGCACCTTGTATCTTCAGATGCCAGCAATCTCTATAGCCGGGTTTCGGCGCCCGGTAGATCCGCGCGTTGACCCCGAGTCGCACGAGCAACTGCATCACATCGTCGACCAACCGCCGACTGGTCGACGCGTAGTAGACCCGACCCTGGCCCTGCTTGGCATCCCAACGCACCGACCCGTCCGTCGCCCACAGATGCCACAGGAACAGCGCCACCTGATCGTTCGGCAACGCGAATACGTCATGGGGGACGAACTTCTCGTAACTGCGCTTGCCGAACAGTCCCAGCCGATCCAGCCAGGCCGCGATCGGATTGCGCTTGCCGTGGGTCAACCGGTAGGGCGCGGGAAGCCGCAGCGTGGTCACCCGTGCGGCCGGGTAGTCGTCGCGCACGGCGGTGATCCCGAAGTGGGTCGCCGCCTGCGTCACGGCGGCCAGGTTCTCCTCGTCGATGCTGGCGTAGCGGATGGGCTGGCGTTTGACGCACGATCCGTCGCCGATCATGTTCGCCAGCATGATGACCTCGGAATCGGCCATCCGCTGGGTCTGCACGGGCTCGGGAACGCGCCGCGGCACCGCCACCCGGTCACCGACGCGCAATTCGCCCAACGGGGTCCAGCCGTTGAAGGTCATGAAGGGATGGTTGGCGGTGGCCTCCACCTCCCGGCCGGATGCCAGCCGCAGGGTGAACACCTCCTTGCGACCGCTGGGAAAGACGTTCGTCATCGGCCGGGCCACCATGCGCTTGCGCTCATCGAGTGACCACACCAGTGGCCGATCCCCGGTGCGCATCAGCTCACCAAAGCTGACCTCGGCTCCGGTGTCGGCCCGCAGAATCCGGGTGTTGGCAGTCAGGCATCCCGACTCGCGAAGATCCGACACCATCGGCTTCTTGTCGGTGCGCTGTTCCGGTCCGCGGTTGAGCTGACTGATGGCGACCACCGGGACCGACAGCTCCTTGGCGAGCAGCTTGATGTTGCGGGAGAACTCCGAGACCTCCTGCTGGCGGCTCTCGAACTTCTTGCCCGAGGTCATCAGCTGCATGTAGTCGATGACGATCAGCCGCAGATCGGACTTCTGCGCCAACCGGCGGGCCTTGGCACGGATCTCCATCATGGTCAGGTTCGGCGAGTCGTCGATGAACAGCGGCGCCTCGCTGATCTCGCTCATCCGCCGGGCCAGCCGCGTCCAGTCGTCGTCGCTCATCCGGCCCGACCGCATGTCGGCGAGCTTGATCTTGGCCTCGGCGGATAGCAGCCGCATGACGATCTCGGACTTGCTCATCTCCAGCGAGAAGATGACGCTGGCCATCCGGTTCTTGATGGAGCACGACCGCATGAAGTCCAACCCGAGCGTCGAGTTGTGGGTGGGCACCATCGAGCGCCCGGCCAGATACAGGTGATCTTGGTCGTCGACTTCGACGCACCGCACCGGGACGCTGTCGACGCGACGCACATCGGCAATCCCGAAGGCCGCCGACAACGGGCTACCGGCCCCGACCAGTTGGCGCACGCCAGCGGCGGTCACCAGATCAGCGCCGGCGCGCAGCATCGCGGTGGTCCGGATGCCGCGGCGGGTGGGCCACTGATGTTCGGCGTCGGCGACGATCACGGTGCCGTCGGAGAATTCGACTTCGTAGCAGGGCCGACCGAGCAGGATCTCGGTCGCCGCGACCACCCGGGTCGGATAGCCGTCCGGCGCCACTAACTCATCACCCACCCGTACCGCACCCATCGTGGTCCAGCCGGTCGGCGTCGGCAGCGGCGTGTCCAGCGCCAGTGCCTTGCCCACGCCCGGTCGCGCCGCGACGATGATCATCTGACCCGGATGCAGGCCGTTGGTGACCTCGTCGAGTTCGGTGAACCCGGTCGGCACGCCACGGGACAGGCCGCCGCCGGAGGCGATCGCGTCGATCTCGTCCATGGTGGGTTGAAGCAACTGCTCCAACGCCACGAAATCCTCCGTGGTCCGACGGTCAGTGACGTCGTAGATCTCCGCTTGGGCGCGGTCGACGATCTCGTTGACGTCAGCACCCTCCGCGCCGGCGTAACCGTATTGAACGACCCGGGTGCCGGCCTCCACCAGGCGGCGCAGCAAGGCCTTCTCAGCCACGATGCCCGCGTAGTAACCAGCGTTGGCCGCGGTCGGGACCGTCGAGATCAGGGTGTGGAGGTACGGCGCACCGCCGATGCGGCGCAACAGCCCGCGGCGGTCCAATTCCGCTGCCACGGTGACGGCGTCGGCCGGTTCGCCCCGGCCGTAGAGGTCCAAGACCGCGTCGTAAACGTTCTGATGGGCGGGCCGGTAAAAGTCGCCCGGCCGCAACTTCTCCAACACGTCGGCGATGGCGTCCTTGCTGAGCAACATTCCGCCCAACACCGACTGCTCGGCAGCGAGGTCCTGCGGGGGTTGGCGCCCGAATTCCTCGGCGGGTGCCGGTGACTCGGTATCCGGCTGTCCGAGATCGTCGACGACCGCCATGGGGTGCCCCACCTACCTCTCACGAGTCCCGGTTTGAATCGAACGCGAGTTCGAATCGAGGACCTTCACTATAAATCGGGGCGCCGACACCTCATGGGAGTCCATACCGGCCGCCACCGAACCGAGGGGAACGCTAGACGTTGCTGGAGCCACCACAAACCCGGCCTGTGCATCAACCTGTTAATGGCCTGTGCATAGCTCGCCTTCACCGTGTTGGTGGGTTGGGGACAACCTGTGTATCACCGGAAATTTAGGGGCCGTCACTCCACGTAAACGCAGATTAATCGGTGTGGCGGACTGTGGATGACAAGTCACGCGGCGTGTCGGGTCCCATTACCGTTCCGGGCGTGTTGCATTGCGGGCCGAAGATGCTTCAGTAAACGGCGGGTTACGGTAGCTGTGGCAAATACTGTTCGCGGAGTTCGCCAGCGAAAAAATCCCCGGCGGCGGCCGTTAGGGCCGACCCGGGGATTCCCGACACTTTTCGCAGATTCAGTTCTGTCTGACAACCTCGAGGGTGAACTGGACGTCGACCTCCGGATGCAGGTGAACGACGACGGCATGGCTGCCGGTTTCCTTGATGTGCGCCTTGGGCAGTCGCACCGAGCGTTTATCGATGCTGGGGCCGCCGGCCTTCTTGATCGCCACGGCCACGTCGCTGGCCGTCACCGACCCGAACAGCTTTCCGGCATCCCCGGCAACCTTCGCGGCCAGCGAGATCGGATCAAGTGCCACGATCGCTGCCTTGATCTCGTCCGCGTGCTCGCGGTCGTGGACGGTTTTCGCCTCGCGGGACTTCCGGATCTCGTCGGCATGCTTCTGCGCACCGCGGGTGGCGACGATGGCTAGTCCTCGTGGCAACAGGAAGTTGCGTCCATACCCGTCCTTCACCTCGACGGTGTCTCCGGCAGCACCTAGATGGTCGACCTCAGCGGTCAGAATCAGCTTCATGATTGTTGCTCCGTTCTTTCCCGATGCGATCTAGCGCGACGCCGACGTGAACGGCAGCAGGGCGACTTCGCGCGCGTTCTTGACGGCGATGGCGATGTCGCGTTGGTGCTGCACGCAGTTCCCGGTCACCCGACGGGCGCGGATCTTGCCACGCTCGCTGATGTAGGTACGCAGCAGTTGAGTGTCCTTGTAGTCGATTTTCTGCAACTTGCCCTTCTTGGAGCAGAACACGCACTTGCGTGCCTTGATCGGCTTGTCCGGCGCCGGACGCCGTTTGGTTGGTCCCGATTTAGCCATCTGTGGATTCTCTTTCGTTTCTCTTCGCGCGCCTTGGCGCGCGGACTTCTAGGTCAGAAGGGGGGTTCGTCATCATTGCCGCCGAAGGAACCCGATGCCGGGGCGCTGCCCCACGGGTCTTCGGCGGGTTCGGCCGCCGCCGGACGCTGTGTTCCACCGGGCGCGCCACCTGGTGCGCCGCCACCGAAGCCGCCGCCACCGCCACCGCCACCGCGCGAGGCCTTAGTGACCTTGGCGGTGGCGTACTTCAGGGAGGGCCCGATCTCCTCGACCTCGACCTCGACTACGGTGCGCTTCTCTCCCTCTCGGGTCTCATACGACCGCTGTTTGAGCCGGCCGGTCACGATCACCCGAGAGCCCCGAGAGAGGCTTTCAGCGACGTTCTCCGCTGCCTCACGCCAGATGTTGCAGCGCATGAACAGCGCTTCGCCGTCCTTCCATTCCCCGCTCTGGCGGTCGAGGATGCGCGGGGTGGACGCCACCGTGAAGTTGGCGACGGCCGCTCCTGACGGGGTGAACCGCAGTTCTGGGTCGGCGGTCAGGTTTCCGACGACGGTGATGATCGTGTCACCGGCCACAAGTTCCTCCTGGAGTTTGGCGGGGCGAATGTCATCCGGAGCCTACGTAGTGACTACGACAGCGTGCGGACGTTCTCCACCGGTGCTGCTCAGTGCTTATCGGTCCGCATCACCTTGGTGCGCAGAACCGACTCGTTCAGGTTCAACTGGCGGTCGAGCTCGGACACTGTGGCCGGCTCCGCCTTGACGTCGACGATGGCGTAAATGCCCTCGGCATGCTTGGCGATCTCGTATGCCAACCGGCGGCGGCCCCAGATATCGACTTTGTCCACCGAGCCGCCGTCGCTGCGAATCACGTTGAGAAACGTGTCCAGAGACGGGGCTACGGTGCGCTCGTCGAGGGTCGGGTCAAGAATGACCATGATTTCGTAAGGACGCATGGAAACCTCATCACCTCCTACGGTCATGTACGGCCACGGCCAATCCGTGGCAGGAGGGTCGCCTGCGTCGGCAACGGCCCTAGGCTACAGGCACCCATGCTGATCAGCGAAATCAGTCCCGCTGCTGGAAGTACTCCAGCGCCAATCGCAGGGTCGCCGCAGACGCCTTGGCCGGGTCACCCGAGTCGAACGGGGGCTGCGGGTCGTATTCGATCATCAACTGGCTGGCCTGGGCCGACTCGCGGCCGACGAGAATCTCAACGAGGCGCAGTGCCATGTCGATACCACTGGACACTCCCGCCGCCGTGACTACTCGCTCGGGCAGATTTTCGATAACCCGCTGGGGTGAGTACCGCGCGCCGCTGGCATTCAGAAACTCCCGGGCGGCCCAATGGGTCGTCGCGGTCAGTCCGTCCAGAAGACCGGCGGCGGCCAGGACCAGGCTGCCGGTACACACTGATGTGGTGAACATGGTGCTCCGGTGGGCCGTGCGGATCCAATCAAGAACCGGCCCGTCGGTCATCAACTCGCGGGTACCCACCCCGCCCGGGACCAGCACCACGTCCGGACCGGTGACCTCATCGAAGGTGGCGTCGCAGGTCAATCCGAGCATGCCGTTGTCGGTCCGGACCTCCCCGCGCCGATGCCCGACGAAGACGACGTCGATCGACGGGACACGCTGCAGGACCTCATAGGGGCCCACTGCATCCAACGCCGTCACGCGCGGGAACAGTGCGATTGCTATCTGCATCCGGGACCTCCTGGTGTTTTTGAGCGGGCCGCAGTCGCTGCGGCCACCGCGCCGGGAATGCATCGACCGCTTCGTCGAAAACTCCACCGGACGGATCGTCGGCGCGTCCCCGCATTCGGACCAGATCCTCTGCGGGACGGTAAATCTGGCGAATCACCATGGCGGCCAATCCCACGACGGCGATGTCACGGAGCAGCACCGTGGCGGTGAACCACTGCTCCGGCAAACCCTTGTTTTGCTCGCCGAATAGATAGAGCATCCGGGGTATCCACACCAGTGCGTCGACGGTCATCCATGCCAGCAGCACCCTCCGGTGCGGCAGGGCCAGGACTGCCAAGGGCACCAGCCACAGCGAGAACTGCGGACTCCAGACCTTGTTGACCAAGAGGAAAGCCGCCACCACCAGAAATGCGAGCTGTGCCAACCGAGGTCTGCGAGGAGCGGTCAGGGCGACGTACCCAATTCCCGCGCAGCACAGCAGGAAAAGCCCACCGGAGACGGCATTGAGTACCGTCGGTGGCTCCCAGAATCCGAGCTGGGGATCAAAACCCCGCCAGCCGGTGAAGGAGGTAACGACGTTATAGAGCGAATCCAAATCCTGATTCCGCCGGGTATTGAGCCGGAAGAACTCCGACCAACCGCGCGGATACAACAGCAGCACCGGAAGGTTGACGGCGCACCACACCAGCACCGCCATCGAAGTGGTCCGCACCGCATCGCCGAAGCGACCGGTGCGCACCGCGAGCAGGATCAACGGTCCCAGCAGCAATGCCGGGTAGAGCTTGGCGGACACTCCGAGCCCAATGAGGGTGCCGGCCAGCAGACGGCGCCGGCGCGCCCAGGCTAGCAGCCCCCCGGTCACCAAAGCCGTTGCCAGAGCATCGAAATTGGTGAAAGCCTGAAAGATCAGAATCGGCGATGCAGCCACCAGGGCGCCGTCCCACACCCGGCGTCCAGCCAGCATCGAGGTGGCCCACACCGTCGCCAGCCAGGCCAGCGCGAGACCGAACGCCGAGATATTGAAGAACATCACGACTTCGGCCACCCCGGCGAGTACCGGCAGGCCGGTCGCCTTCGCAACCGCGGTGTAGGTCTTCGCCAGTGACATCGACAGGTACTGGTAGAGGCCGGTCAACACCGGATACTCCATGTAGCGCACCGCCGCACTGCCGTCGTATTGCGTTCGCGGATTGCCTGCGGAATCGAGTTCCAGCCAACTCGATTTGTAGGGAAACTTGCCCTGACTCAGCAACTCTGCGCCATACAACGGCACCGTGTCGGAATAGCAGAACTCGTAGTAGGCGCGCTGGTTCTCCCAGTT
>Ga0114919_10002690_pt1 | contig 14373 bp, 16 predicted proteins | sample BlataG_FD_88682 | JGI IMG/M metagenome (GOLD analysis project Ga0114919, IMG submission 88682) | Deep subsurface microbial communities from Black Sea to uncover new lineages of life (NeLLi) - Black_00105 metaG | ecosystem: Environmental > Aquatic > Marine > Oceanic > Sediment | place: Atlantic... | reverse complement strand
CTCGTGCCTTGCAATGGCAGGCGGGTCGCTCTCGCTCAGGCGAGGCGGGCGGGCGATATCTCATAGATTCCGCTTTCAGTGGAAACCCAGATTTTGCTGTGGCCATATATGAAAACAGCCATGACCTCCTTTAGGACGTGAACGACTACTCACTATGGTTTGTGTCAACACTTTTGAACGATACTCACGAATTTATTCGGCCCGCCAAAATCCTATAATGGGATTCTGGCCTTTGATATCAATAGTAAGGCGCCCTACCCTCTCCTGGAAACTGATCTCTGGCTGGGGTTAGAGACTTTCACTGAAGACAAATCATAGGGGAAAAAATGAAAGAAACCAAGGTCATAAAACAAGGCAAGATACGAGAACTTGTATCTGATTTTCTCCTCAATACTCCTCTCTTTGACGGGCTCAAGACAAATGAAATAGAAAACATTGCAAAGCACTTGAGTTTCATTGAGCTCAGTAAAGACGAAATTCTGTTCCGGGAAGGAGAAAAGGGGAACTGTGTGTGTTTTGTTGTGGAGGGCACCTTGGATGTCATAAAACAGTCGTTGACAGGAGAAAGTGTCATAATAACGGCTTTGCACAGGGGACGCTCAATAGGAGAAATGTCAGTCATTGATGACTTTCCTCGGTCAGCAACGGTAAAGGCACGCACACAAGTTAAGTTAGTCATATTGACGAGGGAAGGTTTCGATTTGCTGTTGAAAGAAAATCCCCAAGTAGGTATAAAAATTCTCAAGAAGATTTCACGCCTCCTCAGTCTCAATCTGCGGAAAACATCGAGCCGCCTCGCTGACTACATGTTACCGCTTACGTAGGTTTCAAAGGGTAGAGACTGTAGATTTCTGAGAACATCAGAGATTTGTAACAGGTGAGGATAGATGGAGGACACAGCCAAAACATTCATTACCCTCGGTGTCTTACTCCTCCTCGGCCTCATAACTGATGCTATTGGTCGTCGTACCAGGCTCCCTCGGGTAACACTCCTGCTCGTATTTGGCTTTTTGATTGGTCCCACCGGTATAGGTTTCTTGAATCCAGACGACGGAAAATGGTTTTCTCTTGTTACGGCTACGGCACTGGTCATGATCGGATTCCTACTCGGTGAAAAACTTGCCTTCTCTTCGCTCCGCCAGCACGGAAAGTTCGTACTGTGGCTCTCTGCTGCCGAAGTTGTTGCAACGGCGCTAATGGTGCTGGTTGGGTTGCTCCTGACTGGTGTGCGGATGGACATAGCCTTGCTGCTCGCCGGGATTGCCACTGCCACCGATCCGGCTGCGACAACGGATGTCGTTCACGAAACCAGAGCAGATGGTGCATTCACGAGCACCCTGCTGGGTATCGTGGCAGTTGATGACGCATGGGGCCTGATCGTCTTTAGTCTCATGCTCACCGCTGCCCAGGCATTGAGCGGGCAAGGCGATATTGTTACACCGCTGCTCACCGGTGCCTGGGAGCTTGGTGGTGCTCTCCTTTTGGGCATTTGCTTAGGTATCCCCATGGCCTTTCTGACCGGTCGGGTCCGACCGGGAGAGCCTACCCTTGTTGAGGCTTTAGGTCTGGTCTTCCTGTGCGGCGGAATCGCAATTTGGCTCAAGGTTTCATTTCTTTTGGCCTCCATGGTTTTAGGATGCGTTGTTGCAAACCTGGCCCGCCATCATGACCGTCCCTTCCACGCTATCGAAGGAATCGATTGGCCCTTCATGATCCTGTTCTTTATCCTCGCAGGGGCTTCACTGGAGGCGAAAGCAGTTTACCAGGTTGGGCTTCTTGGGGCAGCGTATATTATCTTTCGGGTCTTGGGGCGCCTTCTCGGTGCTTGGGCAGGAGGTGTCATAAGCCATGCCGATCCCTTGCTGGGCCGATGGATGGGGATGGCATTGATGCCCCAGGCAGGTGTTGCGTTGGGTATGGCTCTCGTGGCCACACACCACCGTCCTGACCTCGGTGAAGTAATTATGCCTGTCGTCATTGGATCAACGGTACTGTTCGAGGTGATTGGTCCGGTGATGACACGGGCTGCGCTCGTTCGTGCAGGTGAGGTTCGGAGCAGGTAATGGTGGAACCTGGAGCTATTATTTTCCACCGAATCCCTGTGCAAGCAGAGCATCGAACTGATCCGCTGAGGAAAACAAGCGAGCTCTGAATCTAGATATACAGGGTCAAAATGATGGCAAAATCAAAAATAAACCTTGCACTAATCTCTGTAATAATTGTCCTGTCTATTCTTTTATTGGTTTGCGTTACCTTTTTTCAAAAACGACGTGCTGCAAAAGATAAGCAAGAACCAGTCCCTCAAGACGTCTTGAGTACTATCGAAAAAGAAAGAATGTACAGTAGTGCCGAGCTCCAGCGCAGAATTGACGCACTTGAAAAAGAAATGGAAAGACTCAAACATGAAAGAATAGTTGTAAAGGAAGGCAGGGTTAAGGTTTTTCATTACCTCCCAAACAAAATTATGGCGGAAAAGGTAGATTATGAGGTGGATCCACGGGCACTACTGCCCGCTGAAAGGGAGATTCCGTTTTCTGACAATTTGATTTATGATACTATTAACTCTCTGATCCAGAATGAGATATCGGAAAAAGAAGCACAAGCTGGCTTTTGGACAGGTTTTCCTGGTGACTCTTTTAGATTACTCAGTGCTGATCTGCAAGGAAATACCCTGACACTCCACTTTGATGATCCCAAGTATTTTACCAGTGGCGGTTCGAATAGAGTTGGATACCTGTGGCTTCAGATTAAGATCACAGCCCTCCAATTCCCCGAAGTTAAGCAGGTAAGATATAAACCACAAACCTTATTTCAGCCATAATCCTTGCTGTAGCTAACCTTTCAACAGGCTGTTGCCCAAACAGAAAACCCTTTGAGCGGTCATTAAAACGTTTTTTGCCAAAAAATCTTGGCGAAGTGGAAGATAAGCGATGTCAACTGTTTGAGCCCGAAGGGTGAGTTTTGACATCGCCTGGAGCGAGCCTTAGATTTATCAAAAAACGTTTTAGACTAAGAGAAAAGGGATTTCGGCAACAGCCTGTCAATACCTGATTGCCGCGTTGAACCGCCCTCTTCGAACCTCAGATCTCTCCCTTCACATGGTCAGCCCCGGAATAACTCCCTAACCAGATGAGACCAACCTTTTGAGGGTAACTCTGATCAAAGTTTTGGCTCTGGCGAATATATTTGGATGCCTCATATTCCCTTTTCATTGTTATAAAGTTCTCTATATCCTCATAGATAACTGCATTGCATAAGACATTACTTTCTGATGCAGCTTCTGGGGTTTGCCGATCTTTCAAGAAGAACTTTATCAGCTGATCCACGGCGCCCTCTATGTCTGAGCGCCATGCAATCTTATATACAGCTCCGCATTGGCATTTGTAAACCTCATCCAGGTCATCAGGAAAGGGATAGGCACCATCGCAGAATGGGCAAATTACATGAAATGATCTCACCAAGGCCAATCCCCTCCTAACTCATACAGATCTCTTGAGGGATTTTCTTACGAAAAATCTTTTACCTTGTCAAGAACTTAGTTCGCTTCGCTCCCGCCCGCCTCGCCTGAGCGAGAGCGATGGCGGGCAGGCACAATTGGAATGTTGGAACAATGGAAAATTGGAATATTGGGTTCTGGGAAACTGCGGCAGTGGTTTATTGGCAAAACCCTATTGACAAGGAAGTTAATAAAATGAGAAACTTCCATGTAACATCATCATTCCAGTATTCCCTGGCCCAGACCTGGCATGCAAAGCACGAGTATAAAGAGCTTATTTACGAAATACTGTAACGCCCAGAGTGTATTCCAGCAATGTCGCGCCAGGGCAGGCCATTATTCCATGTGCGAGGCAATACGCAACAGCCTCAAAAAACTCCTTTAATTTTAATATGTCGTAGAAATTCCGAGACGTCAAATTATCCTTGCAGATATGAACAAAAAATGACAACATCCTCTGATACATTTTTTGGAGACAATGAAAGGCACGGCACTCGTTGAATTTTTACAAGACTGATTATACGGATGCCCGTATTCCGTACCAGGACCTTTATATCTACTATCTTGAGGGCTCTTTACAACGGGAAGAAGAGCCCCAGTTAGGTCCCCATTTTTTGGGAAACTGGATTGAGGAGGGCAGCTCTTTTCTTTTCTTCTCTCGTCCAACAAGAGAGCTTATACAGGGCATGGTCGATACGAATGAAGAGTTACGATTGATTGACGAGTTTCATTTTACCTATGAGGAGTGGCAGGGGGGGAAAATTAAGCCTTTCACGGTTTCTCCTTTTTTCATTGTCCCCCCATGGGAAGATAGTAAAGATCACAAAGGAGGAATAAAGATACTGCTGGACCCCGGCGTTGTTTTTGGTACTACGCTTCACCCAACAACACGGGACTGTTTATCAGCCCTGGCGAGAATCTATGAGCAATACCAGATTGATACGGTGCTCGACCTTGGCACTGGCAGTGGAATCCTGGCCGCAGGTGCCGCCCTGCTGGGAGCAGAGAGCGTTTTAGCGATTGATATTAACCCGCTAGCAGTTAAGACAGCCTTATCTAATGTCAAATTGAATGGACTGGAGGAAAAGATTGAAGTCAAGGAGGGTCTGGCAGAAAAATGGAGCCATCATCTCTCTGATCTGGTGATAGCCAATATCCACTATGATGTTATCATAGAGCTCATAAAGGGAGGTGGATTTCTAAAGAAAAAGTGGTTTATTTTTTCGGGACTGATGAGAAGCCAGGCAGAGAATATCAGGTTAGCCTTATCCGAGTATCCGACTGAAATTGTTCAAGAGTGGAATCATGAAATGGTGTGGCACACATTTTTGGGAAGGGTAGAGGGTTCCTCCAATGAATGAGGTCATAGAGAGTATTCCAAAACTGGAAGGCTATAACTGTTTTGCATGTGGGACGGCAAACCCAATAGGGCTCAACCTTCACTTCTACCTGCTCGGAGAGTATCTTTGTTCAGACATAACCTTAGGAAAAAACTATGGGGGTTGGGAAAATATGGCCCACGGTGGGATAGTTTCAACCCTATTAGATGAGGTTATGTCGTGGGCTGTGATATATTTCAAAAGGATCTTTTTTGTCACCAGAAGCATGAAGATTAAATACATCAAGCCAGTTCCATTGTATACAGTATTGACGGTTAAGGCCCGGATGATGGAAGAAAACAAGGGGCGTTTGTGCCAGGTCAGAGGATGGATTCAAGATCAGGACAAAAACACGCTGGCCAGAGGAGATGCCATCTTTGCCAGGTTATCTGACAAAGAGCTTTATCTGGTGCCAGAGAAGTTAAAAAGAGACATGGAAAACCTCTTTAAGAGATTCTGACCATACCGTGAAAGAAGAGAATATCAGGTTTGAGTCCAACGGTCTGCAGATTGAGGGCCTCATGTGCATCCAGAAAGGAGAACGGGGGGTAGTGATTACCCACCCACATCCACTGTATGGCGGTACCATGTATGATCAGGTAGTAGCAGCACTGGCTCAGGTTTACCACAGCAAGGGTTTTACAACCCTGAGGTTTAACTTTAGAGGCACGGGAGACAGCGAAGGGCGATATGATCAGGGAACAGGAGAAAGGGAGGATGTAAAATCTGCCCTCCTGTATTTGTATGCTCTAGGAAAGAGAGATATTGATCTGGCAGGATATTCATTCGGGGCATGGGTAAGTGCTAAGATCACCACGGGCGACTTTGCGGTCAGCAACATAATTATGGTATCTCCGCCGGTTGCCTTCCTAGATTTTTCTTTTTTATCCCTCAACCCGAGAATTACGGCAGTTGTTGCTGGCGGTAGCGATGATATTGCACCAGTTGATAGGATCAATAGGTTGATCTCAATTTGGAATCCTGCGGCGGAATTGGAGGTCATCGAGGGGGCGGACCATTTTTATGCCGGTAAGATTGGCACCTTAAAGTCTGTGTTGTCTCGCTTAATAGGTTGATTCCAAAGCTGACAGTTTATGGATCCCATTGCATCCATAGAAATAGGAACCAATTCCATAAGGATGTTGATTGCCGAAAAAGGCACCTCAGGTACCGCCTTTACGCCGGTTTTGCGAAAAAGGGTTATTACGAGGCTCGGAGAGGGTTTCAACAGTAACGAAGGTTGCATGCTTAAGCCGGGTGCCATAGCCAGGACCATTTCTGCACTCCGGGAGTTCTTTGCCATTGCTGGCCAGTTTGGCATGTCTTCTCCCCTTGTAATAGCAACCGGGGTAGTCAGGAAGGCAGCCAACAGAGATACCTTTATCACCTCAATTGCCGAACATCTAGGCCATAAGGTAAAAATTATCTCGGGACAAGAGGAGGCCGAACTGACCGAGAAGGGGGTTTCATCCTCACTGGACCTAGGGAGCGAGTCTTGTGTTATTTTTGATCTTGGTGGCGGGAGCACTGAATTTATCCGCACCAATACCAAAGAAACTACATACCTATCAGTAGAGCTCGGAGTAGTGGTGTTAAAAGAAACCTTTCTGACAACGGACCCCCCAAGAGATGAGGAGATATGGAACCTGGGCAAACATATTGAGGATGTGTGCAAAACAAGGCTTTCTTCATTAAGAGAATCTGGAGACCGAAACGCTGCCTTTATAGGGACTGGGGGAACCGTAGTAACCCTCGCTGCAATGATCCACCGTATAACAGAGGATAATTTCAATGAAAGAAACATAAATGGTCTTTCAGTCAAAAGGCACGATGTTGGGCTTATCTTTAGAAAACTGAAAGGGATGCCAGCAGCAGAAAGGCTGGGCTCTCCTGGCCTTGAATCTGGAAGAGAGGATATTATCCTACCGGGCACCTTAATGGTAATGAAATTTATGGATTATTTTGGGAAGGATGAGATAATAGTCAGTTATAGTGATTTATTGGACGGCATTTTGATACAACACGTAGAAGGAGAAAGAGATGACTAATCAACTACTGGAGGAAGCACTTACCTTTAATGATATCCTTTTGGTGCCAGGTGAATCCGCTGTGTTACCAAAAGACATAGACGTCAAGACAAAGCTCTCTCGAAACATTTCCCTTAACATACCAATTGTCAGTGCAGCAATGGACACGGTCACCGAATCAGAAGCGGCAATAGCGTTGGCAAGACAGGGTGGTTTAGGATTCATCCATAAAAACATGAGCGCCGAAAGACAGGCCCTAGAGGTCGAGAAGGTCAAGAAATCAGAAAGCGGGATGATTCTTGACCCCATTACTATTGATCCGGATCAGAAGATCTTTGAGGTGCTCGGTATTATGGAAAAATACAGGATTTCCGGCGTACCTGTTGTTAAAAAGGGCAACTTAGTTGGGATCATAACCAACAGGGACTTGCGGTTTGAAACAAACCTTGACAAAAAGGTTGGAGACGTGATGACCAAGGATAACCTGGCTACCGTGCCTGTTGGGACAACCCTGGAAGAATCAAAGACCGTCCTCCATGAACGAAGGATAGAGAAATTACTGGTTGTTGACGATGCAGGGAAGCTGCAGGGGCTTATAACCACAAAGGACATTGAAAAGATCAAAAAATACCCTGACGCATGCAAGGATCAACATGGGAGATTACGTGTTGGGGCAGCAGTTGGGGTTGGGCCAGATAGAGAGGAAAGGACTGATCGATTAATAGCCGCAAACGTAGATGTCATTGTTATCGATGCTGCCCATGGACATTCCAAAGGAGTAATTGAGGCAGCAAGAGATACCAAAAGGGATTTTCCCGACCTAGAGTTGGTTGCTGGCAATGTGGCTACAGCGGAGGGTGCGAGGTCCCTTATCGAAGCCGGTGTTGATGCAATAAAGGTTGGCGTCGGGCCAGGCTCCATTTGCACCACCAGGATAATTGCAGGTGTCGGTGTGCCCCAAATGACCGCTATTCAGGAATCTGCGCGAGAGGCATCAAAAGCAGGAATCCCGATTATTGCAGATGGCGGGATACGATATTCTGGTGATGTCACTAAGGCATTGGCTGGCGGTGCCTCATCAGTTATGATTGGATCTCTGCTGGCTGGCACAGAAGAAAGCCCTGGGGAGACGGTACTTTTCCAAGGGAGGAGATATAAGGTTTATAGAGGTATGGGCTCCATAGAAGCTATGAGGGAGGGAAGTATAGATCGCTACTTCCAGGAAACAGCAGAAGGAGAATCAAAACTGGTGCCAGAGGGTATCGTGGGAAGAGTTCCGTACCGAGGCCCAATAGCAGATACGATTTACCAGCTTATAGGGGGCTTAAAGGCAGGAATGGGTTACGTGGGGACTCCCACTATAAAGGAACTACAGGCTAAGGCAAAATTTCTCAAGATTACGGCCGCAGGGCTCAGGGAAGGGCATGTGCACGATGTTATTATCACCAAAGAGGCCCCTAACTACCAACTTGAATAGAAATGAGTTTGCTGGCAGAACCTGGAGGCATTGCCACTGTTCAAGATCCGGCAGAAGCGCTTACCCCCCTTTTCCCTTCTTGACGCCTCTGTCTACCGGATGACTCCTAAAGCAGGGAAAAACGAGAGAACCAATACAAACTCCGCCGATCAAACTAATGCAACGAACCAAATCAATCACAGCCACAAAGAGGGACCATAGATACCGAAATCGGGTACACCCCAAGGATTTGATCTCATGCAGGGTTTTGGTCAAGGAAACCGATCTCCTGGTCAGCGCCTCCGCGGACCTGGGTAAACAGGCCAAAGATAGGGTACATCACTACCGCAGACAACTGGAAGATTACATCAGAGGTAAGTCTGATTTCATATCGACCCTCCTCCCCTATCCTGAAGATTCTTTTGCACCGGAAATAATAAGAGAGATGATTTCAGCTGCGAGGGCGTTTGGTGTGGGTCCGATGGCAGCAGTTGCAGGCGCGATAGCCCAGTTCGTGGGTAGAGATCTCTTACGTTATTCGGAGGAAGTTATCGTTGAAAATGGCGGCGATATCTTTGTTAAAACCAAAAGGCCCATAACGGTTTCCATCTTTGCCGGAAATTCCCCGTTAAGTGATAAGCTCGGCCTTATATTAGCGGCTGAAGAGATGCCCATAGGGGTGTGCACCTCTTCGGGCACGGTCGGGCATTCCCTCAGTCTTGGCATGGCTGATGCAGTCTGTGTTGTAGCCCAATCTGCATCATTTGCCGATGCTGCAGCCACAGCACTTGGAAACAGGATAACCAATAGATCTAACCTCACAGCGGAAATAGAGTCAATCCGAGAATACAAAGATATCAAAGGTGGTGTTGCTATTATTGGCAAAACAATGGCAACCTGGGGGGAAATAGAGCTAACAGATCTCAATTAGAGTAAGAGGTAAAGAATCCACGCCCAGAGGACGTGGCTTTGATATGCCCCTTGAAGGGGGCTATCCCGCGAGGCGCAGGATTTGAGTTCCCCAGGTTGAATGTCAAATGACAAAGCTCAAATTCAAAATGAATGTCAAAGCCCAAAGCCCCAACACCTTGGTATCCCGATATTATCGGGATTCCCAGCTTGTTGCTGGTCCCTCGCGTTACTCGTTTGTCATTTGGCTAACTTCAATCGCTTTAGCGCACTTTGCTCACTTGATTGACGGTTTGGGCATTTAAGCATTTGGATTTGATTTGTCATTTGGATTTTGTCATTTGAAATTATGTGGCAAAGCAGGGACAATTCCAGGCAAAACCGCTGGCCTGTGACCACGACCACAAAACGCAGTTTTCAAAGATGAAATAAAAGAGCCACTGACCGCTGGCATAAGGGAGGCAATTCTCATGAGAGATAGCGTAAATTTTCTTTTCGAAGTAGGTATACTTAAGAAAATTCCGAGGTCTGGCTACCAATTCTTGGGCACAGGCAGTGAATCAGTAGCAGAGCATTCCTTCAGGGTTGCTGTGATAGCCTACGTACTCGCAAAAAATGAGCCCGAAGCCGACATACAAAAGCTTGTCCTCATGAGCCTCTTTCACGATTTTCACGAGGCCAGAACAGGCGACCATAATTATGTGAATAAGAAATACGTTACCGTGAATGAGGACGATGCAGTCAATGATTTGGCCAAGAACCTGCCGTATGGCGAAGAAATCGTATCCCTGATTGATGAATTCAATTCCAGAGAAACCCTTGAGGCAAGACTGTCTCAGGATGCCGACCAGCTTGACTTTATCTTGGAGCTGAAACGACAACAGGATCTCGGAAACCATTCCGCTGCTGAATGGCTGAGATATTCGGTTAAACGCCTTACTACCAATCTAGCAAAAAAAATGGCTAATGAAATTATCGCAACAGACAGCAGCGACTGGTGGTTTGAGAAAAATGAGGAGCTCTGGGTCAACAGACCAGAGAAAATCAGTGAACATAATTGATTATTTCTCAAATTTAGCGGGAAGGCGGATTGTCCTTGCCACCTTTTTTCTATCAGTACTGATCCATGTCGGTGCATTAGCGGTTTTGCAGGGCATCTTCCCGGGCACATGGTTAAAGCCCAAGCTCAGAACCTATAAGGTAGATTTGATACGCCCGCCGATGGAAGAGATCAGGAAGACTAAAAAAGAAGAATTTCCTGCAGTCACCCAAATCCATAGTGAACCGCCTGAGGAGCCCAGCGAGGCAACCATCTCCCTCGATACGAAAGATTCTACCTATATTCCCTATACCAAAGAACTCAAGCAGAAGATACGCTCTCATTGGATTTATCCTTTATCTGCCCGAGAGAATCTTATTCAGGGTAGCCTTATGATTGTGTTCAGGCTCGACAGTAGCGGCAATCTGATTGCTTGTAATGTCGTGCGCTCCTCCAAACATAAAATCCTTGATAGATATGCCCTTGAGGCTATACGATCAGCAAACCCATTTCCACCATTTCCTGAAAATATAAAGGTTGAATTCCTCAATATTAATGCCTCCTTTGCCTACCTGTTGCAATTCGAATAATGAACCTCCCCGCAGCAAGCTGCAGGGTATTCTGGCGAAGGCGAATAAAAATGGGGTCCACAATACCAGCCTTAATGGGCCGCCAGCGATGAAAGGCCTCTTTGATCAAACTGGCTATGGGCGAGATCCAGTTCAAGGATGGCCAAAACAAGCTTTAACCCGGATTTTGCAGTAGCCATCTACTGCGGCTTTAGAAACCTTGCTGCAACGCTTTGCTTTCGGTATCAGCCATGATCTATCCCTCCTTTCAGCAATAATTCATCCTGTTAGAATGTTTTTACCGTAATTTGCTTGGGCTTTGCTGCCTCTGACTTGGGCAGAACGACTGTTAAGATGCCATCAGCACAGTGTGCTTCTACCTGAGCGGTATCGACCTGAGCAGGGAGGCTAATCATCCTGTTAAATTCCCCCGATTCTCGCTCTTTTCTATGGTATTGAATCTTTTCGCCTTCAGCAGCTATCTTCCGTTCACCTGAAATGGAGAGGGTGTTGCCAGTTACCGAGATATCAAGATCATTACCCTTGATCCCGGGAAGCTCGGCACGAACATAGTACTTATCTTTGTCTTCAGTCACATTGAGCAAGGGAAAAACCCCAGCCACACGCTCTCTGTAAATGCCTTCTGTGAGCTCTTCGGCAAGCCGATTCATCTGTCTGCGCATCCGTTCGAGCTCCTTAAAAGGACTCCCCCACTCCAGGTGCGCCAAATGAGACATTCCATGATGTCTTATATGGGAATCTGAAACCGCTTTTTCTTTGGGTGGCGGTTCTCGTGTGCCACGAACACCTCGGAGATGAAAAAATCCTTTCCTACCCTTGACAATCTGAAAAATATGCTTATTTTTGCTGCGGGATGGTAGATAATTAACAATATCAAAGAGTTAGTAAAAATGAGCTAACTCTAGTTTTCGCAATTCCTCAGATGGTTATCAAGGCAAAAGTCACAATTTTTTTATCAAACAATCTAAAAAAAGGAGGATTACACCAATGAACATCCAACCATTACATGACCGCGTTATTGTGAAGAGGGTTGAGGAAGAACAGGCAACCAAAGGTGGTATTATCATCCCTGATACCGCCAAGGAGAAACCGCAGGAAGGCATCATTACCGCTGTGGGAAGCGGAAGAATTGAGGGGGAAGGGAAAAAGAAGGTACCCCTTGAGGTCAAGAAAGGTGACCGGGTCCTGTTCTCTAAATACGCAGGCACCGATATCACCATTGATGGTGAAGAGCACCTCATCATGAAGGAAGAAGATATTATTGCGATCATTAAGTAGCGACGTGTTAATTCTAAGGTATCTAAGGAGGAAACAATGGCAGCAAAGGAAATCAAGTATGCTAACAAGGCCAGAGACGCTATCTTACAGGGCGTGGACACCCTGGCCGAGGCAGTCAAGGTAACCCTGGGTCCCAAGGGCAGAAACGTGATCCTGGAGAAATCCTGGGGATCACCCAGCATCACCAAAGATGGGGTCACCGTGGCCAAGGAGATTGAACTGGAGGATAAGTTTGAAAACATGGGCGCCCAGATGGTCAAAGAGGTTGCCTCCAAGACCTCTGATGTGGCCGGTGATGGAACCACCACCGCAACGTTGTTGGCCCAATCCATCTACCGCGAAGGCTCAAAGCTCGTGACTGCCGGCGCCAATCCCATGGCCTTGAAGCGAGGCATTGAAAAGGCAGTCGATACCGTGGTGGAAGAACTCAAGAAGATGAGTAACCCCACCAAGGAGCAGCAGGAGATCTCCCAGGTAGGTACCATCTCCGCCAACAATGACCTGACCATCGGCAATATCATCGCCGAGGCCATGGGCAAGGTAGGAAAAGAGGGTGTGATCACCGTGGAGGAGGCCAAGAGCATGGAGACAACGCTGGAGATCGTGGAGGGCATGCAGTTTGACCGCGGGTATCTGTCCCCCTACTTTGTCACCAATGCCGAGAAGATGGAGGCAAGCTTAGAGGAGCCCTATATCCTGCTCAATGAGAAAAAGATCAGCAACATGAAAGACATGGTGCCCCTTTTAGAGCAGATCGCCAAGATGGCAAAACCACTTCTGATCATCGCAGAGGATGTGGAAGGTGAGGCCCTGGCAACCCTGGTGGTCAATAAACTCAGGGGAACCCTGAAGATTGCTGCAGTCAAGGCACCGGGCTTTGGTGATCGCAGAAAGGCCATGCTCGAAGATATTGGGATCCTGACCGGTGGCAAGGTCATCAGTGAAGACCTGGGATTGAAACTGGAGAATGTCACCCTCAATGACCTGGGCACCGCTAAGACCATCAATATCGATAAAGACAATACCACCATTGTTGACGGTGGTGGGAGCAGGGCCGATCTGGAGGGACGGGTCAAGCAGATCAGAAGCCAGATCGATGACACCACCTCAGACTATGATCGGGAAAAACTCCAAGAGCGCCTCGCCAAGCTCATCGGTGGGGTAGCAGTGATTAATGTTGGTGCTGCAACCGAAACAGAGATGAAAGAGAAGAAAGCACGGGTCGAAGATGCCCTGAATGCAACCCGGGCAGCCGTAGAAGAGGGGATTGTGCCCGGAGGCGGTATTGCCCTGATCCGCTGTATTGGTGTGCTCAACAAACTCAAACTCGAAGGAGATGATCAGCTCGGGGTTAATATCGTGAAAAGGGCCCTGGAGGATCCGGCCCGCCAGATCGCTAACAATGCTGGCATGGAAGGATCTGTGGTGGTTGAGAAGGTGAAAGAGGAAAAGGGTGCCTTTGGTCTCAACGCTGAAACCGGTCAGTATGAAGACCTAATCAAGGCAGGGATCATCGATCCCACCAAGGTGGTACGCTTTGCCCTTCAGAATGCTGCTTCAGTGGCTGCCCTCATGCTCACCACTGAGGCGATGGTAGCTGAGAAGCCGAAGGAAAAGAAGCCCGCGGCACCTGGTATGCCTCCAGAAGACATGTATTAAACGCTTCCAGAATACCGTTTCACCCGGGCAGTGTCTTTTCCTGCCCGGACAACAAAGCTCAAGAGTCTGAATTGCTCACCTCGGGAAAATGAACGAAAAGACAGCCAAAGATGAATTAAGGACCGAAATTGAGCATGGTCACTTCTCGAAAGCAGCTTTCCTGGCTGCTTCCCTTGGTTTACCTGAGCAGGAACTCCAGGATCTCCAGGTCAAGGCCCTATGGCAGATGGCTGCCGTATACAGGAATGCTCCGGGTACAAGATCGCTAGCCCAGAAATATGGGCTTTCCAGCCAAGAAGTCCGAGACCTTCTGACACGACATGCCGAGGAAAAGAGGAATGCAGGGGATACCAAGCCTCTCGAGCCTTGTTATGATCTGAACACAGGCAACCATTTGTCCTTTGAAGAATGGATGTACCATTTCTTAAAGAGGTGGGACAAATTGCCTGTTTCTTGACCTATTATGACGTCTTTCAAAACTATGCCGGTAACGCCCCTGCCTGGGATCGGAAAAGTAATGCTCTCGATAAGTTTTTCGCG